>Ga0315909_10005194_pt1 | contig 15041 bp, 8 predicted proteins | sample LakEriMetagenome_11_FD_203527 | JGI IMG/M metagenome (GOLD analysis project Ga0315909, IMG submission 203527) | Freshwater fungal communities from buoy surface, Lake Erie, Ohio, United States - Buoy 2 MA125 | ecosystem: Environmental > Aquatic > Freshwater > Lake | place: USA: Lake Erie, Ohio...
GTCCTGTTGTATTAGATGCCCTATGCGTACGCTATGAGGGGCCCAATCTAATATGCTCAGGTATTAATACTAATGACAACCTTGATATAGTTATTCAAAAACTAGATGCAAGGCTATGTCAGGTGGGCACTAGTGGTACATCAGGCACCTCAGGCACTTCAGGAACAGCTGGCACATCTGGAACATCAGGGACTAGTGGAACTACAGGAACCTCAGGATCAAGCGGTTCTAGTGGATCTTCAGGATCTTCTGGCTCTAGTGGTACAAGTGGGACAGCTGGGACAAGTGGAACTAGCGGTACAACAGGAACATCAGGTACTACGGGAACTAGTGGATCTTCAGGCACAAGTGGTAGTTCTGGTACAGCTGGAACTTCAGGCACCACAGGAACAAGTGGTACAAGTGGAACCACAGGGACTAGCGGTACATCTGGCACAACAGGTACCAGCGGAAGTTCTGGAACCAGTGGCACAAGTGGAACTAGTGGGACATCAGGTACTGATGGCTCAGGAGGAACAAGTGGTACAGCTGGAACTAGCGGTACTAGTGGAACCACGGGTACATCTGGTACAAGTGGCACTGCAGGAACTAGTGGAACAACAGGTACAAGTGGCACCTCTGGTACTGATGGTACCAGTGGGACATCTGGAACAACAGGTACTAGTGGTAGTAGTGGAACTTCTGGGTCCTCAGGAACCAGCGGTACTACAGGCACTAGTGGAACATCTGGAACCAGTGCTACGGATGGTACAGGTGGTACATCTGGTACCACGGGTACATCAGGAAGTTCTGGAACCTCAGGAACCTCAGGCACTAGTGGCACCACAGGCACCTCTGGAACCAGTGGTACATCAGCTACAGATGGAACAGGGGGAACCTCTGGAACTTCTGGAACGTCTGGTACAACAGGTACATCTGGTACTTCTGCCACAAGCGGTACTGATGGAACAGGTGGTACAAGTGGCACATCAGGTACTACAGGCACCTCTGGGACATCTGGTACTAGTGGTACAGACGGAACTGGGGGTACATCAGGTACTACAGGAACCAGTGGAACGAGTGGCACAACAGGCACTAGTGGCACCAGTGGGACAGCAGGATCTTCAGGAACATCAGGAACTGATGGAACTGGAGGTACTTCAGGCACTTCTGGTACAAGCGGAACCTCAGGAACCACAGGTACATCAGGGACAAGTGGAAGCTCTGGTAGCTCTGGAACCACAGGTACTTCTGGAACTTCAGGAACAACGGGCACCTCTGGCACTAGTGGTACGACAGGAACATCTGGTACCAGTGGATCTAGCGGTCTTAGTGGAGATAGATTTGCCACTACATCAACCACATGTTACACCATCCAGGCCCCTCCTGGTACAGGTACTATCACTGTTGGTACAGGACTTGCCTACACTATTGGGCAGTCAATCATTATTACTTATTCAGGCAATCCTCTTGTACACAATGAGGCTATTGTCACATCATATGATCCAAACACTGGTAGCTTAAGCTTCCAAGTGACTGGTCAAACAGGCTCAGGAACATATTGTTCTTGGGTGGTAAACCTAGATGGTGCTACAGGAGGAGATGGATCTAGCGGTACATCAGGTACCAGCGGTACATCTGCTACATCAGGATCTTCAGGTACAAGTGCTACGTCTGGCACCAGTGGTACTAGTGGCACTACGGGAACATCAGGTACCTCTGGTACTCCTGGTACAAGTGGTACTACAGGTACATCTGGTAGCTCAGGAAGTTCTGGCTCCTCTGGTTCTTCTGGTACAGGAGGAACGTCAGGTACTAGTGGTACATCTGCCACTAGTGGTACGAGTGGTACAACAGGAACCTCTGGAACAAGTGGGTCAAGTGGTACATCGGGCACAAACGGTAGCCCTGGAACTAGTGGTACAAGTGCCACATCTGGATCTTCTGGAAGCTCTGGAACATCAGGTACAAACGGTACAGGGGGTACAAGTGGAACCAGTGGAACCACTGGTACTAGTGGTACAACAGGTACGTCAGGAAGCTCTGGAACAGCTGGAACCAGTGGTACAAACGGATCTCCAGGAACTTCTGGTACAAGTGGAACAACGGGAACCAGTGGATCTTCTGGTACATCAGGAACGTCTGGCACTGCTGGTACCACAGGTACAAGCGGAACAAGTGGTACTAATGGCTCTCCAGGCACATCAGGCACCAGTGGTACAACAGGTACTAGTGGGTCTAGTGGTACGTCTGGAACAAGCGGAACAGCTGGTACATCAGGCACTAGTGGTACAAGTGGTATAAATGTAGGTTCTTCAGCTGTAGAGATTCTAGCAGCTGGTACATGTTCAACATATAGATGTGCTGTAGGAAACAGTGCTGCTGGTAATTATGCAGCTTCCTTAGGAGGCTGTGCAAATACTGCTTCAGGAGATTTTAGCTTTGTAGGTAGTGGTAGATTTAACTGTGCCACTCAACTTCAAACAACTGTTTCTGGAGGATATGGAAATAAAGCATTAAGTAATAGAGCAACAGTTGGAGGAGGTTGGTCAAACACAGCTAGTAATAATTATTCAACTGTATCTGGTGGTTATTGCAATACAGCATCAGGAGCAAGATCAGTAGTAGCTGGTGGTAGAAACAACACTGCTTCTGGTAACTGTTCATCAGTTGTTGGTGGTGCTACTAATATATCATCAGGTGCATACTCTTTTACAGGTGGTGGTCAGAACAACTGTGCCACTAATTTTTGGGATGCTGTGGGTGGTGGATGTTTAAATACAGTATCAGGAGGATATTCTTTCGTTGGTGGAGGTGCTAAAAACACTGCATCTACAGGCTATTTTGTAACAGTGGGTGGTGGATATACAAACGTTGCTTGTGCAAGAGCAGCTACAGTTGGTGGTGGTTATATCAACACAGCTTCGGGAGCTTGTTCATTTGTGGGTGGAGGACAAAATAACTGTGCAACTCAAGTCTTTACAACAGTAGGTGGTGGTTGTAATAATAAAGCAACAGGACAAAATTCAACAGTAGTAGGAGGTAATAGTAATACAGCATCAGGAACAACATCATTTATAGGCGGTGGTTATAATAACACAGCGTCAGGAACCTATGATGCTGTTATAGGTGGTGGTAGTACAAACATAGCAAATGGAAGTAAATCTGCTATACTTGGAGGCCAAAGTAATACAGCTTCTGGAACCTTTGCATTTATAGGAGCTGGAGATGGTAACGCAGCAAGTGGAGGACAATATCCAACAATTGCTGGTGGTAGAGGTAATACAGCCTCTGGTAATTACGGATCTTTTGTAGGAGGTGGTTATCAGAACACCTCTAGTGCATATATGACTGTTGTAAGTGGTGGTTATAGAAACTGTGCTACAGTGACACAAGCAACAGTGGGAGGTGGTAGATGTAATGTAGCAATAGGAGCTTGCTCATTTGCTGGAGGAGGTAATCAAAACACTTCCCAAGCTATGGCAGGATTTGTTGGAGGTGGTAACTGTAATAATGTTTGTAATAGTGTATCTGGATGTTTGGCTTATGGAGCAGTAGTAACAGGAGGTGTTGGAAATAACACAACTGGTGGAACGTGGTCTTTAGCATTATGTGGATTTACTGTAGCACCAACTATCTGTAATGCAGGACAATATAGTTTTATTGGAGGTGGTTTTCAGAATAAAGCTACAGGCAGTTGGTCTACAGTGAGTGGTGGATATTGTAATTTAGCTTCTGGAATATCATCATTTGTTGGAGGTGGTGCTATTGTAGTTGCAACAGGTGGTAACTCTGTAGCAGCAGGAGGTCTTAATAATACAGCTAGTGGTACACGTTCTACAGTGTCTGGAGGTTATTTAAACCTAGCTTCTGGAGGTTCATCTACAGTGGGTGGTGGTCAAAATAACTGTGCGACAAATAGTTATGCCACAGTGGCTGGAGGTTTTACAAATAAAGCAACAGGAGATGCTTCCACTGTATCTGGAGGTTGTATTAATACTGCTTCAGGAACAAGATCTACTGTTGGTGGCGGTTATAGTAATACAGCATCAGGATATGGTGCTATAATTGGTGGTGGACAGAGCAACACAGCAAGTGGATATTTCTCATTTATTGGAGGTGGTACTCAAAACTGTGCAGCCACTTGGGTGAGTGTTTCTGGTGGAAGATGTAATCGTGGATCAGACTCTTTCTCTACAGTTGCAGGAGGTTGGTGTAACACTGCTTCAGGATATGCTTCAGCTATTGCAGGAGGTAGAGACAACTGTGCTTGTAGTTCTTATACAACTGTAGGTGGTGGTATTGGAAACTATGCTACAAATTTTGCTTCAGGTTCACTCAGTGGAAGATACAATGTTTCTTCAGCTGGTTCTTCAGTTGTAGCAGGTGGACAGCAGAATACATCTTCAGGAAACTGTTCATCTATTGTTGGTGGTCTATGTAATACTGCTTCAGGTGTGTTAAGTTTTGTTGGTAGTGGACAAACAAACTGTGCTACAGGTGTACAATCTGTAGTAGCAGGTGGATTAAATGGTAAAGCGACAGGGGGATATTCGACTGTAGGTGGTGGATATAATAATACTGCATCAGGTTATCTTGGAACTGTTTCAGGAGGATATGCTAACACAGCAAGTGCTGATGGTGCTACAGTGGGAGGAGGTAGAAACAGCACTGCAAGCGGTGCACAATCTACAATTGCAGGAGGTATTTCTAATACAGCTTCAGGCACCCAAGCAACTGTTGGAGGTGGTCAATATAACTGCTCTATAGGTAATTATTCCACTATAGGTGGAGGTTATATAAATAAAGCATTTTCAAACTTCCACACTATTGGAGGTGGTAGATGTAACTGTGTGACAGCAGGTGATGATGGAACTATAGCAGGTGGACTGTTTAATACAATTACAGAAACAAGAGGTTTTATTGGAGGCGGTTATGCAAACACGGTTAGTGGTTATACAGGAGTAATATCAGGAGGACAATTCAATCTTATTTCTGCTGGAAGCTATAATACAATAGGTGGTGGTTGCTGTAATATAGCAAGTGGTGGAAGTGCAGTTGTTGGAGGTGGTAAAGGTAATACAGCATCTGGTTCTTGTTCATTCGTAGGTGGTGGATGTAATAATGTTGCTTCTTGTAATAATACATTTATTGGTGGCGGTCTAAATAACACAGCCAATTATTTCTGGGCAACACTTGGTGGTGGTATTGGAAACACATCATCTGGTGATGCTTCTACAGTGGGAGGCGGTGCAAGTAATACAGCTAGTGCTTATCACAGTACAGTTGCAGGTGGTAGTACAAACACTGCAAGTTTTAGACATGCATTTGTAGGTGGCGGTTTAGCTAACTCTGCAACAAACTGTGCAGCATTTGTAGGAGGTGGTAGAGGTAGTCAAGCAAATGGTCCATATTCAACAGTGAGTGGTGGATATTTCAATATTGCTACATGTAACAAATCCACTGTTGGTGGTGGACATAATAACTGTGCTATTGCAAATCACGCTACAGTGGGTGGTGGTATATTTAACTGTGCTATAGCTAATTGTTCAACAATAGCAGGTGGATGGAAAAATAGTGCAACAGGTGGGGTTTCAACTATTAGTGGTGGCTACTGTCATACAGCTAGTGGATATATGTCTACAGTGAGTGGTGGTTATGCTAATATAGCATCAGGTGGAACAGCAACTGTAGCAGGTGGTTGTAGAAATACAGCCTCTGGAGCTTGTAGTTTTGTTGGAGGCGGTAAATCTAACACAGCATCAGGTACACAATCTACAGTAGGTGGTGGTAATGCCAACCTTGCTAATTGGACTAATTCAACTGTTGCAGGTGGATTCAATAACGTAGCTTATTTAGTTTCTTCTTTTGTAGGAGGTGGTTCTTGTAATTTAGCAGGATATAACTACACTACAGTGAGTGGTGGATATTGTAACTCTGCCACATGTTTAACAGGTGCTTCTGTACTTGGTGGATATTTTAACTCTGCTACAGGTGAGTATTCAACTATTGGTGCAGGATATGCAAACGCAGCATCAGGGAGAGCATCGTTTGTTGGGGGAGGATATGGTAGTACAGCATCTGGAGCATGTTCAACAGTGGGAGGAGGTTATCAAAATGTAGCCTCTAGTGGATGGTCATCAGCTCTTGGAGGTAGACAAAATACAGCATCTGCTACAGACTCTGTAATAGCAGGAGGTGCGGCTAATACAGCCTCTGGTTACAGATCAGCTATATTGGGTGGTGTTAGCAATATAGCAAATAATAACTATTCCACTATAGGTGGTGGTTTATTTAATACTGCATCTGGAGTTCAATCATTTATTGGAGGAGGTCAATCAAACACAGCATCAGGTAACTGCTCATCAGTAGTAGGAGGTATTACTAATACCGCATCTAATGCATTTGCTACTGTTGGTGGTGGTCAAAATAACTCATCTACAGCAAGTACAACAGTTGTATCAGGAGGTTCAAGTAATGTTGCATGTGGAGACTTTGCATCAATAGGAGGCGGACTTTCTAATACGTCTTCTGGATTGTATTCTAGAGTAGGAGGAGGCAGGGCAAACACAGCATCAGGTATATGTTCAGTAGTTGGCGGAGGTTTTAGTAATGTAGCAAATAATGCAGCAACTACTATTGGTGGTGGTTGTTGTAACCTAGCATCTTGTGTTCACTCTACTGTAGGTGGAGGTAGAGCAAATACAGCCTCTGGTGCTTACTCATTTATAGGAGGAGGTTTGCTAAACAGCGTCTCTGCTAATGGTGGTTCTACAGTATCTGGAGGATATCTCAACTCAGCTTATGGTCTTGGTGCATCTATTCATGCAGGATGCAGAAATGGTGCAAATGCATTTAATGGCTTTATAGGAAACGGTAACTGTAACCATGTAGCTAACTCTACATCAGGTTGTCTTTCTTATGGTGCTGTTGTTGTAGGAGGTGTAGGAAATAATACCACAGGAGGTACATGGAGCTTGGCTTCTTGTGCATTTACAGTGGCTCCTACAATATGTAATGCAGGACAATATTCTTTCATTGGTGGAGGATTTCAAAATATTGCATCAGGGCACACTTCTACTATAGGTGGAGGTGTTAGTAATCTAGCTACTTGTTGTTTTTCAACAGTAACAGGAGGTAGAGAAAATAAAGCCTGTGCAGATTTTTATGGATTTGTTGGTGGTGGATACTTAAACACTGCTTCATCGTATGCTTCTACAGCAGTTGGAGGTGTGCAAAATATAGCATCAGGTGTAAGATCTTTTACAGGAGGGGGTAGATGTAATACATCTTCTGGACAATATTCATTCACAGGAGGTGGTTGTAAAAATACAAATAGTAGCTATGCAGGAACAATAGGAGGAGGATATGGAAACATAGCTAATAGTAGTTTTGGTAGCACTATAGGTGGTGGACAAGCAAACACTGCTTCAGGTGTAAATTCAATTATTGGTGGTGGTTATTGTAATGTGAGTAGTGGTTATTTATCTACAATAGCTGGTGGTACAGTAAACTTAGCATCAGGAGCTTGTTCATTTATAGGAGGTGGATGTGCTAACTGTGCTACAAGTGGTTTTTCAACAGTGGTAGGTGGTTTATGTAGTTGTGCTATAGGAAGTGGACATAACTTTATTGGAGGTGGTTTCCTTAATACAGCTAATGGATACATGGCGTCTATAGTTGGTGGTAGAGGAAATACATCTTCTAGTAACTACTCTTCTGTAGGAGGGGGTTTTAGTAACACTGCCTCAGGAGCCTATTCAAGAGTGGGGGGTGGTAGAAACAATAATGCAAATAGCACATCTTCAGCTATTGGAGGTGGAGGGTATAATAGTGCATTAGCTACATATGCTACAGTGGGTGGTGGAGGTGCAAACACTGCTTCTGGATATGGAGCTACAGCGGCAGGAGGTCAACTTAACACAGCATCAGGATGTAGATCTGCTATTAGTGGTGGTCAAGGAAATACAGTTTCTGGCAATTGTTCTTTTATAGGTGGCGGTCAAGGTAATATTGCTTCAGGACTTTGGGCAACAGTTGGAGGAGGAAGAGGTAACACTTCTTCAGCATATATTTCTACTGTTGCTGGAGGATTTGGCAACACTGCAAGTAACACATATTCAACAGCAGGGGGTGGTGTGGGTGTTTTAGCATCTGGTGTATTAAGTACAGTGAGTGGTGGATATCTTAACTGTGCAACTGGTTGTGGTTCGTTTGTTGGTGGTGGTAAGCAAAACTCTGCAGCAGGAGCTCAATCAGTAACAGTTGGAGGATGTCTTAATTCAGCTTCTGCAACTTTTTCATCTGTAGGAGGTGGAAGATCAAATGTAGCATCAGGAGTTCAAACCACTGTTTCTGGTGGTGTTTACAACTGTGCTCAACAAGCTTCTGCAACTGTAGCAGGTGGTGCAATCAACTCTGCATCCTCTTGGTATTCAACCATTTCTGGAGGATATTGCAATAATATATGTCATTCTACAGCACAGAATTGTGCTGGATATTCTGTTGTAGCTGGAGGTCTTGGAAACAATACAACAGGTGGTACATGGAATGGTACAAATGCCTGGACAGTAGCTCCTACAAAGACAAATGTAGGATGTCTATCGTTTATTGGTGGCGGTTTTCAAAATAGAGCACAATGTTGTTTCTCATTTGTAGGTGGAGGTAGATGTAATACAGCATCAGCAATTTATTCAACAGTAAGTGGAGGTAATATAAACTGTGCAACAGCACAATATACAACTGTAGGAGGTGGTGTTGGTGTATGTGCAACAGGATACGGTTCTACAGCATCAGGAGGCGATAACGTAAAAGCAACAGGAATGTGGTCTGCAGCAGGAGGTGGTTACAGCAATACTGCTTCAGGATATGCTGCAACAATAGCTGGTGGTAGAGACAACTGTTCTTGTGGTTCATATGCTACTGTTGGAGGTGGTATAGGAAACTATGCAACGAACTTTGCTGCTAGTTCACTTAGTGGTAGATATAATATATCATCAGGAAATGTATCAGTAGTAGCAGGTGGTCAGTCTAATACAGCATCTGGTAACTGTTCATTTGTTGGTGGTGGCCAAACTAATACTGCTAGTGGAATTTATGGCGCAATAGGCGGTGGTAGATCTAACTGTGTTACAAACAATTTAGGAACTGTAGCTGGAGGATATATTAATAAAGCCACAGGAGCACAATCAGTAGTGGCAGGTGGTAATCAAAACTGTGCTACTTCTAATGAAAGTACAGTTGGCGGAGGTTATTTAAACACTGCTTCTGGCGGATATTCTTTCGTAGGAGGTGGTTCAACAAATACTGCTTCAAACAATCGTTCTACTGTAGCTGGAGGTATTTCTAACACTGCATCAGGTGTATTTTCAATTATTGGAGGAGGTTCTACTAATACAGCATCTGGATGTTTATCAACAATAGGTGGTGGTAGTAGTAATTTAGCCTCAGCAACTCAGTCCACTGTAGCAGGAGGAGCTAGTAATACAGCATCTGCTGTAGGAGCTGCAATTGTAGGTGGTAGATCAAATGCAGCTAGTGCTGATGATGCTGTAGCGGGAGGTTTAAATAATACAGCTTCTGGAACAAGATCTGGTACATTAAGTGGTAGATATAATTCTGTCAGCGGAGCTTGTTCTGTAATAACAGGAGGTAATTATAATACAGTCACTGTAGCTATTGCTCACATTGGTGGTGGTATGTGTAACCGTATCTGTGGAGCATCTACAGGTACAATATCAGGAGGTTATGGTAATGTAATATCACTAAATGGATTTGATGGTTTTATTGGATCTGGTGTAGGAAACACAGTTAGCAGTTATAGATCCTCAGTGGTAGGAGGCGTTAATAATAATGCATCTGCAGCTTGTGCTTTTATAGGGGGTGGTTGTACAAATACAGCTTCTGGAGGTTGGTCAGTAATTGGTGGTGGTAATAACAACACAGCGTCAGGCGCTAGATCAATAGTGGTAGGAGGTTTAAATAACATAGCTTCTAGTAACTGTTCATTTATTGGAGGTGGACAACAAAACTCAGTTTCAGGATATCAGTCACTAGTAACAGGAGGATATATCAACTGCGCCACAAACAATTATACCACAGTGGGAGGAGGTTTGTTAAACTGTGCAACAGGTCCTCAATCAGGAGTATTTGGTGGTTTTTGTAACCGTGCTAGTTCTAATGAAGCATTTGTAGGAGCTGGTTTTAACAGTACAGCTTCTGGTACAAGATCGGTTGTAGTGGGTGGACACACTAACACTGCTTCAGGAGATGCTGCTGTTGTAGGTGGTGGTTGTAATAATACCGCTGCTGGAGCATTTGCAAAAATAGGTGGAGGTCAATCTAACTGTGTCACCACTAGCTATTCAACTATCGCTGGAGGTAGATCCAACTGTGCTAATAACACTTATTCATTTATAGGTGGTGGATATGTCAACTGTGCTACAAACACTTACACCACCATATCTGGTGGATATAGCAACGTGGCTTCTGGCCAGTATGCTACAATATCTGGTGGATATAATGGTTTATCTTCTTGTGATTATACAACAATAGGTGGAGGACATGTTAACTGTGCTACATATTTGTATGGTACAGTGAGCGGAGGACTTTCCAACTGTGTTATAGGATGCTCTACTAGTGGTGTTATTGCAGGTGGTCAGTGTAATACAATAAGTGGTTACTCTTACAACTCTGGTATACTTGGTGGATGTCTTAATACAATCAGTGGATATGCAAGTGCCTTCATAATAGGAACTGGTTTAACAGCCAGTGCTGCTGATACAACACACATACAGAATCTATGTGCTTCTGGATGTGCTTGGGCTGTAGCATATTATTGCACATCAGATGAGCGCTTGAAGAACATTAAAGAAAGACACTGCTCATTTGATAACATCAACCCTGTACAGTATAGCTGGAAAGAAGGTGATCCAAGTATATTCCACTATGGCTACACAGCACAGAACGTTAAAGAAACCCTTCCCAACGCTGTAACAGCTAACAACAAAGGCATCCTTAGTGTAGACTATGCACAGGTGCATACATATAAGCTGATGAAACTAGAAGAGAAAATCAGTCAGCTTACAAAAGAACTTGATGAGATTAAATCACTGATAACCAAATAGTTATGCCTGGAACACCTTGGCCTAGTATTGCTGGAAATCAAATGCTAACTTATGACGATGTTATGTTAGCTAAAAATGACGGATATCTTAGAACAATAGGTCCTGTCCCTCTTGGTGTTGCTGGAAATGAACTTGTATCAGCTGCTCTATGGGTGACGTTTGTACAGAACTCTATTGATATAAGAGACGAAAATGAGATTGTGTACAAAGATGCTGTACAAACAAGTGGTGGTATTGGTGACTTTGGACTTGGTTAAAATCTTTTGGTAGAAAATAAACTTTTACATATTTTTGTTAATAACTTTTAAAACAAATATCTATGCTTTTTGGTAAAATCGATCCCGTGGCTCAGATTGTAAAACAGACCACACCCTTTGATCAGCAAATCGTTAATGCTGAATGGATTACAGCTTTAGCTCGTCCTTATGCTCTAGGAGCAGAACAAGTGAACTTCCAAGTGAGTTATGGTAATTTCGTTAAAGACGAAACTGGCAAGATCACTGGATTCAACAACTTGTTTAATGACAACGTAGTTCTTGCTGGTGAAATCATCACCACATGGGGAACTAACGATGCTGTTATTTTGGACGCTCTTGCTGAGCAACAAGGAACAAACGTTACAGAAACAATTGAGGTGGATCTCAATGTGTTCTTCTAATTAGCTGATGTTTAAACCAACATATGAACATCATATTTTCCATCAATGGTGGGATAGGCAAGTGTATTCTTGCCACCGCTGTTTGTAGAGCTATTAAGAAGCAGCATCCTGAGGATCAACTCATTGTTGTAAGCGGATACCCTGAGGTTTTTCTCAACAATCCTAATGTAGATAGAGCATTTGCCTTTGGCAATTTGAGCTACTTCTATCAGGATTACATTGAGGGAAAAGCCTTCAGGGTATTTGTGCATGATCCCTACGTAGATACGCACTATCTAAAGCAAGATGAACACCTCTCTATCAGCTGGTGTAGAATGTTTGGAATAGAGCATGATGGCACACAGCCTGAGCTATTCCTTACAGAAAGAGAGCGTACATTCTTTGCTAGTAAGTTCACCTCTGATAAGCCTATTATGCTGTTACAAACAAATGGAGGGGCTGCTGGTCAGGAGCTTAAATACTCTTGGGCTAGGGACATTCCTTCTAATGTTGTATCAGCTGTTATACAGGCTTATGAAAGTGAATATAACATTGTGCACATAAGACGTGAGGATCAAATAGGATATAATGGCACCACCCCTGTAACAGATAATTTCAGGGCTCTGTGCATTCTTATATCTCTTAGTGAGAAACGTTTGCTTATGGACAGTTTTGGTCATCACGCAGCTGCTGCTTTAGACAAGCCCTCTACAGTGCTTTGGATAGCAAACACACCCGTGGTGTTTGGACACAACATTCATAACAACATTGTAGCTAATCCATTTACTAGAAAGCCTGAGCTCAGACATGCCTATTTACAGAAGTTTGACATAGCAGGTAATCTAATGGAGTTTCCCTACAATAACGAAACTGAAATATTTAACACTCAACAGATTATTGATTCTCTGAAATAAACCAACATGGAGAAACTGTTTCATCAAAGCTCTCTACCAAGGGCTGGATCTACATTATTACAGAACATCCTAGCCCAGAACCCAGACATTTATGCCACACCCACAAGCGGTGTTCTTGAGCTGATATTTGCAGCTCGTGCAAATTATACAAGTTCCCCTGAGTTCTTAGCTCAAGATAAAGAGCTAATGAAACAGGGGTTTTTGGCTTTCTGTCAACAGGGAATGAAGGGATATTACGAAGCTATCACAGACAAGAAATATGTTGTAGACAAATCTAGAGGATGGGGAATACATTATGACTTCCTCAACCTAGTGAATCCTGAGCCCAAGATTATATGCATGGTGAGAGACCTTAGAGACATCTTTGCCTCTATGGAAAAGAACTATCGCAAGAACCCAGATAAGATGGACCCCATCCTTGACTGGAGCAAAATGCAAGGAACAACAGTGCCCAAGCGTATTGATATATGGGCACAGAATCCTCCTGTAGGTATGGCTATAGAGCGCCTAGGAGAGATATTCAGAATGGGAATAGACAGCAAAATGCTGTTCATTAAGTTTGAAGACCTGTGTCTCTATCCTGAGCAAACCATGCACAAGATATACACCTATTTAGACATCCCTTTCTACACACACAACTTTGACAACATAGAGCAAATAACCAAAGAGGATGATGAGGTATATGGAGCTTTTGGTGACCACACCATCAGAACCAAGCTTGAACCTGTTCCTTCCAAGGCTAAACAGCTCTTAGGCAAAGATGTAACAGACTGGATATATAACACCTACCGCTGGTATTTTGACCAATTTAGATATAACAAATGATAATCGTACTCTTTGGACAGCCCCACTGTGGTAAGTCCACCATCGCTAATGAGATAATAAAGCAAACCTCTACGTTTATAAACATAGATGGAGACAAGCTTAGAGAGCTGTTTGCAAACAAAGACTATTCTAAAGAGGGTAGGATTAAGAACCTAAACAGGGCTAGTGACATAGCTCACTTCCTCAACTCTACAAGAAGCAATGTTGTGTTGTCACTAGTATATCCCTATAAAGAAGCTAGAGACTATCTGAACAATCTCACTAATAATGTGGTGTGGGTATATTTACATTACACAGATGAAAGAGGAAGAGAGTCATTTCATGTTCCTGATTTTGAGCCTCCTACAAATGATGAGAAGGTGCTCAGCTTAAGCACAACAGACCTTTCAATAAAAAGATGTCTATCCTTAATCAATGACTATGTTAACCAACGTTCACGAATGTTCTGAATGTAAGATAGCTAAGGGTTGGGGACACGAGCTCATCATCCACAACTCTGAGAAATATTGTGGGAAGATATTGGTGTTCAAGGCTGGCTGTAAGTTCTCTATGCACTACCATATTCTTAAGCAAGAGACATGGTATGTAAACAAAGGGACATTCATCTACCGCTGGATAGATACAGAAAAGGGCATAGAACACTCTACACATCTTAAGCCTGGAGATGTAGTGACACAATACCCAGGAACTCCTCACCAGCTCAAGGCTCTAGAGGATGGTGAGATATTTGAGGTGAGCACACAACACTTTGATACAGACAGCTACAGAATATGGAAAGGAGACTAAAAATATATGTAGACATTGACAACACTATTTGTCAAACACAAGGATCTGATTATGAAAACTGTGTTCCCATTCCTGAACATATAGCCAAGATAAACAAGCTGTTTGATGAGGGACACGAGATAGTGTATTACACAGCTAGAGGTCAGCAGTCTAGACATGATTATAAAATGCTGACAATCAAACAGTTACATGATTGGAACTGTAAATACACCCATCTGATTATGAATCACAAGCCTGCATACGACCTAATGATATGTGATAAAACTAAACGTATAGAAGAGATATGAGAATATGGGTGAACGGAGCTTTTGACATCCTGCATATAGGGCACATAAAGCTCTTAAAACATGCAGCAGCTATGGGCTATTTGAGAGTGGGGATAGACACAGATGATAGAATAAAAGAGCTAAAGGGTCCCACAAGGCCCTTTAATTGTTTTAAAGACAGAGAGGAATTCTTGTTATCTTTGCGCTTTGTAGATGATGTGGTGAGCTTTAGTACAGAGGAAGAGCTGATAGATCAAATAAAGCTCTACCAACCAGACATCATGGTGATAGGATCTGACTACAAAAACAGAAGAATAATTGGAGCTGAGCACGTAGGAAAGATTGTTTATTTCAACAGGCTGGACGATATATCCACCACATCAATATTAGAATATGGGAAAAATACTAGTGATAGGAGAGCTCTGCTATGATGTATTCATCTATGGGGAGTGCAAAAGACTGAGTCCTGAGGCTCCTGTTCCTGTGCTATCTCCTATTGACAGACAGA
>Ga0315909_10005195_pt1 | contig 15041 bp, 11 predicted proteins | sample LakEriMetagenome_11_FD_203527 | JGI IMG/M metagenome (GOLD analysis project Ga0315909, IMG submission 203527) | Freshwater fungal communities from buoy surface, Lake Erie, Ohio, United States - Buoy 2 MA125 | ecosystem: Environmental > Aquatic > Freshwater > Lake | place: USA: Lake Erie, Ohio...
CTCGCGGCGGGCATCCGGGTGAAGCTTTTCTGCACCGCGGCTGCGCTGGCCGTCGCGATCCCCTCGCTGTTTGCCTATTTCGGTTTCAACCAGATGCTCGGCGGGCTCATCTCCCGGTGCGAACTGTTGATCGAACAGTTCATGCACCAGGTGAAGATTCTGAAGCGCAAATCCGGCGGACCCGCCTCCGGGGCGCAGGAGCACGCCATCCATCTCAGGGTGCCCGCTGACGGCGGAAGCGCGCCCGGCGTGGCAGCCGCAATCACAGACCGGGGCTGATATATGAAACTCAATCGCGACGAATTCGAGGCGCTGCACATCGACATGACCCCGTTGGTCGATGCGATCTTCGCCATCATCCTGTTCCTGCTCGTGACCTCGTCGTTCATCGACAGCATGGAGCAGGACCTCTCGATCCAGCTCCCCACCCAGGGGAAGGCTGTCAAGGTCACCCAGCCGCCGGCGCGTCCCATCATCGTCAACGTCCGCTACCTGCCCGGCGGCCAGGCGCTCTATCACGTCGAAAACCAGCCGCTCACGCTCCCCGCGATCACGTCCAATCTCAGCCGCGCGAAGGTGCGCAATGCCGATCAAAATGTCGTCATCCGTGGCGACCGGAACGTGAAGTGGGAGCACATCGCGGCTGTCATGGGCTGCGCCGCGCAGGCTGGCATCACCAAGGTCTCGGCGACAGTCGAGATTCAGGAAAACAAATAGGAGGACCCCGCCATGACCACCGGAACCGAAGAACCAAGGACGCCTTCCGTCACGAAGCTGGACCAGGCCGGGGCGGACACGGCGATTTTGGACAAGCGCGCCGTGTTCGCCGGCCTGCTGCTCTGCACGCTGCTGGCCGTGCTCGCGCTCATCTGGCGCTTCGCCGTGGGAAGCGAGACGCGCCGCCCGCCGGAGGAGTTCCAGTTCAGCGTCGCCGAGCACAACGTCGAGGAGTTCAAACTCACGCAGCCCGTGCGCGATGTGGTGAAGGAGATCGTCGAGACCCTCCCGGAGGCGAAGACGCAGGTCGAGGAACGCCCCAACATCCAGATCTCGCAAAACCCCGTCGAGGTGCCCGTGACGCAGGAGATCGTCCAGAGCAACAACATCGCCGTTGAAACGCCAAAAATTGACGTGAGCGCGACGCAGATGGAAATCCAGGACGCCCCCGCCAATATCTCGCTCGTGACGGAAACGGTCAATTATGCAGTGCAACCCATCGCCGCCGACACGCAGTCGGCCGCGGACATCTTCAAGTACAAGGATCCGACGCCGCGCGACAAGATGGCGGTCTTCACGATGAATTCCGCGCCACGGCCCGGCCGGGACGTGAAGGTGATGGCGAAGGCCTTCGGTGACCAGAAAGCACCGACGATCGGCAAGCTCGGTCCGGCGAACATCAACCTCTTCGGTTCCGGTGATTTCTCGCGCACGATGGAAGCCTCGGGCGGGGTGAAGGCGCGAACCGCGGTGGATGCGGCCCTGCACTGGCTCGCCGTGCATCAGGATGGCGACGGCAGTTGGAAGGCGGAGAAATTCGAGGGCCAGCCCGGGGGCAATCTTGCGGACACCGCGCTCTCGGCGCTTGCATTCATGGGGGGCGGCAACACGATCCGCAAAGGCGAATACCGCCGGAACGTGCTGAAGGCGCTCGAGGCCATCATGCGCCAGCAGAAGCCCGACGGGCTCATCACCGCGGGGGGGGACAACCTTTACACACACGCCATCTGCACCATTGCGCTCTGCGAGGCGCACGGGCGCGCCCGTGACGAGCGGATCGGTGCCGCGGCCCAGAAGGCGATCGACTACTGTGCGTCGGCCGTGAACGCCGATGGGGGCTGGCGCTACAAGCCGCAAAGTCCGATGAGCGATTTTTCCGTCACCGCGTGGTTCCTGCAGGCGCTCAAGACGGCCAAGCTGGGGCAGGTGAAATTCGAGAGCGCGCTCTCGTCGCGCGCGCTGGCGTATCTTGATTCGGTCACGGACTCGGGCGCGAGCAAGGAGTCGAGCGGCGCCGTCTCGTATCTCATGAATCCCGACCGCACCTTCGATCGCGGTTCACCGGCACTCACCGCGGCCGGGATGCTCATCCGGCAGGTCAACGGCACAGGCGTGAAAAATCACCTGCTGGTGAAAGGCGCCGAACTGACCCGGCAACGCCCGCCCCGATGGGAGGCAAAGAATTTCTACGAGTGGTATTACGCCACGTATGCGATGCACAACATGGGCGGCGAGTACCGCATCTGGTGGAACCAGCGCATGAGGGACGTGCTGGTCGAGCACCAGAGCCGCGAAGGCGACCTCGCCGGGAGCTGGGACCCGAAAGGAGACAATTGGGCCGCGACAGGCGGTCGTGTCTATACCACCGCGCTGGGCGCGCTCTGCCTCGAAGTCTATTACCGCTATTCCGAGGCGCTCAACAGCTTCGGCGTCGCCCCGGACCTGGACGAATTGTTTTTCCAATAGCTGGCTGGCTGGCTGGCTGGAATTTGCGTTCGCGCCCGCCGCACCGGAAACGGTCAGAACGGGGATCGGTGCCGGGGAGTGAGGGGGTCTGTTGCGCCTACAACAACATTCGTGTCCACTGCGCCATAGTTGGAGCCGGTCGCATGAGCCAGTATTCGGTTTGCGTCTTCGGCTCGCGCCAAAGTGACGACCAGCAGAATGGTGAAGAGCGCCGCTACCGTGTTCACTTTCATTTTCATCTCCTCGTCCAACGTTGCAGGTCAGGCGCGCTGTCAAGCGTCGCCTGCACCTGCTTGTTCGGCTGGTCGTCTCCTTCTACTTGCTACGGAAGCGGAACGAATACAAGTCGCACTCGCGCATCGCGAAACGTAGGCGCACCGGTTTCCCTGCGATGGCGGCGAGGTCCGAGGTGTTCTTCCATCTCACCCGCCGCTCGATCGCGTCGCCAATGACGGCCTGGCAATCATCCATGCCGAACCCCGGCAGTGCCTGGCCCGAAGCGTCCTGGATCTCGACCCGCAGCGAGCCGGCTGCCCCGGTGCTGAAGTTGACGGACAGGGCATCGCTAGCGAAGATGAGGGGCTTGGTGCGCAGTTCGCCGCCGCCGCCGCCGGCGTTCACGGAGATGAAGCCGTCGGTCCGCAGGGTGTAGCGATCGCCGCTTGGTTCGTGATAGATGGACATCTCCTCGGGGCCTGTCGGCACAACATTGTGTGATACGTAGTTCGCCCTTTGTTTCCATCGTGCCGGATCCAAGCCTGGCCGGATGAAGGCCTCCTTGAAGGTGCGCTGATATGAAGCGGAACCGGCGCGCATGGTCATGAGCATGATGTCGGTCGAGCCCCACTTGCCCTCCACCGGTTCTCCCATCTCGATGCCACACGTGAATCTACTCGGCAATGCGACATAGATATGCGGCGCGCGGAAATAAGGATGCGTCCCATTCGTGTAGAGTTGTTCGCCCGGAAGATTGGCGTCGGTGTCGACCAGCGGAGTCCAGGTGATGAAGTCGGTCGAGGTCGTCCGACTGACTCGCCGCTGGAACTTCTTGTACGGATCCGTCTGTGGAGGCTTGATCATGCCCCAGGTGCGGACAAAACAGACATAGCAGTTCTCGGCCTCAGACCAGAAGGCCGGACTCGGCGAATCGAAGGGCCAGGGCGTTCCGGGGGCCTGATTCGGCGTTTTTATGACAGGCGCGTCCTGGATCTTGCTCCAGTGGATACCATCGGCGCTCTTGAAAGCGACCAGTCCGGTCCCTCCCGATCCCGCCAGCGCTTTGTACCGGGCGGCCGGTGCGACACCGGGCCGGGTGTCGAGGAAGGGGGTGAAGTTGTGGGTGAACGGAGCCTGGCGGGCCAGGATCACATTGCCGCCCTTCGAGCTTTGGATCTTTGTGATGCCCAGGTCGGGGAACGTCCATTCGATGCCGTCGCGGCTTTCCGCATAGCAGGTGATCTCGTTCGGTTCGTTGTCTGCGTTGCGCTCCCCATACCGTCCCTTATCGTACCCGGGAATGTCGGTACGATAGTACGCCCGGTAGAGATCCCCGTCCTTGATGATGGTGCCATAACCGCCGCTCGGCAGGGGACTCTTGGCGGGCATTTGCTTGACCGGCGCGTGCAATCGGAACGCGACGCCCGTCATGCGCTCGACAAGATGATCGTCGACGAAAAGCTCCAGTCGTGTGCCGATCTCAAGGGGTTTCATGCTCGTGCTCTTCTCCTGTGCGGGCAGCGATGATGCTGCCATGATCATGATCAAGACTGCTAGGAATTTGCTTTCGCGTCCGCCGCACCGGAAGCGGTCAGAACGGGGATGGGCGTGGGGAGTGAGGGGGTTTTGGGGGAGCGAGGGGTGGAAAAGAGGTTGAAGTGCGCTGGTGACGCTGCTCCTCAAGGGAGATTTCGTGGGGCAGGATGTGGTCGCGGTGAAATTCATACGTTCGGACGTTGTTCGCGAGAATGATGATCCGCTCCGCTTTGCCAAGCATCTTTTTGGCAGCGGTTTTTTCTGGTGCGGCGATCTCCGTGGCCTCAGTCGAAATCGAGGACGAGGATGTGAGGGCAGGCCGGAGACCGTAGGCTGCAGGCTGGAGGGATTACTGGCGTCGCAAGGCGCGAAGGAGTCCGTTCAAAACCTTGGCGGCTTCGGTAGCGACCGGGAGGAGTTCCGTATGCCCTCCAGTGCTGAGGAATCCGAGCCGGTAAGAGAGCCCGACTTGGTATTCGACCTCGCGGGCTGAGCCGTAGGCTATGTTCAGGAAGTGGATGTATTCGGCTTCAGACGAGCGTGCGCTTCCTTCGACGATGTTGGAAGCGACCGACACCGCCGCACGACGAATCTGTGAGGTGAGGCCGAACATCTCCTCCTTGGGAAACGATGCGGTGTTTTTATAAACAAGAATGGCGAGTTGGTCCGCCAATTCGAATGCTCTGAGTTTTGTGTGATCACGCATGGGGTGCTTCTATAGCCTCCCGCCTCAGGTCTCCAGCCTGCGGGGGCAGGCTTGAGGCTTTAGGCCGTAGGCTGGAGGTGAGAACAGAAAGTCGAACTTCCCATGAATGTGCTCCCTCCAGCCTGCGGCCTCCAGTCTCCAGCCTCGTGAAAGCGGGTGAAGCCGGCGGCGAGATCGCCACACCGGAGAAAGGCGCGGACGGCGGCGACGGCATCGGGGCGCAACGGTCCCATGGCGCGTCGGTGGTGCTTTTCGTAGCTGGCGATGAAATCGTCCCAGCTGTGGTGGACGACTTGCCAGAGGGGCGATGCACGAGGGCGGCGCGGGTGATCGATCGCGGGCATGCCTGCCCGTGAGAACATTCTTCTGGCCAGCGCTCTCCGGTTTGGACGGAAGGAATGCGAGGGGTTGGCTGGGATTCCTCATTTAACAGCCAAAATTGCCCCTCGATTTCCACGCCGAAGGTGGAGGGTTGGGCGCTCGCTTCCCGTTCACAAACTACCTTCTGATTCCAACCCGCCAATCGCCGACCGGCTCGGGAGCAACGGGCGCTTGCCTTCTGCGGGGCGGCTCATCCCTCGATTTCGGCAAGGATGGCAACCCGGCGCTGGTTCGGACGGAGGGGCGGCGCAAACTCAATGCGCCGTCCCCGCCCCCATCTCGGCGATGAGCACCGGGATGGCTCAGTCCTCCAGCGGCTTGATGAAGATGTTCCTATAGGCCAGCGGGGAACCGTGGCTCTGGAAGCCGATGGGGCCTTTCAATTTCACGCCCCAATTCTTGGCGAAGGCGTCCACGGTCTTCTCGCCATTGAGGAAGACGGTGACCTTCCCCTTTTCGACGCGAATCTCGTAGTGGTTCCACTCGCCGGCGGGTTTGGCGGCGCGCTTGAGCGGAGCTTGATCGGGATAGAGACCGCCCGTGGTGGCGTTGTGCGGCGGGCTTTTTTCCTTGTCTTCATTGTTGATCTCGACCTGCGCGGCACCTCCGCGAAGGAAGACACCGCTGTTGCCCTTCTCCGGCACCTTCCAGTCAACGAGCAGCACGAAGTTGGCGAAGTCCTCGGTGTGGTAAAGGTCGCCTCCCTTGCCCTCGAAGAGGAGTTCGCCGTCCTTCGCACTCCAGTGCACATTCGGCCGCCAGCCAGTGAGGTCTTTGCCGTTGAACAGGGCGCGGAAGCCCTCGGGCGGCGTGTTGTCCGCAGCGTTGAGGCTGCCGATGAGGGCGAATAGAATGGTCAGGAGCCGGATGGGTTTCATGTTTGCTTGTTGGTTGTTGTGGTGGGTGATGGATGCGGTATTGCTGCAGGAATTTGCTTTCGCGCCCGCCGCGCCGGAAACCGTCGGAACGCGGACCGGCACCGGGGAGAGAGGGGGTCTGATTTTTTTCCAAAGCCGCGCGATCAGAGTTCGTGGGCGTTCGGGAATTTTTTGATCACCTTGTCGTGCCGCACCGGCTGGAGGAAGCGGAGCGCGATCTTGAAAATCGGGTTGATCAGGCGGGACGTGTGCCATGCGTAGAGGTCGAGCGGCGCGAGTTCCATGCGGAGGTGGAATTTCGGGTCGTAGTTGAGCGGCGCGGTATAGTAGCGTTTGATGCCGTTGTCCAATGCCCACTGCACCACATCGCGCCACGTGACGAAGTAGAGGTGCAAATCGAGCGCCACGGCGTAGTCGAGGCCGACGTTCAGATCGTGGATCGTGTCGCCGTGGATGATGCACAGCGCGAAGGCGACGATCCTCCCATTTTGCCTCCACAGGAAATAGCGCGCGCAGTCCGGCATCTCGCGACTGATGCGGAGCAGGAAGTCCTTCGTCAGCTCCTCGAAGCGCAACTCCGAGCGCGCGAAGGTCTGCACGTAGAGCGGATGGATTTCGTCAATCACGCCCGAGATGTCCGTCACGACTTCGAGCGAGAGCGGCGGGTGCTCGGCGAGCTTCTTGAATTTGCGCCGCAGATTTTTCCGGAACGAATAGCTCACGCGTTTCTGCAAAAATTCCTCGAAGCTCGCGAAGTCGAGCGCGAGTCCGCACGCAGGCATGGACGGCGCGCGGCTGTATCCGCGCGAGAGCAGCGGCTTCAGCGCCTCGCGATATTTCGACGGGTAGTCCTTCAGCAAAACGATCGAGACCTTCGAGTGCCTCGCAAATGCCGCGAGCGTTTCGCCGAGCGCATCCACGGCCCATGCCGCCGTGCTGTCGAGCGAGCCTTCGCTGGCCGAGCAGCCGAGCATGAGGATTCGCAGCGACAGCCACCGGGGAAAGATTTTGCGCAGCCAGTTCAGCATGGAGCGGAGCCTGCCGGGCATCCCCGCAGTGAGATCCTGCTTCACGATGAAAATCTGCTGCATCGCAACCTCGCCCGTCGCGGAGTTTTCGCGAAAAAGATAGCGGTGATCAAATTGCCCCGCGAGCGTCTCCGCCGTGATCCGGTGATAGCGGTGATCCTTCGCCTGCCCTGCGAATGCCTTCTCCCACCGCGCGAGATCATCGCCTTCCAGCGCGGGCACGATGCGCGCCTTGCCCGAGGAAATCGCGAACTCCACCGGCCCCGCCGACGAACCCCCGCCCATCACCGGGGCTGCCCCTCACGTTTGCACGCGGCGCGATTTTTTCCGACACGACGCGGCATCGGATCTTTTTGAAATGGGCAGTGGTGCAGCGACACGCGGGCACTGTCCGGAAAGTCCATCCCGGTTCGAGCTTTTTGTAAATGGGACGCCGGCTGGCACCTCACGCCTCCGCGCCCTGCCTGCGCCGCATCCGGCCCCCCGCCCCGATCCCGAGGAGCGCCACGCCAGCGATGACGCCAAACGTCGCCGGCTCCGGCATCGAAACCAAATCGTAGCCGATCACATCGAAGCCCGTGATGTCATTGGCGGAGATCGCCAGCAGTTCGCCATATCCCGCGGTGGGATCCATGATGCCGAGGCCGAGATTGTCCTCCCAGTGGCTCGCCTGTCTCCCGTCGCCGTAGTTCAAGCCGGTGGAGAATGTGGCGAGGCTCGTGGCTCCACCGTCCAGTGAGAAAAATTTCGTGCGGTTGTCGGCAGTCCAGTCGAGGGCATTGTTCGCCACGCTCAACGACGAATACCGGAACAGATCGAGCGGCGTGACGTAAATGAAATCGCTGTCGGGGTAGCCTGCCCCGTTGTAGTCGAGCACGTCCACGCCGCTGATGAAGCCCATCGCGTGCCCGATCTCATGGGTCGCGACCCCCACGAAATCGAAACTTCCCGCGGTGATTCCGTCGCCCGGATTGAAGTCCCACAAAAAGGATGAGCTGAACGTGATGTTCGCATCCACCGCCGCATTGTTCCCCGCCATCAGGCCGAGCGCCTTCGCGTTGGCCGTGGTCAGGTTGATGTTCGTGTTGTTGTCGTTGCCGTTGATGTCGAGATACGGCGTCGCGCTGTTCGCACCGTTCGGGTTGTTGGAGGTGCGGTTGATCTCCAGGCGCAATGCGGGGCTCGGCTGGAGGTGCCCGGTCGCCGTGCTGTCATTCGCGGAAGTCCCGTCGCTCAGGAGCGCATTCCGGATAGCGGAGTAATAATAGAACGCATCCGTCGAACTCGCGCTTCCGAGGATACCCGGTCCCAGTGCGAAAAAACCCGCGTTGATGTTCACCGTGATATCATCGGAAAAGAGGCTGCTCCACCGCGCGCCGGCAGCAGCGAATCCCGCATCGGCCTGCGCGTTGCCCGTCGGGGTAAAATTGAACGCCAGCCCCGCCTCGGCGCGGCATGCGGCAAGCACGAGCACCGGGAGCAGGAATGCCGTTTTCACGAATGGATGACGCCATCTCACGAGACGTCCTAAACCACGGGTGAAAGGAACCGTCAACCGGCGAATCTTTACTGCAAGACTGCAGGAATTTGCTTTCGCGCCCGCCGCACTGGAAAGCGTCAGGGCGGGCTGGCGGCGGGGAGTGAGTGAGTCTGGTCACGACCGCGTCTGGACCTCCGGGTTCGCCGTGTCCGAGTCGCGTCACGCGAACCCGGGAATCGGCGGCGCCTCGACGCGACGCAGCAGATCGGGGTTGATTTGGGGGAACAGCCGCAGCTTGACAGGGTCGACCAACGTTTGCAGCACAGTGGTCGCCAGATTGGTGTGCGTCACAGGGATCGTCGTCGGCGAGCCCCCATGAGCGTCGGATTGGCCGATCACCCGGCCCATCTTGAATCCGCCGCCGGCGAGGAACAGTGGGGCCAGCTTGGGCCAATGGTCGCGCCCGCCGCGTTCGTTGATCCTGGGGGTTCGCCCCATCTCGCCGCACACGACCAGGAGGATTCGTTCTTCCAGTCCGCGCTGCTGCACATCATCGAGAAAAGCCGACACGGCCCTGTCGAGCGAAGGGCCAAAGCCCTCCAAGCCCTGCTTCAGATTCGGGTCCGCTTGGGTGCCGTGGAAGTCCCACCCGCAATTCTCGACCATCACCAGACCCGCCCCCGCTTCGCAAAGCCGCCGCGCCAGGAGCATTTGTCGCCCCAGGAGTGACGGCCGCCGGGGATAGTCCGGCAATTTCACCATGTTCGGGCAGGTCAGCATGATCGCACTGGTATCGTATTTTCCGATCGTGTCAGGGGTTTCTCGGTCGAGCCGGAACGCTTCGGCCACGCTTCCCTTAAGGACGCGGTATGCCTGCTCGCGGTACCCGTCATAGTCGGCCAGCGCCTGGTCCGATTCCAGTGTACGGGCAGACGCATCGAACTGGCGCAGCAGTGCCCGACGATCTTCCCACCGTTCAGCCGGGATCTGCAGGTCCATGCTTTGAAGCAGCGGCGAAAAAACAGGCGCTTCTCCGTCCTCCTTCCGCAACGGGCCGGTCAGCTTCTCCTCTGGGAGAATGACGCCGCGGGGATTGAACGGGGAATAGACCTCGCCCAGAACGCCGGGGGTGTTCCCGCGCAGGAAATGCGATTGCAGGAACTCCGTGTTATTGCCGCTGTCCAACATGACGTAGGCCGGCATGCCGGACTGCGGGTGATTCGTGCCGCGCAGATACGCGTAAGCCGATCCAACGCTGGCAGCCCCCTTTGCCTCGGTTCCCGTCAGCATCGCGCGGATAAAGTTGTCCTGATGGTCCGAGCTCGGGGTTGTAAAGGATCGCACAATCGTCAGGCGATGCGCCCGCTCGGCCAGTTTTGGGAAGTGGCTGCCAAACTGGACACCGGGGAGCGAAGTCCCGACCGTTCCGAACACCGTGCGGACCGTGTCCGGGGCGTCCGGCTTTGGATCCCAAGTCTCATGCTGCGGAGGGCCTCCGCCGAGCCACAGCCACACGACGGACTTGCCCGTCACCCACGGTTTGTCGGAAAGCCTTTCGGAAAACGAGCTGCCCGAAAGCAACCCCGGCAGCCCCAGCGAACCGAGGCCCATCGCCCCGACCCGAAGGGCCGTCCGCCGGGAACAGGCGTTATTAGCGCGAATGGTGAACATGCTTCACGAGATGGGAACTGGGCTTGCTTGCTGGCAGGAATTGGCATTCGCGCCCACCGGACCGTGGACGCTCAGAACTCGGACAGGGTCGGGGAGCATAGGGTTCGCTGTGCTGCCGCGAGAGGCGGATTTCCATAGGTGAGATTTGGTTTCAGAGAGATTGATGCACTAGTGCTGCCACCGACAATGATGGCAAGGCCCGCTTTGTTAGGCTGCAATTGCTTCCTCGCCCGCCGCACCGGAAACGGTCAGGCCGGGGATCGGCGTCGGGGAGTGGGGGTATGTCCTTTCGATCTTGTGTTTCCCGCCGGACTCCCGCATTCACCCAGTATGTTGATTCAGACCTGTCCCAACGAGCGTATGCGTGTAGCACCAGAAGAGCGATTTCCTATCAGTCGCCGCGATACTAGGAGAGGTTCAATGCGATACCGACTTGTCGTTTCTATGGGATCCAGTTTCCTGCTGACCTTCGCGGCCTGCCTCCAGGCGGCCGAGCCGGCGGTGGAGTTGTCGGCCGTGACCGACCGGCCGGACGCCATGTACTCGGTGGGCCAACAGGTGAAATTCCTAGTAAGCGCCAAGAAAGCCGGGCAGCCAGTCGCCGACGGCGAGGTGGTATGCATCCTCGACAAGGATGGCATGCCGCCGACTCTCACCAAGACGGTGAAACTCCTCAACGGCACCGCAACGGTGGAGGGAACACTCGACGAGCCCGGATTCCTGCGGTGCCGGGCGACGTACGGTGCGACGGGCAAGTCTGGCCCCGTGGCAATGGCCTCGGCCGCGGTCGATCCGCTGAAGATCCCGCCCAGCATGTCGGTGCCGGACGATTTCGATGCCTTCTGGACGCAGCAGAAAGCCCGGCTGACGGCGGTGCCGATGAAGCCGACCCTGACCCCCGTCAACGCACCCAAAGGCATCGAGTGCTTTGACGTTGAGATTCCCTGCGCGCCGCCTCGGCCGGTCTCCGGCTACTTCGCGCGGCCTGCCCAGGCGGCGCCCAAGAGCCTCCCGGCGATCCTCATGGTCCAGCGGGCCGGCGTCTTCGGCAACAGCCCCAACGATCCCATCGGCAACGCCAAGCGATTCAATGCCCTAGTCCTCGACATCAACGCCCACGGCCTGCCCAACAACAAGCCGGACGTGTTCAAGGAAATCGCCGGCACGTTGGGCAATTACGCGGACGCCGGCCGTGGCGACCGAGAGCAGATCTATTTCCTGGGAATGTACCTGCGCCTCACGCGGGCAATGGAGTTCCTCACCGCCCAACCGGAGTGGGACGGTAAGACCCTGATCGTCCGCGGCGGCAGCCAGGGCGGCGGGCAGGCAATCGCCGCCGCCGGCCTCGATCCGCGCGTGAGCTTCATCGCCGCCAACGTGCCGGCCTTGTGCGACCACTCGGGCTGCGCCATCGGCCGTGCCAGCGGCTGGCCTGGGTTGGTGCCCAAAGACGCCGATGGCAAGCCCGATGCGAAGGTCCTCCAAGTCGCCCGGTATTTCGATGGGATGAACTTCGCCACCCGTTCCAAGGCCGAGGCGATCTTCGACGTAGGCTTCATCGATCCCCACTGCCCGCCCACCAGCATCTATGCCATGTACAACAACTGGCCGGGCAAGAAGCGCATCGTCAACGAGATCAGGGCCGGACACAAGTACTCCGGTGGTTTCGGCGACGCGGCCATCGCCGAGCACATCGCCGCGAGCAAGGCAGCCGCTAAGCAGCCGTAAGCGACTGCAGGAATTTGCTTCCGCGTCCGCCGCACCGGAAACGGTCAGAACGCGGACGAGCGTCGGGGAGAGAAGCTGTGTCGGCCGAGGGTTGGCCATTCAACGCAGCATTGAAACAGCCGCAGCGGCGGCCGCCAAAGACTAAGTTGCCGCCAGTGAAACAGTGTAACCTCGGCTTCGGGGGGACTATATCCCTCGATTCCGCTTTTGCGCTGCTGTCACAATGTTTGTCCGCAGTGCTATTACTTGAGCGTCGCGGGCAACGATATCTTCGGGTTGGCCTTGAGCGCTGCCAGGCTGGTCGGCGACACGGTGGCAAGGTTACCCAAGGCGATCGAACCTGTGGCTTTCGCCAGTGCGGCGGCCTCATCGTCGGATAGCTCCTTGATTCCGCCAAGGCCGAGTTCGCCCTCGTGGCCGGCGAGCGCGGCTGCCGCTCCCGTAGAGAGCGACGTCAGGCCCGCGAGATTGCCGTCAGCCGGTCACTTGGCGTCGATCACTACTCTTTCTTGCTTTCCTTCACCTTGGCCCGCCATTCCCAAGGCCGCACCGGATCCTTGTCAGCCCACAGGCCACGCTTTGCTTCGCGAGCTTCACGCTCCGCCTTCAGCCACGCCTCAGTCTCGGGAACAACCTTCTTGACGTCCGTCGGTTTCCGATGCTTGTCCTCCAGTTCAGCCTCCACCGTCCAGGCCAACCCCTCCGAGATCATCAGAAGCGCCAGAGATTCGCCTTTCTCTGTCCTAAAAAACCACGTGTTCCCTTCCCTGTATGCGCGCGCCGTGGGACCGTTCCGTATGATTGCCTTGCCTTCAATAAGCTCTTTGAGCCGTTCGTGCGCCTGCTTGCCAAAGGGCTGGTCAAGGGCCGGGGCCGCGATCCCTCGGATACCAAGGACCGCCCCTGTGTGGACTCTTCCCTTGGAATCAGTTTCATCCGCCAGCCTTAATGTGTCGCCGTCGATCACTTTCTCGACTTTTCCCGGCAATGGGCTGGCGTGGACCCAAGGGGAACAAATGAGGGTGGCAATGAAGATAGAGAAGGCAAAAGCGGTGCTTCGCATGGGAAATCTTGGGTTAACGCGGTCTGGAGTGATGGAATGAAGCTACGCCAGAATCTCGGAGAGCGGGCCGGCGGTGTCGATGTCCTTCAGTTCGCGGTCGGGTTCGCCGAACTTCTCGCGTTTGTCGCCCACGGCGTGCAGCAGCGACAGGTAGAAGTTGGACATCGTCCGGTGACCGGTCTTGTTGTAGCCGGGGAATTCCAGGTAGCGGCCGGCGGTCTTCAACTTGCCGTTCAAGTTACCGATGAGCACCATCGGCCACTCGGTCCCTTGTCCGTGGTGCGTCTCGGCGGAATCGCTCAGATAGACGATCAACGTGTTGTCGAGCATCGTGCCGTTGCCTTCACGGACGGCGTCCAGCCGACGTGCCAGATCGGCCACCCGCTCCGCATGATACTTGCGGATAGGAACTGAGAGCTTGTCCGGGAAGTTCTGGTGGCCGATTTCATGCCCATCCACATTAACGCCGAGTTCCTTCCAGGTCTTGTATCCGTGGGGGCCGCACGACGCGTCGAGGACGACTACGTTGGTGAGCCCCGACACCAGGGCCGAAGCGGCAATGGCACACTGCGCTTCGAACCGGTCGGTCTGGAGCGTGCTGTTGAACTTGTCGAGAGCTGGCAGGTTGGCCTTCAGGCGATCCTTGATAGCCGCCATCTTGTCCTGACGCGTGCGCATCTGCTCGAAGGTTTCAAGATAGGCGTCGAGCTTGTCCCGATCCATCGCCGGCAATTCGGCGCGGACGCGGCGGACGTCGGACTGGATCCAGTCCAGCAGCATGTTCCGCGCATGGTAAACCTTGGCCATGTTTCCCTCGGCGACGCTTCCGAAAAGCGATTGAAACGCGATATCGGGCTGACAGAGGATAGGCAAAGGCCGCTTGGGGGCGCTCGCCGACACTGTGTTGGCAAATACCAAGCCCGGAGCGTTGTGAATTCCCAAGCCGACGACCGGAATAATGCCGGGCAGCGAACCGGCCAATGCATGATCGACCGTTTGGGCGAACGGAGTGGACCGCGTGGAATTGGGGTCCCTTTCGGCGTTGTAGCAGCCTAGCGCGCCGTAACCCGCTCCATGATTCGGCGCGGCATTCTTGCACGACAAGCCCAGCAGGATCGTCATTCGGTTCCTGAAAGGGGTGAGCGGTGCGATCGGCTCCGGAATCTCCAACTCGGACAAAGGCCGATTGACCACGCTGGTGATGCCACCACGGGGCGTTTCCACGCCTTTGGGCTGAATGTGGCCACGAAGAAGCCCATTGGCCTCGAAAACGAAGACGATGCGTGGCGGCGGCGCCTCGCCCCGGGCTTCGGCCGCCAAGGCATTCAGGAATGGCTGGAGCACCACGGCCCCGGCGCCCAAGGTGATTCCCTTGAGGCACGAGCGACGGGTGATGAGGTTCGGATTCAGAATATTCATGGGCAGGTAGGGCGTGTTCATCATTGCAGTCTAGCATTCGCCCCCGGTTTTGTTAGGGATTTTTGCAGGAATTTGCTTTCGCGCCCGCCGCATCGAAAACGGCGAGAGCGGGGATCGGTGCCGGGGAGTGAGGGGGTATGGCGCGGACATAGAAATCCACGCCATCTACGATCAGCATGCCCGTGTACCGGTTGGAGAACTGCTCCAGTTGAAGCGCTGTGCCGATGTCGCTCAACTACTCCTTCATTACCGCCTGCACCTCCGCCGGCGACAACGCCGTGCGGTAGATGCGGAAATCGCTCAACAGGCCGTGGAATTCACGCGCGTTAGGCAGATAGTTAAACGGCAGACAGAATGGCTGGCTCAGGTTGGGCGCAAAACTCCCCAGCCCCTTCCCGCTGGCCTGCTCCACGCCGTTGACGTAACAACAGTCTTTTTCAGTGTCGCACGCGATCGTTACATGTTGCCACTG
>Ga0315909_10005196_pt1 | contig 15041 bp, 11 predicted proteins | sample LakEriMetagenome_11_FD_203527 | JGI IMG/M metagenome (GOLD analysis project Ga0315909, IMG submission 203527) | Freshwater fungal communities from buoy surface, Lake Erie, Ohio, United States - Buoy 2 MA125 | ecosystem: Environmental > Aquatic > Freshwater > Lake | place: USA: Lake Erie, Ohio...
GATAATAGGAGTATCCCAATTCACCAACAAATCAAACCCAACTATATCTTTGGAAACCTTTGGATTTTTGTGTTTAAACTTTGTATCATAAAATGACCTACCAACAAAGTAGTTTAACTTACCACGCTCATCATAGGATGGGATGATAATTTTATTGTCGTATTCACCACCCTCACAATATCCAATATTGTATTTAACAATATCTTCAGCACGAACCCCACGATTTAACAAGTAATTCATAGCGTGTTTCCATTTGATAGAATCTGACTTTTGGTAAAGTGGTTTGAATTCTTTTGGGAGTTCTACTTGTTCTACAATTTCAGTAGTTTCATACTCACTTGCGTATCGGTTGACCTTGCTGAAGATTGAATTGTATTCATCCCAAGTTTGTTTGGATACACGAAGTTTTTTGAAAAGGGATTTAATAGTTCTACCCTTCTCATCAGAAATCCAACAATGCCAAGGATTTTCTCCTTTGGAATTGAGTCGTATGTTAATTTCTAACTTTCTCTTGTAGTGGTCTACAAATGGAGAATAGAACGAGTAATTGTCGCCCGAAGTTTTCTTGGACTTACCAAGAATTGATTCTAAAAGTGATAATAGTCTTTCCTCCATACCACTAATATACGAAATATTTATGAGAAATCAAAGAAATTTTGTTTTGGATTCTCATCTATCCATTCTCGCGGAACTTCTTTCTTTGCCCACTTGAATCCGTGTTTTTCACACCATTGAGCATAAGTAGTTTTTGAACCCTTATAAATTTTACCATTTGGAGATTGAAGGATAAATCTCAAATCCATTTCAGGATGTTGTTCTTTTACTAACAAATGTTTTTTTCTATCTTCCGGCAAGAACCATCCCTTTGATTCAATATAAATTCCATTTGGTAATTTAAAATCAGGTTTGTAGGTGTGGTGTGATGCTGGGATGGTATATGGGATTTCGTGTTTCTCATACTCACCATCAATTCCTTGAATTCGTAACTGCTCGTTTATCCTATCTTCAAGACCTGATTTATGTCCTTTGGTCTTTTGGATATGGCTCCAATTTCCTTTTGCCATAACTTTTTTTATTTTTATTATGATACTTGAGTTAGTGTTGCTATTACCGACGGTATTGATGGAATATTACCCGAAGGACCCACATAAGGTAAACTTACGTTAATGTCATCGGATTGCCAGACTATTTCTATATAATCATTAGCATTAAATGTATCTACAAAGTTCCAAGCCGCAACAAATCTACCAGAACCACCCGCGTCTTTTAATATATCAAGTGAGGTAGCAGAGTCTGGTATGTTAAGTCCGTTTTTCTTAAACCATATATAAACCGTATCTACACCATTATCACTTTTTTCTAATTGAGCGGAAAATTGTAAGTTATAAACACCGGCGCCAGATACTTTCATTCTACTACCACTTACTACACTTACACCATTAGATGTGACTAAAGTTTCCAACATCATAGAACGTGACACATTACCTACGGGATTATATTGTGATGCTGTGGAATAAAATGAACCATAGAATCCAAAATTAGTTTTTGTGTATAAAGAAGATGTAGGAATTGTTGTTGTTCTATTATTAGAATTACCTATCCACATATAACCTGATTGTAAGGAAGCGGTAAATGAACCTGAAAAGTCAACTGAACCTGTTGTTATAGTGTTTCCAATCCTATTATAACTACCTACTTGAGTTAAACTTCCCGAAATATATTGGAATGACCCCGTTTCAGCGATAAACGAGTTGCCAGGTTGAACCAACCTCATACCACCAGCGGATACTAAAATATTACCACCTTCATTTGATAGAGATGTATTTGGGTCTCCCGGCACATCACTTGCAATGTTAATAGAACCAGAAGATACGAATAAATCACCAAATGGAAATTCTACAGTTCCTAAACTTGAACCACTTGGAATTGATGGAACTATGGGGCCCGATATAACAATACCACTTGCAGTAAGCGGTGTATTATAATTTCTAATTGGAGCTGCAATATCACCAACGAGTGTTTTTTTAGTTTCACCGCCATTTACAATAGGTAGAACATCAGCAAGAACCGGGTCGGTTAATCTTGTTAAATCCGTTATTTTTTTATCAGCCATTACAAAAGTATCCTATCGTTGTTTTCTTGTAATAAATAGTCACCATTTTCTTGTAATAAAAACCCGAAATCTTGAGTGGATGATTCAAACGGACTACCACTTCTTCTATGAGATTGTTGTCTTAATATAAATTCTTGTTGATTTTGCAACAAAACCATATTGTATTGGCGTACCATTTCATTTAAAGACATTTTGTCTTTATTTTCATTATAGTATTGTGTCCAATTTTTCATTTTAAGGAACTAATAGTAATTTAGTATATCCATCACCAATAGCTTGTGTGTTAGACCCACCATATGGATTTGCATTTGCCGTTGCTGTTAAAGCTGATGTTGGTGTTGTAAAGTTTCCTGTATATACTGCTAATCCTTTAACCCAACGGAAGTTTGTTAAATATCCAATTAAAGCAGCGCCGGTTGATTTTGTGGTTTCATTTCCCACAGTAAGTTCGGTGCTCGTATTGGTTATATTATTTGTATCGGTTATTTGACTACCCAATTGAGTTCCATTTTTATAAACTTTTGTAACTCCACTACCTCTTACCACAGCCCAATGTACCCACGAATTTAAAATTGTTCCAGCTGAATTTGAATACCTAAATCCTCCGTTTGCCCAGTAGTAAAAAGTACCACCCTCAATACTAACTGCGATGGGAGCGGTTGAGTAATTTCCAACTGAAAATGGTCTTGGAAAACTTCCTGTTGATGTCTGATAGCTAAACCATTCTATTGTAAAGTCTCCCGTACCTGGAGCCCAATCACTACTTGCTACCAAACTAATAAAGCTGTTTACCGATGAACTAAACTGATAGGAATTACCACCGCCGGAAAATGGACTTTGAACTGCTGTTGTTACAGCCGACCCAAAAGTCAAAGTTGGATTCACAAAAGAACCACCATTGTTTGTTATTGTTGTAAATCCGTTTGTAAATGTGATAGCCATACTTAATCTATATCAAATTTAATTTGAACTGTTACATCAACATCAGACCTACGCTTTAACGGAGACCCCAATTTTGCCGTTGCTAATAAATCACCAGTATCATTATACAATCCAATTGTAGTTACATATGGATAGAATGAAGAGGACATTGTAAATCCTGCAAGTTGAAATTCATTTTCACTTGGAGTGTATCTTGCGGATGGGTTTGATGTAACAAGAAATTCTTCTTTACCAATTTCACAAAGAGCAACCACCTCTTCTACAACTTTCGTTGAACGATAATCAACTTGATAGTTTTTATTTGTGTAAGAACCATTACCATCACCCAAAAGAACATTTTGGTATCTTGGTCTTGGGTCGGTTACTACAATCATACCTTGTTTGTAGAAAACATATCCAACATCATTTTTTTGAAGATAAGAACCACTCACGGAATTGTTATCTGCAAGTGAACCAATTTCTGCGGATGTAAGACCTACTCTATGTATTTGAAACTCATCAACCGAACCACTAAATGCGGAAGTTCCACCATAGGAATCATTACCAATTAAGATATCTTTTTGGTTGTTGATATTAAATGGATATGAAACCGACTGACTTGCAACTCTCGCACCATTTACCCAAATTTCGTATAGAGAACCTGTTTTATTAAAAGTGTAATGTCTATAAGAACCATCATTGTATTGTGCTGATGAGGTTACGCGATTAGTAGAAGTTCCATCAGATGTCTCAAAAAATACTTTACCATTTACATCACTATATGAAGTGTAAACACCAACTTTAAATGGATACGAACCTACTTCGTTATTTTGAGTAGTGATAGTTCCATCTTCGTTTATGTATCGTTCTGCGATGTGTTTTGAAACGATAAGTTTTTCGGTATCAGTACCGGATTGAGAGGGTGGTAAACTTGCCCAAAATGAAATACCCCAACCATCATTTTTATTAAACACATCAAAATTAGAGTTGTGTCTTACAAGAATACTTTGACTTTGACCACCAAAGGTATATGCGTAACCAGTACCACCCACACCACTTGTAGTTGAAACACCACCACCACCTCCACCGGATTGTGGACCGGATGGAGAAATATATCCAAAAGTTCCAACAGCCAAGCTTGAAGATAATGGGTATCCTAATTCATTTGGATTTAAACTTGAAGTATCACCAATTAAATATACAAGTCGCTCCGGAGCAGCCATTTCACCAGCATAATTTATACCATAGGATGATATAAGGTTGGACTGGTTTTCAAAAGTTACAGTATTGTTTTCAAATAAAAGGTTTACAATACCAAAACCAGGAAATTGAAATCCTGTGACTTTGGCCAAACTTGAAGTAACACCTGTATTTCTATTAACAAACGGATAGTAAACACTATAATCGGTAGATGAACTAAAATAGTTGTTAGATGAAGCTGCCCACAACCCACCGGAAATAGCAGCTGCTAATGAAGCACTCGCTGCTGTATCTGCTACAATAGCAGCATCACTTAATTCACCACCATAAAGAGTTACACCATCTAAAACAAGAACTTCGTGGTGAGTTCTTGACGCTGATACCACGACTGATGGTGAGAATATATCATCTAAAGTTAATGGTGAATTTACAAAAGAGGTCCTAGAACCACTTTGAACCGCAATAGAGGTTCCCTCAGGACCCCCAAGGAATTCAAACTGGGTAGTAAAATAACCTATGGATGTAGAAGTCCAAGCCATATTAACTCACTATAATTTCGTTTTGAAAGTTTGAAGAGTCAAGCACTCGTTTAGTATTATCAAATGATAATTTTAATATAATATCAGATTGATTTACTTTTACTGAAGAAGTTAATTCATTTGCGATTAACAACCCATATGCGTCATCCATTTTTTGGTCGTATAATGCAATTGACGCTGATGGATAATGTGAATTATCCAAAATAAACACCGAACCGGGTTTGATACCATCACCGAACTTGTTTACAGGTATAGACATCACCGAAGCGGTATCATATAGAGTCTTATCCGACTCTTGAAAAAACACTTGATTGAGAGAACTCCAAAGAACCTCTTGTGATACTTGGGTCATTGAACCCCAGGCGTTTGTATTAAAGTGAGTATTTGGGTCTACTGCAATACTACCATTAACCGAAGATGAAATTTCTACCTTCGTATCGTTTGGGTTAATTGCTCGTAATACTTGTATTCCAAAAGATGATGAGTAATTTAAATTAGTTACTTCATATCTTTTGTGAGCCTTAAAGGGTCTTCTTTGTAGACCCTCTTGGAATATTTTTTTGAATACAATACTCATTTAACACAAACATCTTTAGAAATCAAGTTTAACCTTAACAAGGACCTCGTTTGAAAATGACTTTAAGATTGGTTTAGATAATTTAGCTATTGCTAATAATTCATTATCATTGTTGTATAGTCCAACCGTGGTAATATATGTTTTAGGGTCACCAATAAAGGTTTGTTGGTTTAATTCACCATTTGAACCAGAAACATATGATGGGTTGTTTGAGAAATTATATTCTGCGTTTTTAGCTCTAATAAAGTAGAATGTAGATTTAACTTCTTCTTCGTTTCTTGCTTGGAAACCATCACTTGAATTTGCCGCAGCAGCCCCACTAATTGCAAGGAACAATTTATTGTGGTTTTGAGCATTACTATTTGTTCTAACAGTTCCTAAAGATGCTGAAGCATCAAGAGCGGCAGGATTTAAAACAATTACACCTCTATGTGGATATACTGTACCAAATATTTGCGTTGTAGAGAATACACCACTTGCAAGAGAACCAGATACAACATTGTATGATTCAGCGTCATTTGATGAATTTTGGTTTACATCACCACTATCATCAATTAAGCGAAGAAGTTTACCAGAGCCCGACAAACATAATTCCCAATTTCCTCTATCCAACTTATCTTTAAGTCTAGCTCTATTGATTGTAATAGCGTAGATATCATTTGAAGTTTGAGTTCCAAAGGTAAATTGCGTTTGTGTTGATGGTAAAAGTGCTTGTTGATACTGACCATAAATAGCTTTAGATGGAGCATCATAATCAGGACCTGTACTTAATGAACCGCTACCCAATCTATGTCCATACGCAATAGAAAATTGAGCTTCTGAAGTAGATGTGGTTGGGTTACCATTGTAAATCTCGTAGTAGTATTCTTTTTGAGTAGAAGACTGAAACGAGGATGTCCAAAATGTGGTTAACTCACCAACATTACCACTCCACAATCCACGAGTAATTCTTTGAATACCACCTTCAACCACATCATCCGTACTGAATGCTGTGTATACCTTACCATTACCAGCATTGTATGCGCCAGCAGGAACGATAGGCGTTCTATTTTCACTAATATCAAACGCTAAAAGTTGTTGAGCGGTCAAAGTGCTTGGTGGTGGTGTGTTACCTGATGGAGATGGTGTTGAAGTTCCACCGGTGTTTCCACCGATATTTCCCGTATTTGAGAATCCGCCGCCTGATGGGTCTATTGGATTTATTGGCATTTTAGTGTCCTTTTAGTTTATTATCCTGCAATCGTTCTTGTGTTTAACACTCTACCTGTGTATGGGTTTACAGTTAAAGTCACTTCGGTTCTACCACCCGTTTCGTTACCAATAAAGATAATGCGAGTTGTAATTGCGGTAGCAGATGGAAGAACTTTGGTTGTAATTGTAAATGCGTCTTTACCAACCACCGTAACACTCTTATTAGAAATGTATGATGTTGTGTTAACACTTGGAGAAGTTCCGCCAGGAACACCTTGATTACCTACGATAGTAGCAGCGTCTGAATTTAACAACACGGCGGTGTAGCCCAACAAAGTATTTCCACCATTTTTGGTTGTAATGTTGATGGTTGAAGAGATACCATCTTCTTCTAAAGAAAGTGAAGTCACCGAAGGAGTGATGATTGGAAGTTTTACAGTTGATTTTGGAAGAGTCAACAATTTATACTTCATAGTGTAGTTTTCATCAGTTAGGGCTTCCAATACAGGCATATTCTCAATGATTGCTCCGTAGTAATCAGAACCCAATGAGTGAGCCGGATTCCAAAGATTATAGTCTACCTCATCATCCGCAAGTGCGAATTGGGTAATTTGAAACTTATCACGACCTTGTGCAAGAAGTTCTCTACCCTTCTTGGTCAAAATCGCATCAACAGTTACCGATGAATTATCTAAATATCCCATAGTGTTTTCCTTATTTTATGTATATAAATATCACTTTTTTATGAAATTAAATTCAACCATTTTGTGGTTGTATAAAGTTTGTTTGAATTGTCACATTTGAATCTAATTGTTCTTCCGTAGAAACAGCATCTCTATACAAAGGTTTTGATGGAGCAACGTAAATTAGTGGAGCATTTAATACATACTCTTGAGTATCAAAATCATTTCTTTTTTGAGTTGATGTTTCGGTTGTTAATGCTTCATAATTTTGTAATGATACGAGTTCGGTTGGAACCATAGTTTGAATTGGTTCAGCAGACCCAATTTGTAAATCACCATCTAATGCGGTTTTGGTTGATAGAACTAATGTATTTGAATCAACCACATTTACTTCAATTACAGGACCACCATCCGGCGTATCCGTTGAATCCGTGGTCAAAGAATCTGAAGAAATTCTACATCCGTTAAAATATAGATTTTCAATTGACAATCCACGATACTCTTGAACATCCGCAGGAGAAAGTGATGATGAGAACGCCTCATTTCTACTTGCAGAACCAGCCGTTGAAAAGAATCTATTAACGATGAATGCTTGACTTGTTGTTCTAGCATTTACGGCTTGACTTGCCGTTGGTGAGTATTCCCAATACCCATTTGTTCTATTAACATAGGTGGTTGATGTATTACAAGTTTCTTGTAAACTTGATGAACTAAAATAGTCCCAACCTTCGGCGTTCAAGTCGTTTGTTGAAGCTAACGTAAATGTAAGTTGGGAGCCCGGTGTAACGACAAGAATATATCCACTTGTAAATTGAATACTTGCTGTATTATTATTAATAGCGATTAAACTAACACTTGCGCTAATTGATGGCCCACCCGGACCATTAAACGCAGCATCTAAATTTTCTTCAAAAACCCAAACAACACTTGATGTTATATGTTCAAACGATGAAGCGTTTGTATTAATATTATCCAATGATGATGAAAATCCATCATTACCATTTACTAATGGTGTGCTAAAAGCACTAGCACTTACAATATTTGAAACCGCTCCAAAAGAACAAGAAATGCTTGAAGATAGAACCGCTAAATTGTATTGATATGTAGATGGTTCGTAATTGTATAAATCAATAGCACCATCATTTACAATACCAGACCCACTACTAAATCCATAGTCGTTTCTACTTCCGGTTATGTTTGCTTCAACATAAACAGGTATAGTTCCAACATACTGATGATAGTCTCGTGTAATACCACGATTTCTTTTATATTTGTTTCTTTCAAGAATATGCGGTTCAATTAAGATACCACTCATATAATTTACACGAGCGGGAAGAACTTGTTTGATTTGACTAAAAATAGATGAGTCATATCTAGCCAACAAACTCAAGATAAGATTTAGTGCGGTCTTTGTTGTGTATTTTGCAAAGTAGTTTTGTGAACGATACTTTAACAATGGATATGATTCATTGTATCTTTCATCAGTATCACCAACCCAATCATCAATCTCAAAATAACCTTCGGAGTTATAGATGTCGTAGTTTACAGTGTCGGTAGTTGAAAAGTAAACACCAACCAAGTTTGAATCAAGCGGAGCATAATCATACTGACTTCTTTCTTGGGATTTGTCAGGCGATAATACTCCGGCCAAACTTGATGATTCAATACGAATTTTATTATTGTTTACATTTAATGCACCTGCTGATGGAATCTTTGAATAGTATGTATCTAATTCACCCTCAAGGTCACCCGATGATACACTTCCACCAAATGATGAGGTTAATGGATATCCGTTTACAGTTTGTGTAATTTCTTGGTTTGGGTGTAACGAAGCACTATTCCAATTAGACCCACCATATCTACTATCAAAGAATTGTCTATACAATAAAGTCACTAATGAACCTGTCGTATCAAGGTCAGTTGTGTTATCATCAATAAAGTAAGCATCACGATTTTTTGCGTGGTCTTCAACAATTTCTTGACTGATGGTGTTGTAGTAGTATCTTAATTCTTGTAAATTAAATGATGTGTAGTTGTTATCGGTTGGAGAACCCACATTCAATACGCCAGTACCCAACCAAACATTTTCAACATCATTTGATGTAGAGTCTGAAGCACTAACACTTCCAAGAATACCACCGAAGTTGTCAGGCATAGCAGCTCTAAAAGACATTGCAGTCCCATCGTTATTGAACACCATAACAACATCTCTACTACCATTCCAAGTAAAGTTATTGGTTGTTAGTTGGGTTCCACCACTAGTCAAAACTTTAAAGTTTGCAGTCGTTGCGTTAACTCCATTGAACTGAACACTCAATCGTTCGCCAGAAACTACGATATCAAAAATAGTATATGCGCCAGTAACACCACCATCATCGGAACCAATACTTGCGGGTAATTTTGCAATGACTTCAATAGCTCTTGGAACCAATGGTATATAGCTACCTTCAGGGTCAATAGCATCCCAAGGGTTTACAATATATTTTCCAGCTTGAGCATCAATATTTACTTTGTATACAAATCTTTCGTGTTCGTATTGGTTTGGGGAATCCACGATTACAGGACCACCATATTCACGGATTTGTAGGAACGCTTGTGGAATACCATATGTGGCAAGAAGGGCTTTAATTGACCTTGGAGTTCCTTTTGTTTTGTAAATGTATGGTAAGTTATTTACAATCCGTCTCCAAGTTTCTTTTACAATCTTTTCTCGTGACTTGGTTTTTAATTGACCTGTTTGTGATAGTGAACCTGTTTGGTCTGTTCCAAGAACATAAGTCCATAAGTCCGAATCACCATACCCATTTGATAAAGACCATCCCATTGATTTTGCAACATTGAACAATAGTTCATCAGACATACCATCCCAAGGGTGTTCTTCTCTTCTATTGATATCCGTTAAAGCTTTTACATAAGTCCACGAAATATCAAAATGTTGACCAATCATATCAATAAATGTAATATAATCAGAATTTATTTCATCCTCTTGTAGATGAATTGGAATCATATTACGAAGTCTTGCTTGGTTTTGAGAATCATACAAAGACGCAGATGCGTAAACCCCATTATACCAAGTTTCACCTTGTGATGATGTTGTGTGATACAAAACATAAGGGAAGGTGGACACTTTTGGATATGGTGTAATTGTATAATCCGAAGATGACCAATGTGTGTAAATGGAAGATGTATCTTGATAGTACATCCAATGTTCAAATCCATCAAACGAACCTATGATTTTATCTCTACGAGTGATTGATTGTGAAATATTAGTTAATGCGGTTGAACCACTAACATTTTGTAGTAAATCAATACGAGAATTGTATGCTTCAATTTGTTGAAGTTTGTATACAAAATTATCAACTCGTTCAGTTGCTGATGAAAAGTGAATGTAATTTTGGAAATCGTTATATTGAATATTTAACTTTATTTTTCCAAGGGAACCGCTAAAATAGTAATCAATAATTTGTTGAGATGTAGACAAATTTGCGTCTAACAAATCATTCCAAGTTTTCCAATCAGTTCCATCTGATTTTCCGTAAGATTCCATTTCAACCGCAAAGTTTGGAGTTGAAAAGTCATCTTTGTCTTGTGATTTGATTGCTGGAAATGCTATTACTTTATCCACCCACGTTGGTAAGATTCTAGCATCAATAGTTAAAGCGTCACCCACCTCAACTGACGCTTCAAGGGGTTTTAATAACTTAATAATACACTCATCAAATTGTGATGGTAAATTATTATACCACTTATAATTTAAATTTAATTTAGTAACATCAACTTGATATCTCTTATCTTGTAAATTAGTGTCTGAAAAAAACTCTGAAATTTCAGAGGGAACATCACTTGGAATATCAGGAAATATAAATGTATTTTGACCAGGATTCCACTTTAAAGTTCCGTTTGTATTTTGTTGTAATTCATATTTTCTAAACCTACCCGTTGGAGTTCCAAGTTGAGGTGTAGTTTGATTGATTGCTGGATTATAAACTTCTATAAAAGTTCTCCAAATACCAACTCCACCAGCAATAACATCATCTAATGGAACAAACACAGTTGGAGTTGAGTTAAAAACAGCCGTTGGATAATTTAGAGTTCCATTAACCTCACCAATACGAGGACCATCTAATAATAAATTAGTTACATCGTATATTTGATTTTGACTAAAGTTGATAACAAAATCTTTTTTTCGTAAATAAGCATCAAATGAATTTGAGCCAATTATCTGACTCATTACATTTAGTGGTTGAAATACGTTTGGAATATTTGTTTTTGATACTAAACGAACTTCGGTCCTATCTGCTGAAATTGCATCAATTTTTAAATTAGAAACAATATTGTGATGAAAGTTATATAATACCGAATAATTTCCTTCGTTAATGCCCGTTTGTCTTAAATCTAATTCCGGAACAACATATGCTGTTGGTTTACCATTTGTAAGTACCGAACGGATTGGTTGACCATATTGAGATTGAAGAAGATTATCTTCAGCATAAATGTGAATTTCAGACGCATTGGTTAAAGTTATACCAGAGTATGTACCATCTACATCATTTTGTGTAATTTGGTCATTAAATTTCTGAATACGGGGCTCCTCATCAGCAAACATAGTTTTACCGAAAACAGGACTTGCTCCTACAACTTCATCTTTATTTTCAAATCTATCTAATGACATTTAATACCTTTAAGCTTGGTCCCAAAACTGACCATTCCACACATAATCTAAAGTAAAAGAACCGTTGGGGTTGAAGAAAGGTCTAATCTGACCAAGGAAGTTGCCAGGAACACCAAATGGAAAAAGTGGGTCGGTGGTGGATGAACCACCTTGACCGCCCGAACCGCCCTGATTGCCTGAACCGCCCTGGTTGCCTGAACCACCTTGACCACCTGAACCACCCGAAGCTCTCTCGTCCCGTGAAGTAATAATTTCATTTAATACTATTTGAGTGTCTATTAAAGTATCTGATGTAACCAATTCCAAAGTAACATTCGTATTTATTTCTTCATTAAATGAAGCAGCACTATATTTTTCTATGATAGTTCCCTCTTCACCAACTCCTTGCAATAGAAACTTACCATATTCTGGCGTAGCGACAGTTGGGTCGTTAATTGCAGCAATTTCATATGATACAATTTGACCTCTACCATTTCTTTTTATTTGTCTTTCCGCCATATTATCTTACCACTTTGAAGTAAAAATTATCATCATAGTATTTTGTAGTTCCATTTGTAAAATCCACAACCTTAAATATAAACTTGTAGTATCTTTCAGGTTGTAATCCATTAAACCAAAAGTTAAAGTAATTTGATGTAGAATCACAACTTAACTTTGTATATGTATCATCAAATGGAATAAATGTCTTATTTGTTTCAGCGTCAACTACCGAATAATATGTGGTAGTTGGAAGATACTTTATACTCTTAATGGGAGATGCCAAAGAAAAGTTTCTACTCGGATATCGCTCACGACCATATACTCTAATTTTACTTTTAGAATTTTCTTTATATTCTGATTGGAAATCTTTTACATAAACAATCAAATCAGAATTAGTTTGTGGCGATAAAGACCCCGTTGTGAATGTTGTATTGTTCCAACGAACCTCAAGATTTGGAACATAAATGGTATGGGTATCCGATGAGAAGAATTTAGCAGTTCCAAAGTTACGAGTTGAGGTTTCATCTTCTTTTGATTTTAAAATAATAAAACCATAGTTTTCACGGTGTCCTTGTAAAAAGTCATTGATATAGTCGGTCACTTCAACATTTAAATTTTGAACATACTTGTCAAAGGATTGATAGTAATAATTCCCGGTAAGAAATGATGATGTATACCAAGTACCACCTCCCGAATTAACAGAGCTTCTAGCTTCGTAGTCATTGTCCAAAACCAATGATGATGTTGGATATAGTAATGGGTCGGTTTGTAATTTAAAATTTTGAATAAAAGCATTTCCTTGACCCGAACCACTTGCGTAGTAAGACCATCTAAATGAGTATTCACCATTTTGGTCAGCGGTAAAACTTTGAGTGTATGGACCAGATTGGTTCAGTAGTTCAAATATCTCTTCACGACCATCAGGTTCAATGACTTGATATTTTAAATTATGAAGACCCGACCCGGTATTAAAGTAGAAGCTGGAGGTGTATTCAACTCCAGCATACATATCATAATTTCTATTTACCGATGCACCACCAAAGTTTGAAGCGGATAAATACAACTTGGATTCACTTACAAAAGTTGTAGGTATTTCAAAATTTGAACCACTAATTACATTATTTAAATAGTAAACCGAACTAACCCCAACAACTGCGTATGTATCCCAAATTAGAGTACCAGATGGTGGGGTGCCATAGATGTAAAAATTATCAACATATCCCACAGAACCATTTAAACCATTTCTATCAAAGAATGTTAAAGATACTTCATATGTGCCTGTGGTATTTGGTGTAAACTTTACCGATTGTGTGGAAGCGGCAACAATTGATTGTGTATAATTTGTTAAATTTGTCAAATACCCACCATTATAACCCACTCTAAAATCAACTCCACTTAATGTACTTGGATTGATTTCAAATGTAATAGTATACTCCTGTCCACCAAGTAAAGAAGCACTCAAAACAGCAGTTCCACCACCATAATTAGCACCGGAAAGTTTCATTCTCCCATTTTCAATTGAAAGTGATGGTGAGGTTCCATCGGTTCCTAAAATACTTTGAGATGGGTCTAATACAAATGGGTCAATAGATGACGCAAATGTGTAAGAAGATAATAGGTTTGCAATGGTTTCGGGATTTGTTGGTTTGTTTACAGTTTCGTTTTCAACATCCCAAGTAGAACCACTAATACGATATACCCAAGATACATCAACTTCGTTATGTGGAGTATCAGATTCCTTACCAATACCCTCTAACCATTGTTCTTTTACAGGGTAAACATACAAGGTATAATTTGAAGCGATTTCTTTTTCTTCGGTAGATTCCAAATTTAAATAATATTTGATACTACCACTAATATCACCACTTGAAATTAGACTTGAAATATTATCAAGGTCAAACTGAATCAAGACTCTACTATTACCAATTAAGGTAGATGAGTTGGTGGGGTCGTAAAACTTACCAACTTCAAGAATCTCATCCTTGCCAGTATTTTGGTTTTTACGAGCAGTATCCTCGTAAATCGTGGCGTCTTTTTTTGGATAAATTCTATAAATCATTTTCTACCTCTTAATATGTCATTGGGACTACCTTACCTTTAATATCAAGGTCAGGGTATTTAATTTCAAAAATTGATGGGTCTTTTGGTGGATATACAACTCCTTGTTTTGTTGCGTTAGAAATGCTGTATTTGTTTTCAGAATATACACCACCCCATTTATTTACAATTTGTAAACCACCCATACCATCTCTATCAGGTCGTACAACAGTTTGAACACCATCAATTCTATCTAAAAGAACATAAAGTTCTGATAACATAATTGGTTGGTTGATTTGTCGTTTATCAATGTTAAAGTAATCTTTTAATGCGTTGATACATTTTAAAAGAACTTCATTTGAGTTGTAATTTGGTAATACGATAATTTCAAACTCAATACCAACATTTACTATGTATGCGTTTTTAATGTTTACAGCATCAGTTAAGATACGATAGTAAGACAAGTAATTCTTTAAGTTTTCCTTGGTTGCTGTATTTAGGTTTTTTAATTTCTTTTCATTGTCATAACCTAACACATAAAGATTTAATGCTAGTGGATTTGCAATTGGGTCAGGTCCATCATCAAGTAAAGTTTGAACTTGCCAATCAGGCGCAAGAAACGCTTTTG
>Ga0315909_10005198_pt1 | contig 15039 bp, 19 predicted proteins | sample LakEriMetagenome_11_FD_203527 | JGI IMG/M metagenome (GOLD analysis project Ga0315909, IMG submission 203527) | Freshwater fungal communities from buoy surface, Lake Erie, Ohio, United States - Buoy 2 MA125 | ecosystem: Environmental > Aquatic > Freshwater > Lake | place: USA: Lake Erie, Ohio...
GGCCCAGAAGTATGTGGACAGCCGAGCTAATCCTGTTCGTCGTGCGGAGGGCAGCCCTGAGGAAGGTGAAACGGCGGACGATCCATTTCGTTCCGGCAAGCCCCTTCGCTCACGGACCAGGAAGCCCGCGACACAAGAAGAGAATGAGGCACTGAGTCGGGCAGTCTTGCAGGGTATGGCGAACATGCCGTACAACATTGCTGGCATACCGGGTGATTTGGCTAATTTGTTGGCAGCTCCGACAGGCAAACAGCCGTTTTACGGGAGCGAGTCGGCGAAGGCTCTGGCGACGCAATTTGGCATTCGTCCTGCACCGCCCACGGACCCCACGGCAGCGGCGTTGTATGGCGCGGCGGATATCGGAAGTGCGCTGGTCAATCCTGCGGCGCCCGTGCGTGCGGCCGCGCGGGGCGCGGAGCGTGCAGGAGCGGCCTTGTCTAGCGCGGCAAAGGACTTCCAAGAGTACAACCGGATGTTAGACGTTCCCGGGGCGTCGTATGCGGTGAGGCCAGAGGGATCGCAGCTGGTGATTCGGCGGGATAACAACCCGGATTGGGTAGGTCAGTTGTTAGACGATGGCCTGCGAGATGCGCGGTACGTTACCCCGATAGGGGCCGCTCCAGAGCGCGTGGCACTCATGGAGAACTTCTGGAACAACAAAGCGGCTAATTATTTTGCCAAGCAGTTTGGGACGGAAAGTGACCCGGTTTATCGGGGCATTCGAGATCAATACATCAAATCTCCGCGGCTAGCCAAAGATTTCCCTGACTACGTGTTGGACCAGCTGTCGGTGGGCAAAACCCGTGTTGACGCTGCAACGGGGGAGAGTCGGTTCTTTCCGAAGTATCCGGCAGCGTATGACGCGATGCGGGCCAAGTATGATGAGCTGACGCAGATCCGTGGTGCGGTTCCCGCGCGCGATCCCTCGCAAGTTATGGACCCTAACTATACGTATTCGCCTTCTCGCCAGGGTACGGAGTTACTTGATGAACTGAAAAACCGGGAAATTGACCGGATGATTGAGCAGGGGACACCTGTGTCTCAGGCGGAGCCGTCGTTGGAGTTCTTGACCCGTTCGGTAAAAGCTCCTGACACCATTCTTGGTCCCTACAATGCCAAGTCCATTCTGAAGGACTATGAGAAGGCAACGGGCACGCGTTTGGGTGATCCTAATTTCCAAGGGGTGCCAGAACCGGAGGCATTGCCGCAGAACCTGCGCACGGCCTTTGACAAAGGCGAGATCATGTACGGCACTTCTGGGCCGAACGCCCCGTTGAGCCAACTCTTTAACACGAACAGCATCAACGAGTATTTAAACACTTTGTCGGATCGTGAACTGAAAAACATTCGGTTTGAAGATGCCGTTAAGGGTGGCGCGAAGGTGTCTGCCAAACGTCAAGCCCGTGAGACGTTAGCGGCGGACATTCGCGCCGGTAAACGTGTGCCGGATAAGGTGTTTAGTGAAGGCGTAAGCGCCCCGCTTTTGCAGATTGACGAGGGGCCTTTAGCGGGTTTTGCATGGAAGCGTATTGAAAAGGCTGAAGCCACAGTTCCGGAAGGTGCTTACTTGGGTCATTCCGTGGGGGGCTACGCTGAAGGCGGTGCCTATGGTCCTGGGAAGCATCGTGACTTTAATGAGGGACGGTCTCAGGTCTACACCCTACGGGACAATCGTAACCGGCCGGTGACAACTGTCGAAGTCAGTATGCGGGATATGGGCCCCATCGTTACTCAAATTAAGGGTAACGGCCGCGCTACAGGAAACACTGCGCCTGTTAAATATGATCAGGCGGTCATGCAGTTTTTACAGAACTATCTCAAGCCGGCTAGGATCAGCGAGTCGGATGACTACCTCACGCCGATTTTGCAGAGTTACAAAGAGGCTCTGCGATCAACTTCGACGCAGCCTTGATAAGGAAAGAACATGCCCATCGACAAAGTCGTCAATCAAGCCCCGACCATGGACATCGTGGTGGTCGAGGATGCTCCGCCTGTTGAGATTGAGATTGAGCTGGATGAGGACGGCGGTGCGACGGTTGAGATCGGGGAGTCGGAGGCGGAAGAAGTTGACTTCTACGCCAACTTGGCCGCGGTCATTGAGCCGGAGGCCTTGGCCCGGATCTCCTTGGATGTGGCGGCGATGTTCGAGGCGGATAAAGGTTCCCGGTCGGACTGGGAGAACATGTTTGCCAAGGGCTTGGATCTGCTGGGTTTGAAGATTGAAGAACGGACGAAGCCCTTCCGTGGCGCGGCGGGCGTGGCCCATCCGATGTTGATGGAGGCCATCATTCAGTTCCAAGCGCAGGCGTTGAAGGAGTTGATGCCGGCGGGTGGCCCTGTGCGTACGCAGATCATGGGCAAAGAGACGGTGGAGAAGTACCAGCAGGCGGGTCGCGTGCAGGACTTCATGAACTACCAGATCACGACCGTGATGGAGGAGTACACGCCTGAGTTCGACCAGCTCCTGTTCTATACGGGGTATGGTGGTTCGACGTTCAAGAAGGTGTACTACGACTTCCAGCTAGGCCGGATGGTGAGCAAGTTGTGTCTGGCCGATGACGTTTACATCCCGTACAACGGCTCGAGTGTGGTGTCGCAGTGTCCGCGGCTGACGCATCGGATTGCGATGGACTCGAATGAGTTCCGCAAACGCGCGTTGAGCGGGGAGTATCTGGACATTGACATTGACACGATGTCTTCGCCCGCGGATCCGAGCAGGATCAAAGAGGCGGTGGACAAGGTCACTGGCATACAGGCCACGGACCAGGAGCCGGGAGAGGTGTTCCTGCTCGAGCAGCTGGTGGACTTGGACATCCCGGGGTTTGAGGATGTGGACGAGGACGGCAATCCGACGGGGGTGAAGCTGCCGTACGTGGTGACGTTGGCAGAGGATTCGCTGAGGGTTGTCGGAATTCGTCGGAATTGGAAAGAGGACGACGAGCTCAAGCAGCGTCGGAACTACTTTGTGCACTACGTGCTGGTCGAGGGGCCGGGGGCCTATGGCCTTGGGTTTGTGCACTTGATCGGCGGGCTGTCGAAGGCGGCGACGAGCGCGTTGCGGCAGCTGATTGATGCGGGGACGTTGGCCAATTTGCCGGCGGGATTCAAGGCAAAAGGTGCGCGGATCGCGGACGATTCAGATCCGATCCAGCCTGGTGAGTGGCGAGACATTGATGCGGGGGGCGCGGAGCTGTCTGCGTCGCTCTTGCCGCTGCCGTACAAGGAGCCGAGTCAGGTTTTGATGGGGCTCTTGGGCTTTTTGGTCGATGCCGGCAAGCGTTTGTCGAGCACGGCGGACATGCAGGTAGGTGACGGCAACCAGTATGCGCAGGTGGGGACGACTTTGGCCCTGCTTGAGCGCGGTTCGATGGTGATGTCGAGCATCCACAAGCGGCTGCACTATGCGCAGACGTTGGAATTCAGGCTGTTGTTTGAGGGATTCGGCAAATATCTGCCGGATGAGTACCCGTATGACGTGCCTGGTGCGACGCGGCGGATCAAAAAATCGGACTTTAGCCGGATGGTATCGGTCCAGCCGGTGGCGGATCCCAACATTTTCTCGACGGCGCAGCGGATTCAGCTTGCGCAGATGCAATTGCAGCTCGCGCAGAGCGCTCCGAACATGCACAACATGTACGAAGCGTACTATCGGATGTATGCGGCGCTCAATATTCGTGACATTGACGGCATTTTGCTGCCGCAGAATACGAATATGCCCCGTGATCCGGCGTCCGAGAACAGTGATGTGTTGAACGGGATGAAGTTAAAGGCGTTTGCGGGGCAACAGCATGACGCTCACATTGCGGCGCACTTGATGTTGGGCATGTCGCCGATGCTGCAGGCCAATCCGATGGCGGCGATGGAGCTGCAAAAGCACATTTTGGATCACATCCGGCTCAAGGCAGAGGAGGATGTGGAAGCGGATCTATTCAAAATGTATGGCACTGACCCGGATCGGATGGTTTCGACCATTCAAAAAGAGGGAATGGTGGCCATTAAGGTGGCGGTGTACATGCAGCAGATGCGTGATACGCAGAATCAGCTGTCGGGTGAGGGCGGCTCGGATCCGTTGGTGGATCTCAAGCGGATGGAGATTGAGCAGCGCGGCAAGATTGATGCGCAACGTGTGCAGGTTGAGCAGCAGCGACTCAGTTTGGACCAGCAAAAGGCGCAGCAAGCCAATCAGGTCAATCAAGAACGCCTGCGGCTGCAGGCAGTGAAGATGGGTCAACCACAGGGGATGCAAAATGCCGCTTAAACGAGGGTCTAGTCAGAAGACTATCAGCAGCAACATTGGTGAGATGGTCCGTTCTTACAAAGAAACGGGCAAGATTGGTACGAGTAAGCCCAAGAGCACGGCTGCAGCGGCAAAACAGGCTGCGGCAATTGCGTATGAGAAGGCTGGAAAGGCCAAAAAGATGGCCAAGGGCGGAAAAGTAGCTGGGGTGCAGGGTCCAGCGATGATTGTGAAGAAAAAAGACGGCAACAGGCCGGTGAAAATCTACTAAGATACGGTAGTCGCTATCAGGCGGGGCGTTGAGCCGCCTGCTTTCATGGATTCACCATGCTCGAGTTTGCAGAAGCCGTTCTGAAAGAAATCAGAAAGCTACAGAGCCAGTCAGAGCAGATCGTTCTTAACGGGACCATCGCGGATATGGAGCGTTATCGCTTCATGATGGGTCGCCTGGAGGGGCTGCGGATGGTTGAGGACTCCGTGAAAGCGCTTTTGAAGAAGCATACGGACGAAGATTGACCACCACCCTGAAAGGAGAGCTATGGAAACCGTTGAAGCATCTGAACAGTTGACCGCATTGGAGCGGAAATGGGCGGAAGAAGCGCAAAACAACGCGCCAAAGCTGGAAGACGCCTATACCGAGCGCGGTTTTGACCCTGAAAAGCTGGATCAGTCTGTCATAGACCACATTCCCCGACCGACCGGTTGGAGAATCGCCATTTTGCCGTACCGAGGGGCTGAAAAGACCAAGGGTGGCATCGTTTTGGCGGAGGAAACCCAGCGAAAGACGCAGTTGGCCACGGTTTGTGGCTATGTGCTGCGGATGGGGGACCTTGCGTACGCGGATGCGGTCAAGTTTCCGACCGGGCCGTGGTGCAAGGAGGGTGACTGGATCGTCTTCGGGCGTTATGCCGGGGCGCGCATCCCGATTGACGGGGGCGAGATTCGGTTCATTAACGACGACGAGGTTTTGGGCGTTTTGAACGACCCCGAAGACATTCTGCACATGTAAAGGAGAGCAGCGTGAACCAAGAGCAGGAGTTTAAGATTGGTGAAGACGAGCAGCCGGCTACCGTGCAGCTCACAGATGACGGAAAGGCTGAGGTTTTGGATAAGCCAGAACCTCCAGAGGTTGTCACCCAGAGTGCGGAAGGTGTTGGAACTCAGCGTAGCGAGTTGGACCAGTACGGAGACAACGTCAAGAAACGGATAGACAAGCTGACGGCGCGTTTGCGGGAAACGCAGCGTCGGGAGCAGGCTGCATTGGAGTATGCGCGTAATGTGCAGGCCCGTGCGCAGCAGCTGGAGCAGCAGTTTATCCGCACGGATGAGGATCGCTTAAGCGAGGCCAAGGGTCGGATTGAGACGCAGGTAGTTGCGCTCAAACAGATCATCCGGAAAGCTCGGGAAGAGGGCGACGTTGATACGGAGACCGAAGCGCAGCAACGGTTGACGGCGTTGACGATGGAATCGAGTCAAGTTGAGCAGGCGGTTGCGCATCGTCAAGCGTATGCGCAGCAGGTAGCTGCTCAACAACAGCAGGCTGCGCAGCAACAGTATTATCAGCAGCAAGTGCAGCAGCCGGTACAACAGGAAGTCGATCCGCGGGTGGAAGAATGGGCGGAACGTAATCCCTGGTATGGAAAAGATACTGTCATGACTCACGCTGCGTGGGGCATTCACCGCCAATTGATTGAAGCGGAAAGGTTTGACCCAAACAGTGACGAGTATTATGATGAATTGGATCGTCGTATACGCCAGGCTTTTCCCAAGAAGTTTGGCGCGACGCAAGGGGTCAATAGGAACGCGCAGCCTGTGGCACCCGCTTCCCGTGCATCTGGGATTAACCAAGCTGCGCGCCGCACGGTACGCCTGAGTCCAAGTCAGGTGGCGATTGCGAAAAAATTGGGTGTTCCGCTTGAGGAATACGCCAAGTACGTGAAGGAGTAAACCATGTCTGACGTTCAAATTCCGACTCTCTCGTCGTCCCGCACTCCGCGTGAGGCTCAGACTCGCGCCAAGACTGCGCAACGTAGACCTTGGGCTCCGCCTTCGCGGCTTGATGCTCCTCCGGCTCCCCCGGGATATCAGCACCGTTGGATTCGTGCAGAGGCAGGCGGTGTACAAGATCGCACTAACGTATCGGGTCGACTCCGCGAGGGGTATGAGCTGGTGCGTGCGGACGAGTACCCTGACTACCACGTGCCGACGGTAGAAGACGGCCGACATGCTGGCGTGATCAGTGTGGGAGGTTTGTTGCTGGCAAGGATTCCGGAAGAGACCGCTGCCGAGCGAAATGCGTATTACAACGAGCGTGCAAGTGATCAAATCACGGCAGCCGATAACGAGTTGATGAAGGCCAATGCACATTCGTCCATGGTCATTCAGCGGCCCGAGCGGCGGTCAAAAGTATCGTTCGGCGGTGGAAACCGCTGACAACCAATCCTTGAAGGAACCATCAAATGGCAAACGTCGATAAGCCCTTTGGTCTGCGTCCTCTTGGCAACCTGTCCGGCACTGGTTCACAGAAACAGTACGGATATGAGATTGCTGACAGCCAGTCCGGGGCCATTTACCAAGGCGACCTCGTAACCGTTTATGACGGCTACCTGGTCAAGTTTCTGCCCGCTACGCACACGGCCGCGGTTGGCGTGTTCAACGGGTGCAACTACATTGATCCGACCACGGGCAAGCCCACGTGGAAGAACTACTACCCCGGTTCGGTCAATATCACGCAAGGCAAGATTGTTGCTGACGTGATTGACGATCCGAGCCAGCTGTTCATCATTCAGGTTGACGAGTCGGTTGCTCAGACTCAAGTTGGCATGAATGCTGACGTAGTTGGTACGGGCGGTAGCACGACGACTGGTGTTTCGTCGATGGAACTGGACTCGTCCACCATTGACAAAGCAGCCGCGCTAAACCTGAAGATTGTCGGTCTGTGGGATGTCCCTGGCAACGAGTTTGGTACGAATGCCGTGGTAGTCGTCAAGATCAACGAACACCTGTACGGTAGTGCCGGTGTTGCCGGACAAGGAGTTTAATCATGGCAATTTCACGTGCACAACTGGTCAAAGAGCTTGAGCCTGGCCTCAACGCTCTGTTTGGCCTTGAGTACAAGAACTACGAGAACCAGCACACCGAGATCTACTCAATCGAGAGCTCGGATCGTGCGTTCGAGGAAGAGGTCATGGAATCGGGCTTCGGCGAGGCCCCGGTTAAGACTGAAGGCGCTGGTGTCGCTTACGACCAGGCGCAAGAGGTCTACACCGCTCGCTACACGCACGAGACCATTGCTCTGGCGTTCTCGCTGACTGAAGAGGCCGTTGAGGACAACCTCTACGACCGTCTGTCGGCGCGTTACACCAAGGCGCTGGCCCGTTCGATGGCTCAGACCAAGCAGATCAAGGCCGCTGCGGTTCTGAACGGCGCGTTCACCACCTCGCTGGGCGGTGACGGCAAGCCCCTGTGCGCTCTGGATCACCCGACTCTGGGCGGACCGGACCTGAAAAACGAGCTGGCTGTTCCCGCCGATCTGTCGGAGACGTCGCTCGAGCAGGCGCTGATCGACATCGCTGCGTTCACCGATGAGCGTGGCCTGAAGATCGCTGTTCAGGGCCTGAAGCTCATCATCCCGAAAGAGCTGATGTTTACTGCTGACCGCATCATGAAGTCCACGCTTCGTGTTGGTACGGCCGACAACGACATCAACGCGGTTCGGAACATGGGCATGGTGCCGCAGGGCTACGTGGTCAACAACTTCCTGACCGATCCGGACGCATGGTTCATCAAGACCGATGCGCCGAACGGCATGAAGATGTTTGAGCGTGTGGCGCTGCGCACTGGTTTCGAGGGCGACTTCGATACCGGCAACGTTCGTTACAAAGCTCGTGAGCGCTACAGCTTCGGCTTTAGTGATCCGCGCGGCATCTTCGGATCGCCGGGGGCCTAATCAGGCCGTGAAAAAGGGGGCTTCGGCCCCCTTTTTCTTTAGTACAAGTTCAAGTATAGTCAAGCCATTCCGGGGTCATCTCCGGTGCGTCTGACAGTCCCGGCTGACGACATGCAGACAGGCGCGCCGTAACTCGCATGTGAGGACAGCATGGCTGCTACCCATTACTCTGGCCCGCTTCAATACTCGGGCAAGGGCGCAACCGGTGCTTGGGGCACCGATCTCACCACCACCGTTGACACCGATGTCGTGACCTACATGGACGACTTCACGGGTGTAGCGCTGGACTCCACCAACGACTGGACCGTGGTCAAGGATTCTGGAGCCTCGGCAGGTATCGGTGCTGACGTTCTGAACGGTGTGCTCGAGCTTACCTCGGCTGCTACCACCGATAACGACGGTGCTTCGGTTCAGGGTAATGAAATCTTCAAGGCGCAGGCCGACAAGACGATTTGGTTTGAAACCAAGCTCCAGTGCAACGACGCTGACCAGACTGACATCTGCGTTGGACTGACTGTCAACTTTGCGACCAACCCGGAAGCGATGCTGACCGCGGCTGACCGGATTTGCTTCCAAGTTGACGACGGCAATGCCTCGATTCTTTGCAAGACCGAATCGGGCGGCACCGAAACCTCGACGGATTCGGGTGTTGACCTTGTTGACAACACCTATGTGAAGTTGAGCATCCGGGTTTCGGGCACTGGCCAGGTGTTCTTCTACGTTGACGGCACGCAGGTTGCGGTGCACACCACCAACATTCCGACGACTGAGCTGGCACTTGCGGCCATGTCTCTGTCTGGAAGCGCCACAGGTACTCGGAAGACCACGATCGACTACATGTTCGCTGCGGCCACCCGCTAATAGGAGGCGGCCATGAGCAACAGCAACATCCAGGCGGTCACTAAGACCGCTGATGCCCATGCGATCGCGGGCCGCACCCGCGTCGCGGGCATCTATTACACGTGCACGAACACAGCCGCTTCTTTTGCACTAAAGAACGGTTCCACCTCAGGTGGCACAGCCTTGGTAACCATCACAACGCCGGCTGCGGCTGGCGCGTATGACATCATCCTGCCGGACATGGGGATCTTGTTCGACACGGGTGTGTTCATTGATGTAAGCAGTGCTGAGGTCACGAGTGTCACGTTGCTGTTCTACGGCGGGGCGGCGCAGTAAATGGCCAAGTCCAAGGGCATGGGGATCGCCACATCGGTCAAGAGTGGCAACTTCCGGCCGACCAAGGCGGGTGCTGGGATGACGGAGAAGGGCGTGAAAGCCTATCGCCGTGCAAATCCCGGTTCCAAGCTGAAGACGGCAGTTACGGAAGACAGTCCCTCGCCCGCGCGCGCGAAGCGTCGTAAGTCGTTTTGCGCGCGTTCGGCTGGTCAGATGAAGATGTATCCAGAGGCGGCTAAGGATCCAAACAGCCGTATTCGGCAGGCTCGACGCAGGTGGAAGTGTTGAACCATGGAGATGATGATCTGGAACATCGTCTTAACGGCGATTGTGGCAGCGTTGGGGTTTGTGTTGAAGAGCAAGTTTGAGGAGTTGAACCGCCTCGGCATACTCTTGAACAGGACTCGGGAAGAAGTGGCTCGCGAGCATGTGACTCGGCGCGAGGTCGATGATCGATTTGACAAGTTTGTGAGTCACGTAGACCAGCGTTTCAACCGGCTAGAGGCCAAGTTGGACGAAATCCGAAAGGCAGGGTAAGGCGATGATGAACAAGATGAAGATGGTCAAGAAGGGCGGCAAAAAGGTGCCGGCTTTCGCGGCCGATGGTGTGGGCAAGATGAAAATGGGCGGCATGGCTGACAAAATGGGTCGTGCAATGAAGACCAAAACGGCCGATGCCAAGGGCCGCGCAATGAAGAAGGGGAAATAATCATGGCCGGTCGTGGGATGGGATGTGCCACGCGTGGTGGCGGCGCCGTGGAAAGTGGTCCGCGGAATCGGATGATTTCTGAGCCCAGCATGAAGTCTGGCCCTGTCATGATGAAGAAGGGCGGTGCGGTCAATCAGCACAAGCGCATGGCCATGGGCGAAAAGGTCAAGGGCATGATGGGCGGTGGCATGGCCAAGAAGTACATGGGTGGCGGCATGGTGAAGGGTTACCGCAAAGGCGGGATGTGCAGCTAAATGGCCACCTCCGGCACCACCACATTTGACCTGTCGATTGATGACTTGGTCGAAGAGGCATTTGAGCGTTGCGGCATGCGGCCGCAGAGCGGTTATCAGCTCAACACCGCGCGTCGCTCGCTCAATTTGCTGTTCTTGGACTGGGCCAATCGGGGACTGAACCTCTGGACCATTGAGCAGGCGACGTACACGCTGACTCAAGGGGTCAACGAGATCACGTTGCCGAGCGACACGGTCAATGTGTTGGAGGCGATCATTCGCCAGAACTCTCAGGGCGTCAACACGGACGTCTACATTGAGAGGATCAGCCGGGAGGACTGGCTGAATGTGCCGGACAAGACCTCGGAGGCGCGGCCGGCACAGTTTTACGTGCAGCGGACCAATACGCCCAAGGTGTTTTTCTATCCGGCAGCGGATCAGACCTACACATTTGTGTACTACCGCATCCGGCGCATTCAGGATGCAGGGGTGTACACCAACACCGCGGACGTAAACTTCAGGTTTTTGCCTTGTTTGGTATCGGGGCTAGCGTATTACCTGTCCCTGAAGTTTGCGCCTGAGCGGGTCACCTCGTTGAAGGCCATGTACGAGGAAGATTTCCAACGCGCAGCGCTGGAAGACCGGGACACGGCCAGTGTGCAGTTTGTGCCGGACGTAGGATACTGAGATGGCGTACGCCACCGGCAAATATTCGCTTGCGCTGTGCGATTTTTGCGGGCAACGTTACCCGTACAACACGCTGCGCAAGAACTGGGAAGGCTTCATGGTCTGCCCAGACGATTACGAGCCGAAGGAGCCGCAGCTCGAGCCGTTGCGTTATCGTGGTGATGCGATCGCGCTGCGTGATCCGCGGCCGGATCGCATCGAGCCGGTGTCCGTGTTTGTTGGTGCGCCCGGTTTTACTGCGTTTCAGAGTTACGGCAGCGCGCGTGGGACGAATGACATGCGGCCGTATGTAGTGGGCCAGGCGTTGATAGCTCAGGGATTTGTTGGCAGTGTGACGGTGAGTACATCATGAACTACAACGAGCTCGTCACCAGCATTCGGAACTACACTGACGTCGGGAGCAATGTGTTCTCTGACTCGGTGATCAACACGTTTATCACGTTTGCAGAGAATCAGATCCTGCGCGAGATTGATTTGGACGTGTTTAAGCTTGAGGTGAGTGGCAACCTGACCTCTGGCAACAAGTTTTTGTCTGCGCCGTCGGACATTTTGACGCATCGCTACATGATGATCACGTCGGGCACGGATCAGATCTTTCTGGACTTCCGTGACACGTCGTTTATGAAGGAGTACTGGCCGAACGGGGCGAGTACGGGCGTGCCGAAGTACTACTCGGTGTGGGATCAGAACACGTTTTACGTGGCGCCCACGCCGAACGCGTCGTTTGCGGTGGAGTTGGGGTACATCTACCGGCCAACGCAGCTGTCTTCGACCAATACAACGACCTGGATCAGCACGAACGCGCCTGAGGCGCTGTTTTATGCGTGCTTGATGCAGGCGTACAGTTACACGAAGGGCCCGGCGGAGATGTTGAACTACTTCCGTCAGGCGTATAAAGAAGCGCTACAGGGTCTTGGCCTTGAGCAGCAGGGTCGCCGTCGTCGCGATGAGTATCGTGATGGCATGATCCGCGTACCCATCAAATCGGAGTCCCCAGGGCCATGATCACTGTCTCGTCGCCTGTGTTGGTTGGTAGTGTGAGCGTTGCCACGACGGATTTTCGTGGGTGGTCGGTGGATGAGCTTGCGCAGCGGGCCGCGGACAAGATTGTTTATGTGGGTGATCAGTCGCATCCGGCCGTGCAGGCGCAGGCGCGGGCGTTCAAGGATGCCGTCAAGCATGTGGTGGCCTTCTATTTGAAAGAGGCCGTTGAACAGGACCGCGCGACGATTGCGCAACGCCTGACTGAGGCGGGGCATCCCGAGCTGGTCAATCTGCTAGGAGAGTAACTATGGCGTTCTCGGGAAACTTCATGTGCACCAGCTTCAAAGTGGAGCTGATGAGGGCTGTGCACAACTTCACGACCAGCACGGGCAACACCTTCAAGCTTGCGCTGTACGACAACTCGCCTTCGTTCACGGCGGCGACCACTGCGTACACGGCTTCGGGTGAAGTTGCGAACTCGGGCACGTATTCGGCGGGCGGTGGCACGTTGACAAACGTGACGCCGACGAGCTCGGGGACGACGGCCTTCACGGACTTTGCGGATCTGTCGTTCACGAGCGCGACGATCACGGCGTACGGCGCGATGATCTACAACGACTCCGCGGCTGGCGATCCCTCAGTCTGTATTCTGGACTTTGGTGGGGCGAAGACCTCGACCAACGGGACGTTCACGATCATCTTCCCGACAGCAGATAGCACGTCGGCCATCATCCGGATTGCCTAAAGGAATGCGGTGTCCGATGCAACCGTTGCATTCCAAGGGTGGAATGCCTCTGGCGTAGGCTGGGGTGAGGATCCCTGGGGCGAGAGCCTTGCGGCTTTGCCCACGGGGACCGGTGAGGTCGGTTCTGTTGCTGTCACGGGCAATGCAGACGTCTCGGTCACGGGCGTCTCCGCGACAGGTTTTGTAGGCCAAGTCGATGTTGCTGCAGACGCCAATGTCTCGGTGACAGGCGTTGCCGCGTCTGGCGAAGTTGGCTCGGTTGCGGTTACAGGGGACGCAAACGTCCTGCCCACTGGCGTCTTTGGGACGGGCGAGGTCGGGTCGGTCACGATCGCTGCGGATGCCAATGTTTCGGTGACTGGGGTTACCGGCACCGGGCAAGTTGGCTCGGTGGTGGTGACGGCCGGGGCAGATGTTTCGGTAACAGGTGTACAGGCTGCTGGTGCCGTGGGCACGGTGGCTGTGACGGGCACGGCCAACGTCAGCCTGACGGGTGTTGCAGGAACGGGTGAAGTCGGGTCGGTGACGGTCGCTGCGAATGCGGACGTTTCGGTCACTGGTGTTTCGGCGGCGGGTGCGGTTGGGTCGGTCGCGATTACTGGATCGGCTGCGGTTGATGTCACGGGGGTCGTGGGCACCGGTGCGGTAGGGTCGGTGACGGTTGAGGTAGTCACGAATGTATTCGTGACGGGGGTGTCGGCGTCGGGCGAGGTAGGATCGGTCTCGACGGCGGCCAATGCAGATGTATATGTATCTGGGGTCTCGGCGACTGGGGTAGTCGGCACGGTGTTGGTCTGGGGAGTGATTGATGACAATCAGACCCCCAACTGGCAGAATGTGGACGATGCTCAAACGGCCATCTGGACAGCGGTAGATGATGCGAATGCTGCGACGTGGAGCGCGGTTGACGATTCGCAGACTCCGGGTTGGGTCACGGTGAGTGACGGGAATACGGTGACCTGGGTTCAGGTTACGACATAGAGGACGTGCAACATGCCAAGCACCTTTTCGACGAATCTTAAGATCGAGTTGATGGCCACCGGGGAGAACTCCGGAACCTGGGGCACGGTCACCAACACTAACCTTGGCACTGCGTTAGAGCAGGCGGTTGTCGGTTATGGCAATCCGAACTACAGCTCGGACGCGAACCTGACGATCACGCTGACTGACACCAATGCGGCCCAGGCGGCACGGGCGTTGGTATTGAACGTCACGTCGGGCGTAAGCCTATCGGCCACGCGCGAGCTGGTGGTTCCGACGATCCAGAAGCAGTACATCGTCCAGAACAACACGACGGGCAGTCAGAGCATCACGGTTAAGACCTCGGCTGGAACGGGTGTGACGATCCCGAACGGCAAGAAGATGCATGTTTACGTGAACGGCACGGATGTTGTCCAAATGGACGACTTTGCGCTGATCTTCAACGTCGACAACCTGACCCTGGACGGCAATACGCTGTCGTCCACCAATACTAACGGCAACGTTGTCATCGCTCCCAACGGCACGGGCGACGTTCAGCTTGACGCAGATACCGTTCGTATTGGCGACTCTAACGCTAACGCCACGATCACGACCAACGGCACGGGCGACCTGATTCTTAATACGAACGCAGGCACCAACTCCGGCAGCATCACGATTGAAGATGGTGTTAACGGCAACATCATCATTGCCCCGAACGGCACGGGTCAGGTGCAGATTTCCAATGCTGCCCTTGACCTCACCACTATCGAAGTCACGAACATCAAAGCCAAAGACGGCACGGCTTCGATGACGCTGGCGGATACGACTGGGAATGTTACTGTTTCTTCAGCCTTCGCCGCGAATGGCGGGGTAACGATTGGTGATGCGTCTGGTGATGCGTTCACCATCAACTCCAGCGCGGTCAGTACGCCGAATGGCTTGAACTTTGACAGCAATACGTTTGTTATTGACGCTGCGAATGATCGAGTTGGGGTTGGAACCGCAACGCCGTCTGTAAAGTTTGATGTAGCTGGCGTTATTCGTTCTACCGGCACCAATGCAAATCTTGGCGGTACGGCAACCACTGGAAATGCTCAACTTGCGCTGACCACAAACGCGCGAATCTGGACGTTATATACCGCGAATTCGAGCAGCGGATTGCAGTTTCGAGACGAAACCGCTGGTTTAGAACGAATGCAAATAACGCCGACCGGCCAAGTCAACATCGGCGGCAACTTCACCTCAACCAACAACACGCTTCAAGTTACTGGCAATACTGCTATTGGCTATACCACCGCAGCGCCTACGACTGGGTTGATTGTTGCTGGGAATGTTGGGGTTGGGACGGATAATCCGGGG
>Ga0315909_10005199_pt1 | contig 15038 bp, 9 predicted proteins | sample LakEriMetagenome_11_FD_203527 | JGI IMG/M metagenome (GOLD analysis project Ga0315909, IMG submission 203527) | Freshwater fungal communities from buoy surface, Lake Erie, Ohio, United States - Buoy 2 MA125 | ecosystem: Environmental > Aquatic > Freshwater > Lake | place: USA: Lake Erie, Ohio...
TAATTGCAGTTTACGAGTGGTTAGAACTGCGTTACCGTATTCGTTAAGAGTTACGGTTACAGCAGTTGGTGTACCAATCGCTACTGAATCTGGGTCAACTTGCTCTGAAAGAGCAGTTGTTGCCTTGGTCATATCGTTGTAAATTTGAAATACAACAGATGAACCTGGCATTGATTGTTTTGCTGGTTTTTTGTCAGCAACTGAACGGAGTAATGGTTGAGAACGTAGTGCGAACTCAACAAGACGGTCATAGGCTTTTTGTACGAGACCTGCACCATTGGATGGTGTAAAGGTTCCTACGTTGTCGCCACTTGAATATTGACCGCCACCAAGACCACCGTTGGTTGTTGCTGTGCCGCCTGAGAGGGCGGTATATGCATTTGCCATTTCGGTTATTTCCTTAGTTAGTAGTTATTACGATTGTGCTCCGAAAATCATTTGTTCAATTTCGGCTGCACTTGTTGCTTGGTCGAGGCGAAGAAACAAATCATCATTACCAACAGGAACATTCGCTGAAGCAGCAACAGCATCTATTTGACGTAAAGTAGCAATGTCAGGACTTACTTCCTGCTTTTGTACTTGTAGCCCAAATACTTCTGCGTTTTCAGCAATCCAGTTATCTATTGCTTCAGGTGAAGCATCTAAATCTGCTGGAATAAAGTTCGCAATCTTTGGATTGAGTTTCTTCTCCGCTAGGACTGACTTGATAGAATTAGTCCTTTGAGCAGTTTTAATAGAAGAAAGTTCTTCCATTAATTCTTTTAACTGCTTATCTTTCTTTTTGGTAGCACGACGTAGTTGTGAAACTAAATCGCCACCTTCTTGTTCGGACTCTAACTCTTCATCGTCGAAGTCCTGATATACATTGCTCATCGCAATATCTCCCATCGTTGTAGTTTCGCAAGCCACATTCATATTCGGGGGGATATCAATGGCTCTTGCTCCCAGTCTTTTAACTCACCACAGGGCTGGTCGGTCTGTGTGTGGTCTTAGAAGGTACCTGCTGTACCTCGTTGTGAAAGAGACACTTGAGAAGTACCACTTCTACCAGCAAACGTTGCTTGCTCTGTTTGCTCAAGTTTCTTTCGTCTCTGTGAAGCCAAACCTTGGAACTGTTCTGCTTCTAATTCTGTTTGAATATCGGTAACATCTTGTCCATAAATAGAACCAAGTTTTTCAGCAATACCTTTTTGTTCAGCAATCTTTGAATAACCTGCACGAGCAAGAGTTCTACTTACACCCATTGATTGAAGTTGTTCTGCTCTTTCAGCACTAGTTGCCAAACCTGCTCTACTTGCTTCAGAAGAAATCTCAGCAGTAGTTAAACGTCTCTTCAACTGTGAAGCCATATCTTGTGGAGTTTTACCAGTCAACAATGCTCTAGCAAAATCAGAAGTACCATATGTTGGGAAGTAAGTTGATAGTTGTGTTTTCAACACATCATCAGCATTCTGAATCCTGTCATAAACATCAGTAATTCTTTCAGTTACTTCAAGAATAGAAACATCTCCACCAATTAAATCAGCATAAGTTTCTTGATTAGCAAGACCTGCTAAACCAAATCTGTTAAGAACATTCTGTGCTTGCTTTTCGTAAGCAATATATTCTGCAGGGCTAGGTTGTGCTGCTTTCTTGCCTGCTGCAATATCTGATGCAAAGTTTTGTTTATATTTTTCTATACCAGCAAAACGTGCTTTATATTCTGGAGTGGTTTGAATTTCAATATCAATTGCTCTAGTTGAATATCCTTGATTAGCAACAAGGTCAATGATTCTATCTGCAATAGCGGTACCAATGCCAAGTTCTTCTGCTCTGGTTCTAATAAAGTCATAAGCACTTTGACGCTTTTCAGCAGTTGCAGCAGTACTTGCTGCTGAACGCTGTGCTGTAAGTTCAGCAATATCTGCTGCTTGCTTATCAAGTATTGCTTGAATCTCTGGAGAAATATTAGTAGTGGTTACTACTGTATCTTGTGGAACAATTTTTGTTTCTTTGGGAATATTAGATTTAGGAATAGTAGTTTTTGGAACTACTTGAGAAACAGTTGCTTTACCTAAAGCAAGGTTACGGACATTTGCAGCCGCTTGAGCAACAGTTGCTTTACCTAAAACCTCATTACGTATCTGCTCAGGAGTTTTTGCAGGAGGTTTTGGTAGCGGACCTGGAACTTTTTTAGGTGCCATTAAGCGAGAATCCCCCCTGTAAATCCAAAGGTATTAGCAGTTCTATCAAAAGCATCAAGGATAGTATCCCAACCTTCTTCACTATATTGCCAACGTTTATCTTTTCTAACTTCTTTTGAAATATCATAAGCAGTTAAGTTTCTTTGCAAACCATCTTGAACAATTGGGTCATTAATTAAATCATCATTAAATTGAACACCTAAAGATTTAGAAACCTGATACATTAATGGTTCAGCAATGTCATAAAGACTTGCACCTGATTTAAATCTTTCAGCATACTGTGGATACATTTGTGAAGCCATGTTTCTAAAACTTCCAAGGATATCTGCTTCACTACGGAAACCTTTAATAACATCAGTTACATAAGTTTTAAATTCTGAACCAGCAGTATCAACAGTAAACCCAAGTCTTTTAATACCATTGTAAAGTCTTTGAGAAATTTCTCCTGCTTGACCTTTAATATAATCAGGGCTGAACTTAACAGAGTTTAATATTGCATTTTCAACTTGTTCATCATTCCAACCAAGAAGAACACTTTTATTTGCTAAGTCATCAATTGCTGCTGAATCTAAATTACCACCAAGTTTAACACTTGCTCTTCTAACAATGTTAATCTTTTGTGCTTTAACTTCATTAAAAGATGGTTGGTCTTTCTTTAAACCAGTAAGAACAGCAGCCCTGGCTTGTTCACCAGTTTTCTTCCACCACTTAGAATTTCTTAATTCTGTTTGTAAAGCAGCCTCTGCTTCAGGTCCTTGTTGACCTAAATACTTTTTGTAAATAGCAGAAATTTCTGGGTCAACTAATAAGGCTCTAGCAATAATGTCATTAGTAATTTTTGCTTGACCAGTTGGATTACCTACAACTCCTGATGCTTCCATTGCTGCACCTTCTATATTTTGTGTTCTCAAATTTGGATTCCCTGCAAGTTTATTGTTATAGGTAGACCAATGGGTAAACCCTTGTCCTGCACCTTTACTTTTTTCACGACTACTCCACAACTTATATGCTGCATTAGCATTCTTTTGTGGGTCATATAATTCTTCATTTGATTTAATACCAAACCATTTTCTACGCTCAGGTCCCATCTTCCCAAGCATATTGATTTGAAATAAACCATAAGATAAATCTCCTGTTGATTCATCAGGATTAAAAGCATTAGCGTTATTATTAGATTCTAACTGTGCAATGCGAAGCATTGTAGGTATTGCACTTTCTGGAAAACCAGCATTTCTTAAATACTGTGCAATCTGCTCTTGTGTGTAAGCCATTTATTGTAATCCGATATTACGATTTTGGCTGATACTTGTTTGTAATTCTGTTAATAAACCATCAAGAGCATTACTAAACATATCAACACCACCTTGTTCCATTCCATATTCTTTGGCTTCAGGTGTGCTAAAAATATATTCTTGAGCAAACTCATCTAATTGTTGTGCGTTAAATCCTGGTTGAACAACTCTTGCACCAGTAGCAATATTAGGTGTAATCATATCTGGGTTAGCACTAGCGTAAGCATTAGCAGATGAAATGAATGCCATAATAGTATTCTCATCTGGATTTGTTCCAGTGTATCTTTGATAGTTCTGAATGAATACTTGTCTAGCATCTCTAGGGTTTGGAAGATTAATAGTCTTATCACTAAGGATAGAAGAGTATGCTGCTTCACTTTCTTTCAACCAAGAATCAAAATCAAGTAATGCTTTACCTTGTTTAGCATAACCATAATTAGTTATTGTTTGGCTACGTAATGCTAATGCTAAAGCCCCAACAAAATAATCATCTTCTACATCTTTACTTGCAAGACTATATGGTGCCATTGCTGCAAGTTCACCACCATAAAAACCTGAAGAAACAAGTTTTTGTTTTAAAGCAACAATTCCATTAGGTGTTCTTCTTGCTTCTTGTAATGCTTGCTCTAATGCTACTTCTGCTGAAATAACATCAACAGCATCAAGAGACATTGCACCTCTTGCATCTCTACCAGGTCTAATAACAACTATAGAAGCGGCTGTTCCAGGAGGAGCATCAGGTGGAATATAACCAACACCTTCACCTGGGCGATTAGAAAAATTAGGGCTTTGTGCAAGGAAAGACTTATTTAAAACTGTGCTTGTAGTTTGACCAAATGGTGTTGTATCTGCTTCACCAGTTAAGGCTTGTTCTTGTTTTGCTTTTAATTCTTCAAGAGTTAAATACTCTGAAGGCATTTTATTTTCTTTACCTTGACCAACAGATTCTGCAAAATAGTCTTTAATGAATTTATCAGTAACAGTTATACTAATAGGTTTACCATTTTTGGTTTCAATTTTAGTATTAGGAGGCACTTCATCTAAGGCAACCTTAACTCCGCCTTCGCCCCATTGCCAGTTTGAACCAACGAATGCTTGTTGGTTTTCATCCCATTTAAGTTTTGCCATTATTTCAACCTAGTATCTCTGCTATAGTTTTTAAGTATTGGAATAAATATTGCTTTGTTTGCTTGAGCAACAGAAGAATCATACTTACCTAAAACTTCTAAGTCTCTGATAGCCAAGTCTCTAACTTCACGTTTGAACTTAACACCAAAGGTTTCTTCATATCCTGCGTATTGAAGTTTGGCAGAAGTTGCACTAAGAATCTCTACTGCTTTAGTTAACTTATCTCTAGTCTTTACATCCATTTTAACATTAGGGTCAGCAACTAAGAACTGTAAAGAGTTAAGCATTGCTTCTTCTTTAGCAGTACCGTATTCACCTGATTCAAGTTGTGCACGAAGTAAAGGATTTTGGACCTTTAAAATATCACGATAGTTCTTTAAACTCTCAGTGATTTGTTTACGTGCTGTAGGGTCAAATGTTTTATTTAACGCTTCGCCTGCACGTTCTTCTAAATCAAAGTAAAGTTGTTTATCTTCAGCAGTTCTTATATCATTTAAGTATGTTTGTAAGTCTTTATTCTTAATCATACCTGCTGCTTCAAACCAAGCATAAGCAGATGCACTAAAGTCACCAACGTTAGGTGCTGCTAAGAATGCAACTTCACCATACTTTTCAATTAAATCTGTGTTCTTTATATACCAGTCTTTAACTTCATCAGTTTTTCTGAATGCAATATCTCTGTCTTTTTCTGCACGAGAAACTGTGTATACAAGTTTACCTGGGTTCTTACCAATATAGATAGCCAATGCTTCTTCAAAAGGGTCATCTATTCTTGGGTTAGGTGCAGTTAAAACATTCTCATATATGTCAAAGAACTCTTGACGAATGCTAGTAATACCTACTTCTTGTAAGAACTTAGGTACATCTTTAGATTCTTTTAGCGTAGGTGAGAAAGGCACAGGTGTTAAACCTAAAAGGTTACGCATAATAACTACGTTGTGTGCACCAATACGAACATTCTTAATGTATTCATATTGTTCTTCAGGTGTAGCATTAGGTGCTAAACCTCTACCATGTGCTGCATCATAAGCAATTGCTTGATGAATAGCAGTTAATTCTTGTTTATCTTTTTCATTAGCATCAGCAATCTTTAAGATTCTATCTAATGAAACAGGAAGAATTGCTTTACGTAATGTGATGTTATCACCAATATCACCAAGTAATAAGTTATCTATTCTGTCAGACAGAACACGTCCAGACTCACCAAAACGTCCAGCAATAGCCTTAAACAATACTACGTTGGCACCAGCAATAGGACCAGACAATGTTGGCATTGCTGCATCAGGACCAAATGATGGGTTGATTTGTGATAAACGAATAGTGAAGTCACCAAACAATGGTTGACTATATCCGCTCTTACCACCAGTTAATACTCTGATTGGTTTATCAATTACTTGGAACATCAAGTCATCCATAGGCATAAGAACATATTTTTGTCCTTGTGCATCTTCGTGAACAACACCTGATGCTTCTAAACCTAAAGCAGAAAGACGCATACGCATCACTGTTCTTAATGAAACATCTTTCATTCTGTAAACACGACGCATAAAGTCTTCAGTTGCACGATAGAAACGTGCACCGTTTCTTAAACTGAATGCTAGTTGGCTACGAATCTGTGGGTTATCTGCATATTTCATTATCAGATTAGCAGAATCTTTTGCTGCTTCTTCTGTAAAAAATCTATCTACAACATCTGTTGCAAATCTTGTTGCAGTTTTTTCTTCATAACCTAGTTTTTTGTAGTTATTAATTACTTCGTTTAGATATCCTGAGTAGTGACCATTTCTTCTGAAACGGTCCATGTTTGCTAGGTATATTGAAAAAAAGGCTGGTGTTCTATAGATTGATGTGACTTGTTGGTCCATAAATTCAAACATCTTGTTACCAACACGAGTCCATAATGATTCAACTGTGTCACCAACAAAGTCAACAGGTGCATAAATACCTTCAACTTCCATAGTGTTCTTGCCAGATAATCTTTTAAAATCATCAAAGCCCATATTTGCAATAGCACGGCTGAAACTGCCACCTTTTTCCATTGCTCTTTGGTTTAGTTCAGCAACAAGGTTATCGTTAACTGAAGTAAAGTCTGCTGTTCCGTGAATTGTTTGACGCAAATCAAGCATCATTGTTTCTAAACGGTCACGTAATACTGAGAATGGTGAGGTACCACCTGAGTATGCTGATTCAACGTCAGCATATAGGTACTTCTCTAAAGCCTTTTGTTTCTTTGCTTGTTGTGGTTTTAATTTACCATCTTTTAATAGGCTTCTATTAAGAACAATAGGGTCAGATGCTGAACCTGGAATGAATTGTAAGGTTCTTGATGGACCAGTATAAACTAATCCCATTGCTGACATTATTTCATCAACAGCATTATCAACATCTTCAGGTGTTTTTAACCCATTGTTACGCATTGCGTATTCAATAGGGTCATCAATGTTTAAATCAAACGCATCTTTGAAAGAGTTACGTGCACCTTTAGTGTGAAAGAAATAATAGTGAAGAAATTGCTTTTGATTAGTACTTAAATTCTCTGCTTGCTTAATATAATCAGCAACTTGAGTGTAACCTTCAGCATTAAATGCTTCAGTTAGTTTAGAAGCAGACATAGTTACTGAACTATTAATCTTTCCTCTAATACCTAACATGTTACCTGCTACACCAGAAGCAATAGCATCACCAAATTGTGGATTATATGTTAAGAAAGTAATAAAATCTTTCTTTTGGTTAGGAGAAAGAGTTGCTGTGCTTATGCCAGTAAAACGTTCTACTGCTAATTCTGCTATTTCCCTACGAGCAGCAAACATTTGTTCATTCTTTGTAAGACTTACATCCTCAAAGAACTTATTAAAAATATCAATTGTTTCTTTTTCGGTAATTAAATCAGGAATCTTTTGTATTTTCTCTGCAGATAATGAGATACCACTAGCAGTTCTTTTAACATTTTTTTTACCAGAAAAAATACCTATAGTCTCAACAGTTTTTGCTGTAGCAGCACCACGAATCTTGGCACCAGCAAGACCTTTAAGTGAGAAAAAGTTATATAAGGCTTCTTTAGGTGCATAGTTAACAAAGAAAAATAATTCGTCAATCGTTGCTCTTACGCCAAGTTTAGGGAAAAGAGTTAGTACGCTCCATGCGTTTGTAAATTCTGTAGCAAATTTACCGTTAACAATAGGTGAAAGGTTTCTTAAAATATATTTAGGGTCTTTATTTACAATAGTTTGTGAAACAAGTTCACTAATTCCACGCCAATCAAGATTACCAATAGTACTTGAGTAACCATTTGGTTGGGTAGGACCTTCTTTAATTAAGAATTTTCTACCATTCTCTTCAACAATTTTACCAAGGTTAGTACTTGTTGGTACAAAATCTGAGGCAACTTCTATTCTATTTGAAATACTACCAATAAACTTTTGGTCAAGAATAGTGTTTATTATATCAACACCTTTAGGTGTAGCACCTAGACCTGATGCTGTTAAAACATCTGTCATTAATCCACGTAGTAAAGCAATACGTTCTGCTTGATTAGAATCAATAAACTTTTGAGTTAAAGCACCAGCAAGATTCTTAGGTAAAACAATTCTTGATAGTTCGTTAAAGGTTTGAGATGATTCTCTAACCATATCATCAGTCACATAGATTGGTTTATCTAATGGGTGACGTGAAGCAAATCTAGAAATCTTACCTTTAATTGTGCTTAATGCTTTTTCTGCTTCAATAAAAGCAGGGTTAGTTTCACGGATACCTTTTAAAACTTGTGCTGCTTGAGTTATATCTTCACCAGTTTTAATATAACCTTCAGCAATTTGACTTAAAGCAATATCAGTTTTAGCAACATCGTTGGCTTGATTGAAAAGTGAATCAACCATTGAACGTGCAGTACGGCTAACAACTGATAAACGATTAGCAGTTGCTACTTGGTTACTGCGATAGAACTGCATTGAATCAGTTCTACCATTAATTAATTTACCAGCATGCTCATAGTTACTAAAGAAACTTTTTGCACTATCAGCGTCTTTAACTTTACCTTTAACTAATTCATCAATAACTTGTTCATTATTATATTCTGGAAACTTTAAAGCAATCTCATCACGAATCTTTGCTTTCTCAGCATCAGAAGTTGCACTGGCTAAGTTATCTAAATATGGACCAAATGTGTTCCAGTATCTTACAACTTGTTTACCAAATTTTTTATTTTCAAAAACTGCTTTGACTCCTAAAGAGCCGCCACCCATTTCATCATAAATCTTTGCTAACTTAGCACCTGCTTTTAATGCAGGACCAAAACCTAAAGTTGCATAAGTTAAAGGGTCAGCAAGTATTTGGTAGGTTGCATCAAAAACACCTGATACTCTGTCAAAAGATTTTTCAGCATTAGTTTGCATACCTGCTGTAGGTGCACCAAATAAACCACGTGCAATATCACGACCAACAGAAGCCTGTGTTCTTTTATAATCTGAAAGAATATCTTGGAACTGTGTAGGGTTCTCAGACATAAAGGTTAAAGCAAATTCTAATTCAGGGTCAACGCCACCATGGTTTTCAATTATTTCACCAGGTGTCATACCTGAAACAATGCCTTTGGCTAATACACCAATGCCTTTACCGTATGCTTCATCAAGAGTTGCTGTAGCACCTTTGTCAAATATTTTGGTGCCGTCCCAATCGTCACGCCAAATTTTCCAAAGTTGTGAAATGTCATCGCCTTGCATCTTTCCTTTAACAGCAAGGTATGGCAAAGAGATAGCACGGCTGTAGGTTTCTAATGCTTTGAATCCTGCTTTAAATGGGCTTTGTGCTAACTTTAAAGCATCAGCAATAATGTTCCCAGCAGTCCAATCTTGTGGACGAGACATATAGTTTGCTTGGAAATTATCGGTAAGCATTTGTTGAATTGTTGGGTCAAGTTTATTGTAAGTATCAAAGGCTACTTTGTCATCTTTAATGTCAAGTAGTTCACGATGCTTTGCATATAACTTATCCCAAGTTCTGATTTGTTTTAAATCAGTGTCTTGTAAACCTGCTTTGTAACCAGCAACAGCAAGTTCTGGATTAGTAACAGGTACTAACTCGCTCCATGAAGTTGCCACTAATTACCTCTGTCAGATAAGAAATTATATATTGCGGATATTTCGCCTGTTTCATCAAAAGGAATAAGTTCTTCAACAATTGATTTTAAAGTTTTTTGTTGTGGTTGTAATGGTGGAAGGGTTAATGCATCACTTCCAACCCCTGCACCATAATCAACACCAGCAGTTCTAGGTTCGTTAGGTCTTTGAGTTATTGCTGTTAAAGGAACAAGAGGTTTTACTTGACGAACTGCTTGAACAGGGTTCATTGATGGTTGAGGTGTTGAACCTGCTAATTTTGCACCTTGTTGAAGACCCATAAGTTCTTTACCTTCACCATAAGTTCCATCAGATATATATCTAACTGGTTGAGCAGATGTATTTAAATCTGTTCTTTGAGATAATTGTCCAGGACCTGATACTTGTTCAGCCATTTATTGACCTGCCATTTGTGCCATCAAAGCAGCAATATCTACAGGGGCTCCAGCAGGGCTACCAGAGGGAGCACTTGGAGGGGACGGTTGTGCTACAACCTGCTGTGAAGGAAGGGCAGCCTCTGCTGGAGTAGGTTGTTGTAACTCTTCTGGAGTGAATGCTTCTTTTACTGCATCTTCAATAGATGTACCATTGCGACGCTTCTCGATTATGTCAGCAAACTTACTTAGAAGAGTTGAAACATCTTGACCTGTTGCAATCATTTCAGGGATTGCACCAGCAGCAGCATTAACTGCACGGTTTAAATTATCACGCATCTTTTGAATATCAATGCGTTCTTGTTCTTTAGAAACGTTTAATGACCATGGTAGTTCACTCATAACAAATTCACGTGAAACTAAATCTCCACCCATTGCTTGCAATGAGAAGATAAGAGCACGTGATGGGTCAAGACCTGCCATTAAACCATAACGAACTTCTACAGTGTAATCACCTTTGATATCTTTTGTTGGATTGTATTTAAGTTCATAAGGTGAACCATCATTGTATCCGCGAACATTCTTATCAAATGGGAAAATCTTTTCATCAACACGTAAGCAAAGAGAAATAACATCTTCAAATGTTTGAGCAAGTACTTGTTGTCCTGCTTTGATTTGAGAATCAAATGCACCTAATAACGCCTGGACGCCTTGTCCAGTAATGATGCTGGCATCAATATTGCCTGTGCGACCTTCTGGATATCTGGCACCCAGACGCATTTCCTGTTGCAACACTGCTTGTTCAGTAAATGCTGCATTCGGTAACTCTAAACCGACTCTTCGGATTTGTTGAGGGTTTTGACTTCTCAACACTGCATCTGGACCGAATGCTAATTCTTGAACATCGTTAGGCAATGCCAACGGAGCCTGAACAGATTTCTCTGCTGCTTCTAAAGCAAGAAGGGAGAAACGTGCACGTGCGAGTTGTACCCAAACAACATCATCAAATTGTCCACGTGGTTCATCATCAATACTTGGACGTCTTGCTACACGTACTAACATTTCACCTAAAGGATTAGGTGTGCGTTTTAAAACTAAATTCTGTCTTTGAGGAACATATAAAAGAACTTGGTCATCATCTTCATAACGAATCATTTCTAACAATGAATACATGTCAGTGTTTTCACGACCATTAGGTCCAACAATTTGTGATTCGTATTCTGGGAACTCTGCAACTAACTCAGCAATAGTTTTAGTGTATCTACGTGAGTAAGAAGTTATACGACCAAAACGGTCAAACTCTGGGTAAGCACCTAGAGGATTGTCGACACGGATGCGGGGCTGACTGTCTTTAACATCTAATTCTATTACGATTGGCAAAAAGCCATATGTAAGAAACCAGTCAGCCCCTGTATACATCTGTGTCTGCAAACGTGATGATTGAACATAATAGTTTGCAATCATGCTACGTTTCTCTGCCTGTGCTTTAGCACGGTCAGAAGTTGTATTAGCGGTTGTGCAATTAAAAGAAGGAAGAGGTGCTAGCACTTCTGCTAAGTCACGTGCAGCAACATCAATGAAGTTAGCAATCATTGGTGCTGGCATTGATTCAGGGAAAAAGTCTGGGAAAATATTTGATATTTCTCCACGACGAACAGATAAAACGTTAGCCATACGAACGTCGCGGTCTGTGCTGCGTCGTTTCAATGCCTCAACTTTATCGGCTATTTGTTGCACATCAAGTGCCATTCAAACTCCTATAGGTATGCTTCAGAATATTGTGCTGCAGCAAGGTCATCTAGATTTACTGTTCCTCTGTTACGTATACCAGCCCTTGTTGCATACTTGTTATACGTATGTGATTGAGCAAACCCAGATTGTTGGATTAACTCTTTAACTCTAATTTCACAAAACCATAAAGCCATCACACAGTCAGTTGCTTGTGATTTCTTTACACCTGGAGACCAGGTAAGTAATTGATTTACTAAAGCCTTAACATGCTCATTTCCTTCTGCTGAAGGAAGTTCAATCATATTGTCATCTTGGTGTTTACCATCACGTTCACTACCAAACAAGGCAGCCATAGATGCTACACCAAAGTCAACATCCCATTTGTTTTTACCAGTGAAATGAGAACGGAACTGAATCCCTCTATTTGTTAACCACTGGTTTAATTCTTCATCTAACGCATACGCTTTCTGGTGTGCGTTAATCTCAACACGCATTTCCTGCGGGTGATACTTGTTAACCCAATCTTCCATCAAAGCACGAACCTTTTGAGGGTTAGGGTCAACCATGTTATAAACATCCAACACATAACGCATATGTGTTCTACGGTCATAAGCCAACATAACTGCGGCAGTCTTACCAGTCATAGCAGGGTCAATACCCATGATGGTGTAGAAGTCCCCATCTTTAGGGTGCCCAGGAAGTTTATTATTAATAATACCTGTGCGTCTCATACCATTAGTAGAAGCCTGCACACAAGAAGGTTTGAAGATAGAATCTTCTTGAATATCTTGTTGCTGATAAACCAACGCCCAAGTACTAGGAGTAACTTCACCACGCCTACGGTACAGGGCTGGACCGTCCCACTTAGAATACAAACCATTCTCATCAGGTTCTTTCTTAGTACCTGACTTCTGGTCAGTCTTAGCCCACAAAGTAACCCAATCCTTTGGGTCCTCCGAGGTTTCTAAAACTGCTGGCATAGAAAAATAAGTGAAAGGAGATTTACCATTAGACCAATGCTTAGGGTTACGAATCTCCCTATACAAATCTGTGGCAGCAAACCTAGTACCAACAATTAACAAAACACCCTCGTCGTCAAGACGAGTAACAACTTCTTTCTGAATCCACTCTAACTGTTTAGCCCACTCATGGGCGTTAGCCCCAGTCACACAGTCATCCAAAATAATCAAGTTAGCACGAGCACCATACACTTGACCACCAATACCCAAAGCCTGAACCGTAGGGTCTTTCTCAGTAGAAGTACGAGACAAGGTAATAGCGTTGGCTTTCCAAGAATCAGCATCCTCACGCCACCCACCAGGAGGAGCATAAGTAGCCTGCAACTTAGCCCACATCGGATGCGTCAAACGTTGCTTAATAGAATAAACAAACTCCTGAGCCTTAGTCAAGGTTTTGGAAATAACAATAATACGAGTATTGTCAGGGTCCATACAAATCTTATAAGTAGAATAATTCACAGTAATCGTTGTCGACTTAGCATGCTCAGGTGGAACATTAATCAACAACCTTGTAGGGTCAGCAGGTTCATAAACCATGCTAGGGTGAAGCCAAGAAGGCTCACGCCCCTCCAACACATCAACCCAATTCTGTTGATGGGGGAAAATAGAACTGTTCAAAAATTTTTTAGAAAACTCAGAAAACTCAATCTGATACTTATCACCAGATAAATCTTTAGAAGCCCCAACTTCTTTGGCTTCCTCAAGTTTGCGGGCAAACCCAGGGTCACGAGACATCCATTGGCGTAGGGTAACAGGTTGACGCCCCACAAGCCCAATAGCCTGCTGAACCCCAACACCATCAGAAACATACTGAAGGACTAACCTTTTAGCCTCCACAGAATCCATAGCGTTTTGGTGTTCCTTACCCTTTTGGAACCCCATACCTACACCTATCCGTAACTCTAGAATACTGCACCCTGTAACAGTACAGAACAGTATGTTTAAAGCCCATTAAAGGCTTTAAACATCTGTTTACAGTTACAGATGAGGGGATAATATTTATCCCCTCATATATATACTAATCCGTCCAAAATACAAAAGCGGACAACATTTACCAAAACGTTATAAAAAAACAAACAAAAACAACAAAAACAGACAGAGCCACCGTAACAAAAAAATATATCGGGTGATTCATATACACAGTGTGGTCCAGATTAAACACTCTGGGGTCCGTTGCAGACTGCCTGCGACGTACCTGTGTAACATCTGACCACTCCTGTCTTGGACTTCAGTCTGCACTAGTCAGACGGTGACATCTGGTTGCTGTCTGTCTGTGTTTGACTGTCCTGCAACAAACAGACCATTGGGTCGTTGTCACGCTGCGAGTGCCTTGCCATTCTTGGCTTGCACTCACTTGTTTGCGTGTGCCCTGCTCTCCTTTGTGCAGGCAACGACTGCGATTGGGCTTCACGGCTTCGCTTCACCCATTGCAACGCATACCTGCGTAGCAGGCAATCGGTGCGTTGAACTCATGCATGATTTACACCACACCAAAAGGAGCGGTGTGCTGTAAATCACGCGGGAGCATGAGCCCACAACGCACGCGATTGGCGTTGCGTCAGGGTTCGCTCGCGGAAACGTGAAAGCCCAATACGCAGTTCGTAGAACTGCCTTACCAAAGGAGAAATAATGCAGGGCACAGAGTACGCAAATGTACAAGTGAGTAACATGCAAGCCATCGCAAAGAATGGCAAAGTGCTTGGCACTCGCGGTTGGATGACCGTGCGTGACAAGGATACCGACAAGTTCCAATGGTCTGGAGCGTTTGTTGCTTGGGGTGACACTGCAAGTGTCTTCTCAGGTACAGACAGTGTCAGCAACCCAGATGCAACTGGTGGTGACGTTCTGTTCACCGTTGAAGAAGGTGAACGTCGTGAACGTAAACCACAGTTGCACAGTCCAGTGTTCCACATAACTGGTTATCACTCAAAGCGTGCACCTCGTGAAAAGGGTGCTAAGTGGTTAGACCAGTTTGTGATTGAAGCAGCATCGGCTAACCTAACCAAATAGGTTAGCCTTCGGCTCTCTGCCTTGCGGCAGAGAGCCTTTGCTTTGTCTCTAGAAAGGAGATTACAGATGTTGCGTAGACATCGACATGTAGTTCGTAATAATTACAGATGGTTTGCCTGGTCTATGTTGTTTGTAGGGTTAATGGTTATTGCTGATGAGATTAGTAGGTGGTACTGATGTGGGTACA
>Ga0315909_10005204_pt1 | contig 15032 bp, 8 predicted proteins | sample LakEriMetagenome_11_FD_203527 | JGI IMG/M metagenome (GOLD analysis project Ga0315909, IMG submission 203527) | Freshwater fungal communities from buoy surface, Lake Erie, Ohio, United States - Buoy 2 MA125 | ecosystem: Environmental > Aquatic > Freshwater > Lake | place: USA: Lake Erie, Ohio...
CGTGCTCGGCGGCATTGGCAGCATCCCCGGGGCGGTCGTCGGGGGCGTCGTGATCGGGCTCGTGCGATCGCTCTCGAGCGCCTACGTCGGCGAGCGGTGGACCGGGGCGATCGTGTTCGCGATCCTGATCGTGATCCTCGTGTTCCGGCCGGAGGGGCTCCTGGGCCGCGGGACGAAGGAGAAGGTATGAGCGACGACGGCACGGCGGCCCGCGAGTCGGTGGCCGCGTTCCTCCGGGAACGCTGGGAGCTCGTCACGCTGGCGGTGCTGGCGGCCGCGCCGCTGTTCATCCCCGCGCTCGGCGGCGCGCTCGGCGGCCAGGTGACCACGCTCTTCATCTACTGCATCCTGGCGCTGGGCCTCAACGTGATGGTGGGCTACACCGGGCTCGTGCACCTGGGCATCGCGGCGTTCTTCGGCATCGGGGCCTACCTGCTCGCGATCCTGACGGTGCCGATGTACCCGTTCCAGACCGGCTTCCTCGCCGCCGCCGTCGTGAGCGTGCTGGCGGCGGCCGGCGTCGGCCTGGCGCTCGGCGCCCCCACGCTCCGGCTGCGCGGCGACTACCTCGCGATCGTCACGCTCGGCTTCGGCGAGGTGGTGAAGGTGACGCTCCGCAACCTCGAGCAGATCACCGGCGGGATGAAGGGGCTCAATCCCGTGCCGCCGCCTGGTGCGGGGGTGACGGTGGCCGGCCAGGACCTGGGATTGGCCTTCGCGGTCGATCCGCGCTGGTTCTACTACCTCGCGCTTCTGTCGCTGGCGGGCGTCGTGGTGGCGATGCGGCGGCTCGAGCATTCCCGGCTCGGCCGGGCCTGGGTGGCGGTGCGCGAGGACGAGCTCGCGGCCTCCGCGATGGGCATCTCGGCCACGCGGGTGAAGCTGTCCGCCTTCGCGATGTCGTCGGAGGTGGCGGCGCTGGCCGGCTGCCTCTACGCGGCGAGCCTGTCGACCACTGCCGACCCCAACGCCTACGACTTCAACCGGTCGATCATGGTGCTGTGCGCCGTGATCCTCGGCGGACTGGGCAGCATCCCGGGCACGATCCTGGGGGTGGCGATCCTCGTCGGCTTCGACACGGTGCTCGCGCCGTGGGCCGATTCGTGGATCCAGCAGATGAACATCAACCCCTCCGGGTCGAGCCTGCTCTCCTTCAGCGGCTGGCGGCTGGCGGTGTTCGGCCTGGCGCTGGTGCTGGTGATGCGGTTCCGACCCGAGGGCCTCATTCCGTCGCGGCGGCTCGCCGCCGAGCTCCACGAGGTGCACGGATGACCGCACACGAGCCGTCCGCTGCCATGGCGCCGGCCGGCACGGCCGCGCCCCTGCTCGACGTCGACCGGGTGACGGTGCGTTTCGGCGGCCTCGTCGCGGTGTCGGACCTCGACCTCGACGTGCCCGCAGGCAGCATCGTCTCCCTCATCGGTCCCAACGGCGCGGGCAAGACGACGGCCTTCAACACGATCAGCGGCATCTATGCGCCGACGAGCGGCACGGTGCGGTTCGAGGGCCGCAGGCTCGAGCGGTCGTTCACCGCCGGCACGTTCTGGTCGGCGGTCGGCGTCGGCCTGCTCACGGGCCTGCTCTTCGCCGCCGCGGCGGTCGACGTCGACCGGCTCTGGCAGGCCGTGGTCAAGCGGGGCATGATCACCGGGGAGCCCTTCACGCTCGCCGGCGCCGCCGAGCGGCTCCGCGGCTACTTCCGCGCCGATTTGGCGATCGACCAGATGGCTGGCAAGTGGCGGGTGGTGAGCGCCGACGGTGCCGACGTGCTAGCGATCAAGCGGGACCTGACCGAGGCGCTGGCGGTCCGCAACGCGCTGCAGGCCGAGGTCACGGCCCGAAGGGTCGGGCCGGGCACGGTGCCGGTGACGAGCGACCTCGCGGGCGCGGCGGAGTCGGCCGCGGGCAGGCCGCTGGTGAAGGAGGAGGTGCTCGCGCGGCTGGCCGGCGGCAAGACGCGGGTGCGGCGGCGGGGCTGGCTCGGGCTCCTGGCCGGCGGCCTGCTCGGCGCCGCCGGCACGCTGGCGGTGTGGCAACGCGGGCGGCGGTCGCCCCACGTCGTGGCCCGCGCCGGCATCTCGCGGACGTTCCAGAACATCCGCCTCTTCTCGAACATGACGGTGCTCGAGAACGTGCTCGTCGGCCTCGACCGCACGATCCCCGGGGGCGTGCCGGCGATGCTCTTCCGCTCGCCGGCCAACAGGCGGGCGGAGGCCGCCGCCAGCGGCCGGGCGCTGGAGGCGCTCGATTTCGTCGGCCTCTCGGCCGCCGCCAACCGGATCGCCGGCCAGCTGCCCTACGGCGACCAGCGGCGGCTGGAGATCGCGCGGGCGCTCGCGACCGGCGCGAAGCTCCTGCTCCTCGACGAGCCCGCGGCCGGCATGAATCCCGCCGAGACCGAGGAGCTCGCCCGGCTGGTGGAGCGGATCCGGAAGCGCGGCGTGACGGTGCTGCTCATCGAGCACCACATGAACGTGGTGATGCGGATCAGCGACCGCGTGGCGGTGCTGGATCACGGCGTGAAGATCGCCGAGGGCACGCCCGCCGAGGTGCGGCGGGACGAGAAGGTGATCGCTGCCTACCTGGGGGGCGAGGCGTGAGCCTCGGAGGGGATCGTCCATGACGGCGCCGATGCTCGAGGTCGACCGACTCTCCGCGGGCTACGGCCCGATCAGGGCGCTCGACGGCGTGTCGCTCGAGGTCGCGCCGGGTGAGCTGGTCGCGATCATCGGCGCCAACGGCGCCGGCAAGACGACGCTCCTGATGGCGATCTCGGGAATCGTGCCCTCCCGCGGCGGCGAGGTGCGGTTCGAGGGAAGGCGGATCACGGGTCTGCCGCCGCACGAGATCGTGCGGCTCGGCGTCGGTCACTCGCCCGAGGGCCGGCGCATCTTCCCGCGGCTGTCTGTCCGCGAGAATCTCGAACTCGGCGGCTTCACGCAGTCGGACCGGGCGACGGTGCGGCGAGACATCGAGGAGGCCTGTGATCTCTTTCCCGTGCTCGGCGGTCGGATGAGCCAGCTCGGTGGCACGCTCTCGGGGGGCGAGCAGCAGATGCTCGCGGTCGCCCGGGCGCTCGTGGGGCGTCCGAAGCTGCTGTTGCTCGACGAGCCGTCGCTGGGGCTGGCGCCGCTCATCGTCGCGAAGATCTTCGACGTGATCGCGGGGCTCTCGGCCCGCGGCATCGCCGTGGTGCTCGTGGAGCAGAACGCGCGGGCGGCGCTGCGGCTCGCGTCCCGCGGCTACGTGCTCGAGACCGGCCGCGTCACGCTCGCCGGCAGCGGCAAGGACCTCGCCGGCGACCGCCGCGTCCGCGACGCCTATCTCGGCGAGGGCTGATCGGACGCGGTCGTCGCGTCGCGCAGCGAGCGGCTCGGACGAGGTCGCGACGGCCCGGGGGCCGGCGAGGGCGGGCCGCCGGCGGCCCGCATGGCTCTCGCTGCATCTGCGACGCCGAAACCGCCACTTTGTCGCCGCGAATCGTGCGGCATACCATGGGCCCTAGGGACGATCGATCGGGTCGCGGGTCGCCGGTGCGGCGACCGCGGACGTCACGGCGTCCGAGGAGGGTGCCCCATGAATCGCACGGCCCGCATCGCGATCGCCCTGCTGCTCTGCGTCGCGGGGGCGTCGCCGGCCTCCTCAGCGGCCGGTGCGGGAACGTTCCGCGCCGGTGCCGCGGTGGTGGACGTCACGCCGCGGAACGCGCCGCCGGAGCCGCCCTCGATCATCGCCGGCGGATTCCTCGAATCCCGCTCCGACCGGGTGCACGACCCGCTCTTCGTCCGGGCGATCGTCCTCGACGACGGGGGGCCCGGGGGCCGCGAGCCGGTGCGGATCGCGCTGGTCGTGGTCGACAGCTGCATGATGCCGCAGCCGCTCCTCGACGAGGCCAAGGCGCTGGCCGCCACGCAGTGCGGCATCCCGGCCGGGCGGATGATGGTGTCGGCCACCCACACCCATGCCGCGCCCGCGGCGCTGGGCTGCCTCGGCACCCGGCAGGACGTCGCCTACGTCGCTCGGCTGCCGGCCGCGATCGCCGCCGCGATCGTCGCCGCCGCCGCGCGGCTCGAGCCCGCGGGCATCGGCTGGGCGTCGATGGACGACTGGGCGCACACCCACAACCGCCGGTGGATCCGCCGGCCCGAGACGCGGGTCGTCGATCCGTTCGGCAATCCCACCGGGCTTGCCCACATGCACCCGGGCCACCTGTCGAAGGACGTGATCGGCCCGTCCGGACCGGTCGATCCGCAGCTCTCCGTCGTGTCGATCCGCACGGCCGCGGGCCGGCCGCTGGCGGTCTTCGCCAACTACTCGCAGCACTACTTCGGGGCGCCGGCCGTCTCCGCCGACTACTTCGGCCACTTCTGCCGGTCCGTGGCAGGAGCACTCGGCGAGGCGGGGGAGGGCAACGGGCCGTTCGTCTGCTGCCTGTCCCAGGGGACGAGCGGCGACCTGATGTGGATGGACTACGGCAGCCCGAAGCAGGCGGTCTCCATCCAGGACTACGCGGCCGCCGTCGCGAGGAACGCCGTCGACGTGATCGGCCGCATCGAGCACCGCGACGACGTCACGCTGGCCATGACCGAGAAGGTGCTCCCGCTGGGCTACCGGGTGCCCGACGCGGCCCGGCTGGCCTGGGCCCGGCCGATCGCCGCCGCCATCCCGGACGACCTGCCGCGCAACATCCCGGAGGTCTACGCCCGCGAGGCGACGATCCTGCACGAGCGGCAGCGGACGACCGTGAAGCTGCAGGCGATCCGCATCGGCGACCTGTCGATCGCCACGCTGCCCAACGAGGTCTACGCGCTCACGGGACTGAAGCTGCGGAGCCGGTCGCCGGCCGGCATGCATTTCAACGTCTCCTGTGCCAACGGTGCCGAGGGCTACATCCCGCCCCCCGAGCAGCATGCGCTCGGGGGCTACACGACCTGGCCCGCCCGCACGGCCGGGCTCGAGGTGGAGGCCGAGCCACGGATCGTCGAGACGCTCGTGGCGGCGATCGAGGAGGTGACCGGCAAGCCCCGCCGGCACGCCGAGGATGAGCACGGTCCGGCGGCCCGCGCGGTACTCGACGCGAAGCCGATCGGCTTCTGGAGGCTCGAGGACGATGACGGCGCCGCGCCGCGGAACGCCGTGGCGGCGGCCGCCGCCCGGCTCGCTCCCGGGTTCGCGTGGCACCTGCCGGGGGTCGGCTCGGGGACGGGCATCGGTGCCGGCGAGTCGCTCGTGGCGGGCGCATTCGCGTCACCCGGTCGGATCAATCGCGCGGTGCACCTCGCCGGCGGCGAGCTCGTGCTGCCGGGGCCGGCGGCCCCGGGGGATGTCACGCTCGTCGCCTGGATCTGGCTCGGCGAGCGGAGCGGCGCCAGCGTCCGCGAGGGCGCCGTGTGCGCGGGGATCGCCGCCGCCCCGCTCGTCGCGCGGCAGGATGCCGCCCACGGACTGGCGTTCGCCGTCGGGGAGACGCAAACCGACGTTCGCTGGCGGGCCGACGACTGGCACCAGGTGGCGGTCGTCCGCGGCGGCGACACCGTGCGGGTCTTCGTCGACGGCGAGCCGCAGCCCGCGATCACCGCCGCCGCGTCCAAGGCAGAGGGGGTCGGGCCGCTGCGGCTCGGCACCGGCCTGCAGGGCAAGATCGACGAAGTCGCGGTCTTCGATCGACCGCTCTCGGCGGCCGAGATCGCCGGGTTGTGGAAGGCCTCGGGCGTCGCGGAGCAGCGGGCCGCCGACGAAGCGCGGAGACGCGGCGAGGCCGACGAGCGGGTGCGGCAGGCGAACCCGCCGCCGTTCGCCGCGGATGCCGGCGGGAAGATCGCGCGCCTCGCGCCGCTCCGAGCCTGGCAGCTCGCGGGGCCGCCGGCCGCCGCGACGGCCGCGGGAGACGTGCGGTTCGACGACGGGTCTTTCGCCACGTTTCGCGACGGTCGGATCGCGGGCCGCGACGACGGGCTCGACGGCGAGTGGAGCGTCGCCTTCTGGTTTCGCAGCGACGTGCCGGCGGAGTCGCGACCGGTGGCCGCCTACCTGTTTTCGCGCGGGCCTGCGGGCGACCGGCAGGCGCCGGGCGATCACCTCGGCATCGGCGGGACCGCGTCGCCGACGAGCCCCGGACGGCTGCTGGTCTACAACGGCAACGAGGCGGGGGAGATCCTCGTCGGCACGAGCATCGTCGCACCGCGGACGTGGAACCACGTCGTGCTCGCCCGCTCGGGAGAGCGGGTGACCGTATGGCTCAACGGGGGGCCGGTGCCCGAGATCGACGGCGACATCGGCGTCACGGCGGGGGGCGCCCGCGAGTTCTTCCTCGGCAGCCGCAGTGACGGCTTCGCGCCGCTCGAAGGCCACATGGCCCACGCGGCGATCTTCGACCGCGCGGTCTCGGCCGCGGAGGCACGCGCCATCTTCGCGGCCTACGGTCGGCCGCCGGGGCCGCCAGAGCCGGGCCCGGCCCCGGCGCCGTCGACGCCGCCACGGTCGGCCGAGGCGACTCGGGCCGGCATCCGCGTCCCGCCCGGATTCCGGGTGGAACTCGTCGCCGCCGAGCCCGACGTGCTCGACCCCGTCGCCTTCGACTGGGACGTGCGGGGCCGGCTCTGGGTGGTCGAGATGGCCGACTATCCCTCGGGGATGGATGGGAAGGGCGCGGCCGGCGGGCGGGTGCGGGTGCTGACCGACGCCGACGGCGACGGCCGCTTCGAGACGAGCCGGCTCTTCGCCGACGGGCTGTCGTTTCCCAATGGCATCATCTGCTGGCGGGACGGCGCGATCGTGACCGCGGCGCCGCAGATCCTGCTCCTGCGGGACACCGACGGTGACGGCCGTTGCGACGCCCGCGAGCCGCTGATCGACGGCTTCATGGAGGGCAACCAGCAGCTGCGGGTCAACGGGCTGCGGTGGGGGCTCGACGGCATGGTGTGGTGCGCCAGTGGCGGACATCATCCCGGCCACGGCGAGAAGACCGTCGTGCGATCGCGGGCCGACGGCAGGGAGCATGCTCTCGGCAGCCACGATTTCCGGTTCGACCCCGACACGGGAGAGATCCTGCTCGAGTCGGGGCCCTCGCAATACGGCCGCTGTCGCGACGCGTTCGGCCACTGGTTCGGCACGCAAAACGCCAACCCGCTGTGGCACTGGGTGCTCGCCGACCGCGCTCTCGCCCGCAATCCGCACGTGCCCGCCGGCACCGCGATCCGCCACGTGGTCGGCGCCAACAGCCCGCCCGTGTACCCGGCCAGCCAGCCGGAGAAGCGGTTCCACAGCTTCGAACAGGCGGGGCGGTTCACGTCGGCCTGCGGCAGCACGATCTACGGCGACGCCGTGCTCTTTCCGGCAGGCGGCCCGCTGCACGCCTTCACCTGCGAGCCCTTCCACAACCTCGTGCAGCACAACCTGCTCGCGGACGACGGCCCGAGCTTCACCGCGTCGCGGCCCGAGGGGGAGGGGCCGACCGACTTCTTCGCCAGCGACGACCGCTGGTGCCGTCCGGTGATGGCCCGCACCGGCCCCGACGGCTGCCTGTGGGTCGCCGACATGTACCGCTTCATGATCGAGCATCCAGATTGGCTGACGCCGGAGGGCCGCGCGGAATTGCTGCCGCACTACCGGCTCGGCGACGACAAGGGCCGGATCTGGCGGGTCGTCCGAGAGGATGCGCCGCCCGGCGGAGGGTTTCCCGCCGAGGTACGGGCCGCCGACACGCCGGCCCGGCGGGTCGCGCTGCTCGACTCCGACAACGTCTGGCAGCGGGACCGCGGGCAGCAGCTGCTGCTCCGCGAGACGGCGGCCGCCCGCCGCGACGAAGCGGTGCCGGCGCTGCGGGCGCTGGCCACCGCCTGCCCACGGCCGGAGACCCGCGTACAGGCGGTCTGCACGCTCGACGTTCTCGGAGAGCTCGACGACCCGCTCTTGATCGGGGCGCTCCGCGACCCGCATCCGCGGGTCCGCGAGCGGGCCGTGCTCCTGGCCGAGGGCCGCCAATCACCCGCCGTCGTGGCAGCCGCCGTGGCGTTGGCGGACGACCCCGACGCGAAGGTCTGCCTGCAACTGGCCGTGTCATGCGGCGCCTGGCCGGTCGCAGAGGCGGGCGACGCCCTGGTCGCCCTCGCCGCCAGGTCGGCCGAAGATCCGCTCGTGCGCACCGCCGTGATGAGCTCGGCGCTCGCGCACGCGGACCGATTCGCAGCCGGCATCCTCGCGGCCGACGAGGCGGTGGCCGCGGCCTATCGGGAGCCGCTGCTGCGGCAGTCGCTCGGCCGGCGCGACCTTGGCACGATCGCCGCCATCCTCGCGCGGGCGGCCGCGGCCCCGCCGGCCGAGCGCGTGGCGGCGATCGACGCGGTGCTCTCCGACCTGCAGCGGCTGGCCGCAGATCCCTGGGCGATCGCGGCGGCGGCCGGCTCCGATGCGGCTGCGCTCGTCGCGGCGAACACGGCCGTCGATCGCGCGCTCGATCGGGAGGCGGCCGTGGCCGCCGACGCCGCGGAGCCGACCGAGCGGCGGTTCGCCGCCGCAAGGCTGCTCGCCCACGCGCCGCGGACCCGGGACCGGGGCGTGTCGCTGCTCGCTGCCTGGCTCGTGCCGCGGACGGATCCCGCGGTCCAGGCCGCGGCGGTGGAAACGCTGGCCCGCTCCGCTGCGGACGGCGTGCCGGCGGCGCTGGCGGCCGCCTGGCCGGGCATGAGCCCCGCGGTGCGGGCCGCCGCCGTCGAGGCCTGGCTCTCCCGAGGGCCCTGGGCGTCCGACCTGCTCGACCGGATCGCATCGGGGACCGTTCCGGCCGTCGCACTGTCGCCGGCACAGCGCGACAGGCTGCTGCGGCATCCCGACCAGGCCGTCGCGGCGCGGGCCGGGCAGCTCCTCGCCGCACCGGGGGCGGCGACGCGGCGGGACGTGGTCGACCGCTACCGCGGGGCGCTCGCTGGGGCCGGCGACGTCGGCCGCGGCCGCGAGGTCTTCCTCAAGTCGTGCGCCGCCTGCCATCGTCGCGGCGAGGAGGGGCGGAACGTCGGCCCGAACCTCGCCACCGTGGTGGCGCACGCGCCGGAGCGGCTGCTGGCCAACATCCTCGATCCCAACGCCGACATCCAGCCGGGCTTCCAGTCCTACACCTGCGTGCTCGTCACGGGGGAGGTGATCAACGGCCTGCTCGCCTCCGAGAACGGTGGCAGCGTGACGATGACGCTCGCCGACGGCGGCTCGCGGAGCATCGCCCGCGGCGAGATCGACGAGCTCGTCACGGCCAACCGGTCGTTCATGCCCGAGGGGGTGGAGGCGACGGTCTCGGTCGAGCAGATGCGGGACCTGCTCGCCTTCCTCCGCGGCCCGCTCTGATCGCCCGTGGACGCGGTCCTCCATGGTCCACCGGCGCGTCCTGCGATTCGCTACAGGAGGCGGGCCCTGCGGAGCAGCACGTAGAGCGAGAGGAAGATCACGCCGGAAATGATCCAGAAAAACGCATAGCCGTTCTGCCAGTGGATCTCGGGCATGAACTCGAAGTTCATCCCGTAGATGCCGCAGAGGAATGTCAGCGGCAGGAAGAGCGTGCTCATCACGGTGAGCCGGTTCATGCTCTGGTTGGTGCGGTGGGCCGACACCGCCAGCGAGAACTCCATCGCGCTCGAGAGGACGTCACGGTCGGAAGCAATGTCATCCAGCAGCCGCCCCAGCATCTCGACCATCCGCCCCATGAAGCCGAGGGTGGCGTCGCTGATGAGCAGCGTCTTCCGCGACAGCACCTCCTCGAGCACCCGCCGCGCAGGCACGGTCAGTGTGCGCAGGGTCAGCAGCCGGCCGTTGACGTTGGCCAGTTCGTCGAGCGTGGCCGCGTCGACGGTCCGCTGTACCCGGAGCCGCACCGCATCCACCTCCCGCTCGACGCGGCCCTGCATCTCGAAGAACTGCTCGATCTGCCTGCTCCAGATCTCGTAGACGAGAAAGCTCGGCGTGTCTGCATGGGTCTCGAAGTCGTGGACGTAATGGCCACGTACGGCGTCGATGACGTCACTGGGGCCGTGGTGCATGGTGAGCAGGAACGACTCGCCGAGCACCACGTCGAGACGCTCTCCGACGATCCCCTCCGGCCGGTTGACGGCACCGATGAGCACGACGTGCATCAGGTCGCCCGGGCGGGACAGGCTCGACACGGCGCCGGACTGATCGGCGGCGCAGCGGGCCGCGAGCTCGCGCAGGTCGATCCCGGGTGTCAGCGGCAGCAGGTCGTGCAGCGGCGCCGGATCCGCCGCGGCGGAATCGACGTCGATCCAGACGAAGCGGCCGCGACCTGCCTGGGCCGGGATCTCGGCGAGCGGGACGTCGGCCCGGCTGCGGTCTCGAAAGTCGAAGGACTCGGCACGTAGCGGCGGGCCGGCGGGCCGGCGGTGGGCCGGCTCGTCGACACGCCGGGAGACGTCGGCTGCCGTCATGGGTCACACGGGCTGGCGCGGGGCGCAGGATGAACGAGATCCTCTGGCGAGAATCGACCGTCGTCGGGAAGGATAGTTCCGCCACCCGGCCGTTCGCAATCACGCCCCTCGACGTGCCCTGCCGGCGCGAACGCCGCCTCAGACCGGATCCCGGCCGGAGACGATGTCGAGCACGGCGGCGCCGAAGTCGGCCAGCCGCTTCTCGCCGATCCCCTTGCAGCGGAGCAAGGCGGCGGGAGAGGCGGGCTTCTCGCGGGCGATGGCCCGCAGCGACTTGTCGTCGAGGATCGTCCAGGCGGGCTTGCCGCGGGCGTCGGCCACCCGGCGCCGCCACAGTCGCAGCCGCTCGAAGAGGCCGCGGTCGACCCCCTGCCAGTCGTCGACGTCGGCCTTGGCGGCGCGGGTCTTGTTGACCCGCGGCTCGAGCAGCACCACGGGCCGCTCGCCCCGCAGCACCTCCCAGGACCGCGGGTTCAGTCCCACGACCGGCCGGTCGCCGCCGCTGCGCGCGAGGAGGTCCTGGTCGAGCAGCTGGTGGACGAGGTTCTCGGCGGCCCGCTGGTCGAGCGTGGCGAGCAGGCCGAACGTGGAGAGCCGGTCGTGGCCGTGCCGCTGGATGCCCTCCGTCTTCGCGCCCCGCAGGACCTCGCAGACGTGTCGCACGCCGAACCGCTCGCCCACCCGGGCCACGCAGGAGATGATCTTCTGCGCGGTGACGGTGGAATCGGGAAGGTTGGCCGTCTCTTCGAGGCAGACGTCGCAGGCGCCGCACGCGGCGGTGCCGTACTCCTGGCCGAAGTATTCGGAAAGCGCCGCGTGCCGGCAGCGGGCCGCCTGGGCGTACCGCCGCATCGAGTGCAGGTGGGCGACCTGCGCGGCGATCAGCCGTTCCGCCTCGTCCTTCTCCAGCTCCGACTCCTCCGCGCTCTTCCGCACGAGCGCCTCCCAGCTGAAGACGTCGGCCGACGAGTAGAGGAGCACGCACTCGGCGGCGAGCCCGTCGCGGCCGGCGCGGCCGGTCTCCTGCTGGTAGGCCTCGAGGCTCTTGGGCAGCGACGTGTGGAGCACGAGGCGGACGTCGGAGCGGTCGATGCCCATGCCGAAGGCGACGGTGGCCACGACGACGTCGATCGTCTCGTGGGCGAAGGCCTCCTGCGTCCTGCGCCGCTGCGCGGCGTCGAGCCCGGCGTGGTAGGGACGCGCGAGGATTCCCTCGGCCGCCAACCGGGCCGCCAGCCGCTCCGTCTCCTTCCGCGAGATGCAGTAGACGATCGAGGCCTCGCCCGCGTGCCGGCCGAGCACCTCCAGGGTCTGCTGGATCCTGTCGGTCCTCGGCACCACGCGGTAGACGAGGTTGGGCCGGTCGAACGTGCCGACGAGCACGTCGGGCTCGCGGAGGCACAGCTGCGAGACGATGTCGTCGCGGACGCGGGGCGTGGCGGTGGCGGTGAAGGCATGGACGCTCGCCGCGGGAAACCGCTCGCGGAGCAGGGCGAGCTGCCGGTACTCGGGCCGGAAGTCGTGCCCCCACTGGCTGATGCAGTGCGCCTCGTCGATCGCGAACCGGCGCACGCCCACCTGTGCCAGCAGGTCGAGCAGGCCGGAATTCACGAGCCGCTCCGGCGCCGTGAACAGGAGCCGCAGCTCGCGGGCGGCGAGCCGGTCGCGGATCCGGCGGCGCTCGTCGGCGTCGAGGCCCGAGTGGATGGCCGCGGCGGGGTAACCGATCGCCTCCAGCGCGTCGACCTGGTCCTTCATCAGGGCTACCAGCGGCGACACGACGACGTCGGTGGTCTCGCCGAGCAGCGGCGGCAGCTGGTAGCAGAGGCTCTTGCCCCCGCCGGTCGGCATCACGACCAGCGAGTCGCGGCCCGCGAGCGCCGCCCGGATCGCGTCGGCCTGCAACGGCCGCAGTTGCTCGAAGCCCCACCAGCGGGAGAGGATCTCCGCGATGCGGGAATCGTCGACGGGCAGCGGGGCTGGTTCGGCCGTCCCTGGCACTGGTGCACCTGTCGCAAAGAAGGACGCGGACAGGATACCAGAAGCCGGCGGCGGGTCGCGTGCCCCGTGGCGGCCCACGCTCCCCCGCGCGTTCCACGCCCGGCTATACTCCGCCCATGCTCTGGGTCGCCTGGAAAATGCTGATCGGCAACCGCGTCAAGTACCTCGGCATCGTGTTCGGGGTGGTGTTCGCGGCGCTGCTCATCGCCCAGCAGGCGTCGATCTTCTGCGGCCTGATGTCGCTGACCATCAGCCAGATCCGCGACGTCGAAGGGGCGAACATCTGGGTGATGGACAAGAACGTCCAGTTCGTCGACGACATCAAACCGCTGGCCGACACCGATCTCTACCGGGTGAAGGGCGTGCCGGGCGTCGCCTGGGCGGTGTCGTTCTACAAGGGCATCGCCCGGGCCCGGCTCGAGGAGGGGAGCTATGAGCAGATGATCCTGCTCGGGCTCGACGACGCCACGCTCGTCGGAGCGCCCGGGGGCGTGTTCATGGGGTCGATCGCAGCCCTGCGCAGCCCCGACGCGGTGATCATGGACGAAGCCGGCTACCGGCGGATCTGGCCCGGCGAGCCGTACCGGCTCGGCCGCGTCTTCGAGATGAACGACCGCCGCGCGGTGATCGTCGGCATCACCAAGGCCAGCCGCACGTTCCAGAGCTTCCCCATCGTCTACACCCGCTACAGCCAGGCGATCCGCTACGCCCCACCAGAGCGCAAGGTGCTCTCCTTCGTGCTCGCCGACGCCGCGGCCGGGGAGGATCCCGACGAGGTCTGCCGCCGGATCGCGGCGCAGACCGGGCTGCAGGCGCTCACCCGGAGCCAGTTCATCTGGAAGACGATCCGGCACTACCTCGCCAAGACGGGCATCCCGGTGAATTTCGGGATCACCGTCTTCCTCGGTTTCCTGGTGGGCACCGCCATCGCCGGCCAGACGTTCTACCTCTTCACCGTCGAGAACATCCGCCAATTCGGGGCGCTCAAGGCGATGGGGACGAGCAACTGGACGATCCTGCTGATGGTGCTCTGGCAGGCGCTGCAGGTGGGCGTGATCGGCTACGGCGTGGGCGTCGGACTCGCCGCCCTGTTCGGCTATGCGGTGACGGGCGGCCTCTCGCGGCTGTCGTTCTTCATGCCCTGGCAGGTCCCGGCGATCACGGCGGCCGCGGTGTTCGCCATCGTGCTCCTGGCGAGCCTCCTGTCGATCCGCAAGGTGATGGTCGTCGATCCGGCCATCGTGTTCCGGGGCTGACGTGAGCGGACGGCCGGCCGTCCCCGAGGAGACGCGATCTTTGCCGGACGCCCCGCAGCATCACGGCGCCGACGCGTCCGTGCCCGCCGACTGCGCGGTGCGGGCGCGCGGCGTGACCAAGTCGTTCGGCGCGGGTGGCTCCCTCACGCAGGCGCTGCGGGGCGTCGACCTCGACGTGCCGTACGGCGAGCTCCTGATGCTGGTGGGGCCGAGCGGCTGCGGCAAGACGACGCTCATCTCGATCGTCGCCGGCACGCTGGAGCCGACGGACGGCGAGGTGGTCGTCCTGGGGGAGGATCTGGTCGGCATGCGGCGCGGCCGCAAGGTGCGGTTCCGGCGCGAGAACGTGGGCTTCGTCTTCCAGTCCTACAACCTGCTGCCGGCGCTCACGGCCGTCGAGAATGCGGCCGTGCCGCTGCTCATCGCGGGCTGGCGGCGGCCGCAGGCCGTGGAGGCGGCGGCCGACGTGCTCGACCGGCTCGGCCTCGGCGACCGGCTCACGCGGCTGCCCGGCGAGCTCTCCGGCGGCCAGCAGCAGCGGGTGGCGATCGCCCGGGCGATCGTGCACGACCCCCGGCTGCTCATCTGCGACGAGCCGACCAGCGCCCTCGACGCCGAGAACGGCCGCATCACGATGGAGCTCATCGCGAAGATCGCAGTCCAGCCCGAACGGGCGGTGATCGTGGTCACGCACGACTCCCGGGTCTACTCGTTCGCCGACCGGATCGCCGCGATGGAGGATGGCAGGATCGTGTCGATGGAGGCGCGGCCGCGTGCCGCCGGCACAGGAGGGACGGCGGAGTGACGGGCGTTTTTGCCAGGTCCGTCCGCCGGCGTTGGAGGGCTGCGGCCTCGTCCGTACCATGAGTCGAATGGTGACCGCCCCCTCCGACATCTCGCACGTGCCCGCTGGTCCGAAGCGTCCGCTGCGCCGTGGGCGAAGCGTCGCCGACCTGCTGACGCAGTTCATGCTGCCGATCGTGGCCGTGGCGCTTTTGGGGTTCGCCGGCTGGTTCGTGATGCGGACGCGGCCCGTCCTCTCCAGCCCGCCGCCGCCGATCGAGCCGGCGCACAGCCCCTACGCCGCCACGCTGGCGGCCGCCGGCATCGTCGAGGCCCAGACGGAGAACATCTCCGTCGGGTCCGCCACGCCGGGCGTCGTCGTGGAGGTGCTGGTGAAAGTCGGCGACGACGTGAAGGTCGGGCAGCCGCTCTTCCGGCTCGACGACCGAGATCTCAAGGGTGAGCTCGGCGTGAAGCGGGCGGCGCTGTCGCAGTCGAAGAGCGAGCTGATCAAACTGGAGGCGGAGCCGCGCAAGGAGAAGATCCCGGTGCTCGCCGCGGAGGT
>Ga0315909_10005205_pt1 | contig 15031 bp, 12 predicted proteins | sample LakEriMetagenome_11_FD_203527 | JGI IMG/M metagenome (GOLD analysis project Ga0315909, IMG submission 203527) | Freshwater fungal communities from buoy surface, Lake Erie, Ohio, United States - Buoy 2 MA125 | ecosystem: Environmental > Aquatic > Freshwater > Lake | place: USA: Lake Erie, Ohio...
TGCTTGGAATGCCTCGTGAATGCCTTGTTTCGCCAGAACCAGTTCGCCCATGCGATTGTTGTCAAAGACCACCAGGGCATTGCTAAGCACCGCCAGTTCATTCAGCGATGTCTGTGCTTGATCGCGTCTGCGCTGGCCCTCGAAGGTGAAGGGCATGGTGGCGAATACCACGACAAAAGCGCCCTCTTCCCGCGCGATGCGAGTGATGATGGGGGCGCCGCCGGATCCGGTGCCGCCGCCTAGCCCGACACAGAGGAAGATGATCTTGCGGCCCTTGATCGCCATGCGGATCTCCGCCTCCGCTTCCTGCGTGACTTTTTTTCCCAAATCCGGATCGCCCCCCGTGCCCAGGCCTTTGGTGAGATTGCGGCCGAGCTGGATGCGCTCGGCGGCCACCGATCCTGTGAGAGTGCGCACATCGGCATTCAGCGCCAGCATTTCCGCGCCGTCCATGCCATCCAGCGCCACGCGGTCGAGCATGTTCGCACCAGCGCCGCCGAGGCCGATGATTTTGACTTGGGACGATGGAATCGTGTGTTGCGCGTTGCGGGGAAATTCGATCATGACGAGAAAGTAGTTAGGATTTGCGACCGAAAGGCCAGAGCTTGCTGAGGAAACCACCCTTTTGCATTTTTTCGATATCGGCCAACTGCGCATAGCGGATCAGGCCGAGCGCGGTGGCGAATTGCGGGTCCTGGAAATTCGCCTGCACGCCGCTGATTTCGGATTTTTCCGCGCGATAGACCGATTGCCCGAAGACTTGATAAGCGAGCTTGTCGAGCCCGTGCATGGTGCTGCTGCCGCCGGAGAGAATGATGCCGGTGCCGAGCCGCTCGATCGCACCAGCCGGCAGGCGTTTTTTGACCAGGGTGAGAATTTCCAGCATGCGCTGGCGAATCACTTCGTTGAGCAACTCGCGTTTCACTTCCTGGTGCGTGAAGCCTTTTTCATCAAAAGGAATCTTGATGCCGCCCACCGAGCGCGATTGGTCGCCCGAGGCATCACCCTCGCGGATTTTCAGGGCTTCGGCTTTGGAAAAGGGCAGCTCGGTGAGCATGTGGATGTCATTCGTGACATGCTCGCCACCAGCGGCGATGCAGCCGGATGCGGCGATCGCGCCATTCAGGTAGAGTGCGTAGTCGGTCGTGCCGCCACCGATGTCGATCAACAAAGCGCCGCGTTCGCGTTCGCTGCGATTGAGCGCGTACTGTGCCGTGGCGATGGGCGCGAACACCACATCATCCACTTCCATTTGCAGTTCACGCGCGCACTTGATGCTGTTCTGTATGCGTGTGCCGATGCCATAGACCACGTGAAAGTCAGACTCCAGCGTTTTGCCGAAAAGCCCCACCGGGCTGGAATTGTGCTCGAATCCATCGACCCGGTAGTGCCGCGGGATCGTGTGCAAAAAAACATTCTCCTCGCCGATGCTCACGCCCTTGGCGATCTGCTCGGCTTCTTTCAAATGCTCCGGGCGGATTTGTTTTTCCTTGTCGGGCAGGCGATAGGTGCCGGTATTGTTGATGCCGACAAAATGCGCTCCCGTGACCGAGAGAAACACGCTGCCGATCTCGACATCGCTCGATTCCTCCGCCTTGTGGCGGGCTTCTTCCACGCAGGCGCGGATTTTCGAATAGTCACAAATTTCCCCCTTGCGCACACCGGCGGACTTTGCCGTGCCGATGCCGAGAATTTTCACGGAACCATCCGACTTCACTTCCCCCACCAGCATGCAGACCTTGCTGGTGCCGATTTCGAGAGCTACATGAATTTTGGCGCGGGCCATGGTGATGGGATAAAAAATCTGTTAGGGTTGCCCGCCGTTTGGCACGCTTGCAGGGCCTTGCGGGCGGACGCGCAACGGAGCCTGGGAATCGTGAGAGCGCAGGATCACGGGGAGATTCCGCTCGGGAATCAAGTTGATGCTGGCGATTTGCAGGCCTTTTTCAGTCGCGTGTTTCATCGATAAGAGCAAGTTGTCCATCTGCACCTGATGATCCTCCAGGCCGAAAATCGCCTCGATGCCATCGCGCGTCCATACTTTCATCGCCCAGGGTTGATGGGGTTCCACGCTGTCGATCCATGGCAGGCTCGATTTCGTCGCTTGCTCGGCCATCGTCAGCAGGCGCAGGGAGCGCTTCATCGTTTTGGACTCGATGCATTGACCCGGCACAAGCAGGGCGGATTCTTCCGCCGCGACCACGATCACCGGCAAGACCACGGCGGCATCGTATTGCAGGGCGGGGCAGGGGTAGAGCACGCCTTCGCGATCGATCAGATAGCCCTTGTCCCGGGATCTTCCCTCCATCTGGCGCGCGCGGCATTCGATCCACGCGAAGGGCTGCCGCACCGTGACATCGATGCTGATCGTACCGGGGAGTTCGCGTTTCACCGCCACCGAAGTGACCTCCGGGCGCGCGCGCAGGCGTTCCTCCACCTTGCTCAGAGAAATGCCGAAAATGCTCTTGTTCAGCGGGATCTCCGCGATCGATACCACATCGGACTCATCGAAGGCATTGTTCGGCGATAATTTGATCACCCGCAGCTCATACTTGGGATTTTCCAAAAAGTTTTTCTTTCCGTAGTCCCAAATGGCATAGCCCGCACCACCCACCAGGGCGAAAATGAAGGCGAATTTGAACAAACGCATCAGCCATTTCAGCGTCGAAAACCAGAAAATCCGCGGTGAATAAATGCGTGCCTGCAAAACCTTCGAGCGGTTTTGAGGAAGCACTCTCGTTGTTCTACGGCGCGGCATCGTTACGAACGTAACTTTACCGAAATATCAGCAATTCGTAAACATAAATCCCCGAAAGGGATTCCTTTTGCGGCCGCGGCCTTGGGCAGAAGGCTGGTCTCGGTCATGCCGGGGATGGTGTTCGCCTCCAGCACGTAGGGGCGGTTTTGGGCATCCAGCAGCACGTCCACGCGGGAATAGACCTCGATCCCCAGCGCCTTGTGCGCGGCGACGGCCGCTTGCTGCACCGCGCGGGTGGTGGCCTCGTCGAGATCGGCGGGGCAATAGTAGTCACTGCCATCACCCCCGCTCATCCACGGATACTTGTTGCTCATGTCGTAAAATCCACTGCGCGGGGCGATGTGGACGATGGGCAAGGCCTCGCCGTCCAGCACGCCGACGGTGAGCTCCTTGCCGGCGATGTATTGCTCCACCAAAATGTCATTGCCATAGCGCGCGGCATCCTCCATCGCGGGCATCGCGTCTTCTGCTTTCAGCACGATGTGCACGCCCACGCTCGAGCCCTCACGCGGCGGCTTCACCACAAACGGCACCGGCATTTTCGGCAAACGCACGCCGTTGCTGACATCGATGATCTCCGCCGCAGGGGTCGGCACATCGGCGGCGAGGAACTTGTCCTTCGCCAGATTTTTGTCAAACGCCACGCGGCTGCTGTTCACGCCCGCACCGGTGTATGGCATACCGCGTTTTTCCAAAAGTGCTTGCAGGGTTCCGTCCTCGCCGAAGGTGCCGTGGATCACATTGAAACACAGCCCCGTGCCTTCCGGCAGAGCAAAATCCGGACCTTCGACATCCACCGCCTCCGCGCGATAGCCCTTTTCCTGCAAGGCCTTGACGACCGCCGCGCCCGAGGCCAACGAAACTTTCCTCTCGGAACCAGGGCCGCCCATGAGCACGGCAATCAGTGTGTTTTTGTCCATAGTATGTTTGGTTTGTTTTTAAAAAGTCGCTTCGTCTTCGCCGATGATCTTGACTTCCATTTCCATCTCGATGCCGCGTTCGTGGCGGGCTTTTTCGCGGATTTCTTCGACGAGCGCTAAGATTTCGCGGGTCTGGGCGCCGCCGGTGTTGACGATGAAATTTCCGTGCACGGTCGAGACTTCCGCTTTGCCGTGGCGCGTGCCTTTGAGGCCGAGTTCATCGACCAATTTCCCTGCGGGCACTGGCTCGGGATTTTTGAACATACAGCCCGCGCTGGCGGCGATGGGTTGCGAGGTGCGGCGTTTGTCGCGCGAGGCATCCCAGCGCGCCTGGATGTTCTCCGCGGTATCGGGCGGGCCGGTGAGGGTCACTTCTAACGCAAAATTTCTTCGCAGCAGCGGCACATTGCGATATTGGACTTCCACGTCCTCGCGGGTCAGGGTGCGGATTTGCCCTTCTTCATCGAGAAAGGTCACATCGACGACTTGGTCAAACATCTCGATGCCCATCGCTCCGGCATTCATGCGCAGGGCTCCGCCGACGTTGCCGGGGATGCCTTCCATCCACTCGAAGCCGCCGAGGCCGGCAGCCTGCGCCACGCTGGCGACTTTTTTCAAGCGCGCGCCCGCTCCAGCGATGACCTTGTCATTTTCCACGCGCACATCGGAAAAGACGCCGCCGCTCGGATGAATCACCGCGCCGCGGATGCCGCCATCGCGCACTAACAGATTCGAGCCGCGTCCGATCACGCGCACCGGAATGCCGCGCTCGCGGCAATAACCGACCGCCTCCGCGAATGCGCGGAAAGTGTGTGGCTCTAACCAAAATTGCGCCGGCCCGCCGACGAGCATGGTGGTGTGGCGGCGCATCGGCTCGTAGAGTTTGCCGGACATTTCCTCGGTGGGCACGAGGCGGAGGATTTCCTCCAGAATTTTCAGATCCTCCGCGATGCGCGTGCCGGCTTCGTGCACATTGCCCGCGCCAAGAGTGATGAGCAGGTCGCCCGGCTCTAACGCATTTCCGACTTCGTAATGTGCGGTGGCGACGAGTGGCGTGGACTTCACGCGGGTGTCGCCGTGGCGCTTCATGGCATCGAGCAAGGTCAGCCCGTTGATGCCTTCGATGGGCTTTTCACTGGCGGCATAAACATCCGTCAGGAACACCAGATCTGCTGCTTGCAGCACCTTGCCAAAATCATCCGCCAGCGCCTGTGTGCGCGTGTACCGGTGTGGCTGGAACAACACGACGACGCGCTTCGGCTTCAGCGAGCGCGCGGTTTGCAAGGTGGCCGCGAGCTCGGTGGGATGATGACCGTAGTCATCGACAATGCGGAAATCGCGCGACAGGTACTTCGTTTCGAAACGACGTTTCGCTCCTGCAAAAGTCGATAGAGCCCGCGCGATGAGCGGGAAACTCGCGCCCACGCCATCGGCCAGGGCAATCGCGCCGAGTGCATTGAGCACGTTGTGCCGGCCCGGGATGCCGAGCTCGATGTTGCCTAACAACTCGCCATCGCGCACGACGGAAAACGCCGTCGATCCCCGCAGCTCGCGCACATCCGTGGCGACATAATTCGCATCGCTCCAGCCGTAGGAAACGGCATTCGCACGACCGGCTTGCAAGCGCGTCGCGACCGGGCACTCGCTGCAATAGACGATACGACCACGGGTCTGATCTAACAGTTTTTTGAACACCTCGCAGATGTGATCGAGATCGCGGTAGTAGTCGAGATGCTCCGGTTCCACATTGAGCACGATGGAACATTCCGGTTCATAGAGAGCCAGCGTGCCATCGCTCTCATCGCCTTCCGCGACCATGTAGCTGCCCTCTTCTTCCCAGCGCGCATTGCTGCCCAGCACGGGAATTTCCGCGCCGACGTAGTGGCTGGGTTTGATCCCCGCCTCGCGCAAAATGTGCGCCGTCATCGAGGAAGTCGTCGTTTTTCCATGCGTACCGGAAATGACGATGCCCTTTTTCGTATGCAGGATCGCCGCGAGGCATTCGGCACGGCGCAGCAGCGGGATGCCCGTCGCACTCGCCGCCGCATAGGCGGGATTTTCCGGACGAATCGCCGAGCTGAACACCACGAGGTCCACGCCATCGACGGCCTCCGCGCTGTGCGGTGAGGAAAATTGCAAGCCCACGCCCTGCAGCCGCTCCGTTTCCGAGCTCGTCACGCGGTCCGAGCCACTGACCCGGTGCCCCATGCCCAGCAGCAGCAGCGCCAGCCCGCTCATGCCCGAGCCCGCCACACCAATCAGATGCACGCGCAATGGTTTTTCCTTCTGCGTCAGTTGACGGCTCCAGTAATTGATATCGGTCATGGAAAATGGGGTAGGCGAGAATGTGGGAAAACGTGCCGCAAGGCGTATCACCCACCCCACCGGACCGCAAGCCGAAAGCGGGGCAAGTCAGGAGCGGGAAATTGCCATCGCTTTTCCCCCCGCTTCGCATAAAATCACCCATCCCGTTTTTCCCCTTTGATCTTCGGCGGTTTTGACCTATCCTACGCGCATGCTTCAGCGTATGTTCCGACTTTCCCACTTCTCCTTGATCGCGATGCTCCTGGTGGCGTCTTGTGGTGGCAATCCCGACCCCGCTCCCAAGAACGGCACGGGTAAGCCATCGGTGAAAGTCAATCAAGACAATCTTCCCCAGCCCTTGCCTGGCACCATTCCTGACAAGGCCCCGCCGCCCGTGGTCGCAGAGTCCGCCATCGTCGTGGACATTGGCTCGGGCCGCGTACTGTATGCCAAAAATGCCGACATGCAGCGCCCCGTCGCTTCCACGCAGAAAATCATGACCGCACTCTGCGTGCTCGAAGGCGGGGACATTGATAAAACGGTGAAGATCGAAGCCAGCGACGGCCAGTGTGAGCCGACCAAGCTCTACCTCAAGCCCGGCGAAACCTACACGCGCCGCGAGCTGCTCAAGGTGCTGATGGTGAAAAGCGCGAATGACGTGGGCCGCGCGCTGGCGCGGGATGTGGCCGGTTCGCAGGAGGATTTTTGTGCGATGATGAATGCCCGCGCCGCCGCGCTGGGGATGAGACAGTCACGTTTCCAGAACCCGCACGGACTGCCTGCCGCGAATCAATTTTCCACGGCACGCGACATGGCCATCGCCGCCCGCCAGGCGTATCGCTCGCCGTTGTTGCGCTCGTTCATGAGCACGCGCGAGATGGTATTCACCTACAACAATGGCAAAACCCTCAAACTGGAAAACACCAACAAAATTCTCAAAACCGTGCCCTACTGCAATGGCATGAAAACCGGCACCACCAATGCTGCCGGGCGCTGCCTGATCTGCACCGGCGAGCTCAACAACAGAGCCGTCATCGTCGTCGTGCTGAAATCCAATACGCCGAATGTCTGGAAGGACTCGGAAAATCTCCTGCGCTGGGCACTGGAGCGCCAGGCCTAACAGATTATTGTTTTTACTGATTTGTTCTCATGCGAGTGGATTCCACCTTTACGCTGAAGCCGGGCGACCTCGCGCCGGATTTTTCCCTGCCGGATGCCGATGGCACTATCGTTTCTTTGCAAGATGAGCGCGGGCCTCAGGGCACTTTGATCGTGTTTGCCTGCAATCACTGCCCGTTTGTGGTGCACCTGGCCACTGCACTGGGCGAACTGGCCTCACGCGCTTTTGCCTGCGGCGTCTATACCGTGGTCATCAACTCGAACGACCTCGATGCCTACCCGCAGGATGGGCCCGAGTTCATGAAAACCTTCGCCCGTGAGCACGGCTGGGATTTCCCGTATCTCATCGATGCCAGCCAGAATGTCGCCAAGGCCTATGGCGCCGCCTGCACGCCGGATTTTTTCCTTTTTGATTCGAACCTCGCCCTGCACTACGCGGGTCAGTTCGATGCCTCCCGTCCGAAAAATGGCAGCGTTGCCGATGGCGCGGATCTGCAAGCGGCCATCGACGGCATGCTTTCCGGCGCTCCTTTGCCCGCGAAGGTCTATCCTTCCAGTGGTTGCAGCATCAAGTGGAAGCCCGGCCAAGCACCCAGTTGGTTCCCGGGTTGATCGCGGTCGCAGGGGGGTGGAAATGCCAGCATTCCGACGTCCCGACGCTTTAGTTTTACAAAATATCAAGCGCTTTTGGGCGGTTTCTGGGAAAATTTCACATTTTTTTGCAGTGAGCTTGACAAATTTTACGAGATTCCTACAATCCCCACCCCTGCGCGTTGGAACCGCGCGGACTTCGTTTTTATGAAAAGCAATCTTCATCCCAATTATCATCCCGTGGTTTTCGTTGACATGACCACCGGAGCACGCGTGGTCACACGCTCGACCAAAACCTCCGACCGCAAGGAAGAGATCGATGGCGTCGAGCATTACCTGATCACTGTCGGTATCACCTCCGACTCCCATCCGTTCTTCACCGGTCAGAAGCAATTCGTGGACACCGAAGGTCGCATCGACAAGTTCCAAAAACGTTTCGGTGCCTCCGTGCGCCGCGCGGCCAAGCCGAAGCTGTAATCGCTTCGACAAGGCACAGCCCCTTTTTGTTGTTGTCTATTGTTGTTTTTCCATCTGCCTTTTCTGCCATTCGGCGGGGAAGGCAGATGGTTTTTTGTACACTAAACACGAGCCTAAAAAACCTCCTCTTCACTCCGTGTATTCCGTGCCATCTGTGGTTGATACATGTTTTACCACGGAATGCACAGAATGCACGGAATGGTGATTGAATCCGGTAATTGCATTGCAAAAACACTCGTCAACACACATCATCGGACATGGCAACTTTAGGCGAACGCTGCACCTTGCGCATTGTGAAATCGCGCAATGTCGGATTTTATCTCGATGCAGGTGATCTCGGCGAGGTGCTGCTGCCGGGCACCGAATACAGTTCCGAGCTGCATGTGGGCGCGGACGTGGACGTTTTCCTTTATCTCGATTCCTCGGACCGGCCCATCGCTACTCGCAAGATGCCGCTGGCCCTGCCCGGAACGATCGCGCTACTGACCTGCACCGCCACGAACGACACCGGCGCGTTTCTGGACTGGGGACTGCCGAAGGAGCTGCTGGTGCCGTATCGCGAACAAAACAAAGCGATGATCCCCGGCCGGCACTATGTGGTGAAAATTCAACTCGATGAAAAAAGCGGTCGCTTCATCGGCAGCCAGCGCATCGCCCGGCACCTGCGCAGCGCCGCCGCCCGCTACCGCGATGGCGATGCCGTCACGGGACTGCTGTGGGGGAAAACCGAGCTCGGTTACAAAGTCGTGGTGGACGGCCAGTTCAACGGCCTGTTGTTTGCGAACGAAGTGTTTCAGAAGTTGGAATACGGCCAGAGCATCACCGCTTACGTGCGCGAGACCCGCACCGATGGCAAGCTGGACCTCACGCTCACGCCGCAAGGCCGCAAAAAAATTTCCCCGCTGGCCCAGCAGTTGTTAGAGAAACTCAAGGTCACGGGCGAGCTCCCGCTGCACGACAACAGCCCGGCGGAGGAGATCAAGGCGCGGTTGCAGATGAGCAAAAAATCCTTCAAGCAGGTGATCGGTCAGCTCTACAAAGAGAAAAAAATCCTCATCCAGCCGGACCGCATCCTGCTTGCGGGCAAGCGATAGGCTGCGGCGGAGAAGGGCTTGGCGGGAGATTGTGCTCCGCGAGGATTCGCTTCTTGTGTTTTCGCAGAACTGAACGACACTCCTGCGCGCGGCATCAGGCTGCTACTGGAATTATGATATTTTTTGCACTGTGGGGTTTGATTGGTTTGTTCGTAGGCATCGTGTTCGCATCGTTTTTCGAATGGACGCTGCACAAGTATGTGATGCACCGTCCCGTGGGTAAATTCCGCTATGCTTTCCAAGCGCACGCGGTGGTGCACCATCAGGTGTTCAAGGCGGACCATACCTATCATTTGCAAAAGGAGAGCGACAAAGAGACGATCCCGATGGCGTGGTGGAATGGTCCGGTGCTCATCATGATCGGCATGATTCCCTTTGCGATCATTTCCTGGCTGATCGGCGAGTGGGCCTTCACGGTGGGTGGTTTGCTGGCGTTTGCCGGATACTATGCGACGTACGAATACCTGCACTGGTGCATGCATTTGCCCAAGGCACGCCGCGTCGAGAAGCCACGTCTGTTTCAACGCATCAACGGCCACCATTTGTTGCACCACCGCTATATGCACAAAAATTTCAATGTCGTACTGCCACTGGCCGATCTCTGTCTCGGCACGCTGATGCTGCGTTCCAAAACGCACTTCGCCCAAGCCACGGGGCCCGCCGTGCCGAATGTGCAACCCTTGTCGTAAGTTCCGTATGGCTGATCGTGATGGTTCTCCTCACCAGCCCATTCTCGCGGGCCGCCTGGGTGGCCTGACTCTCTCGCGTCAGGTGGCGCTGCTCGCCATTTGGCCCCTATTGGAAAATGCCATGACCTTTTTGGTCGGCGTGACCGATATCATGGTATCGAGCCGCATGGCCACGGGCGAAACACGCGTGGCCTTGCTGGATGCAATGGGGCTGGGCGGCTATGTCGGCTGGTTTTTCAACATCCTGCAAGGTGCGGTCGCGGTGGGCGTGATGGCCTTGGTCTCGCGGGCTTTCGGCGCGCGCGATGGCCTGCTGGCGCGGCGCGGCCTGTGCCAGGGATTATGGCTGGGAGTGGCTGCGGGATTCGGATCTTTGCTGTTGCTGAAACTCGGCTCCGGGTTTCTCATTGAAAAAATGGCGATGTCCCCACAGGCCTCGGTGTTTGCAGGGGAATATCTCGGCATTCTCGCATTCTCCGGTCCTTTCAGCGGTGCCATGATGGCACTCAATGCGGCATTGCGAGGATCGGGCGACACGCGGACGCCGTTTTTTTCGATGATCGTGGTGAACGTGGTGAATCTGTGCCTGAGCGTGTTGTTCGTCTTCGGTCCCGGGCCGTGGGGTGGGCATGGCATCGCGGGCATCGCCTGGGGCACGGTCTGCGGATGGATCGCCGGGCTGATTTCGGTATCGAGCGTGCTGTGGTTCCGCAGGGGCGGCGGGGATCTGGTGCTGCATTGGTCGCGCGAGGCACTGCGTTTCCATCGCGAGACGCTGGCTCGCATCGTGCGCATCGGCGTTCCGCAATCGATGGAAGTGGCGGGGATGTGGATGATCCACTATTTCGGCATCCAGACGATTTCGCAACTGCCCATGCATGGCGCATTGGGCGCTCACATGATCGCGATTCGTGTGGAATCAATGAGTTTCATGCCGGGCTTTGCCATCGCCACTGCGGCGGCTGCATTGACGGGACAGTATCTCGGTGCTGGCTCGAAGGAAATGGCGGTGCGCGTGGTGCGGTTTTGCTGGAGGCTTAACATCGCGGTGATGAGTTTCCTGGGATTGTGTTTCGTGCTGTTCCGCGAATCGCTGGTGGGGATCCTCGCGGCTGGCAGTGACGAGCACTTGCGCATGGCCACGCCCTTGCTGGTGGTCTGTGCGTTTTCGCAACCGGCATTCGCCACCTGCATCCTGCTGAAAACCACGATGCGCGGAGCCGGCGCCACTCCGCTGGTGATGAAATGGGCGTTCTCGATCATGGCCTTTTTCCGCATCGGCGTGTTGTTTTATTTCAAGTCCACCGGTCACCTGACCCTGGTGGGCGTGTGGACGATCTTCGCCGTCGATCTCACCGTGCAGGCCCTGGTTTTCTCCTGGCTGCACTTCCGCGGCAAATGGCTGGATGCACGGGTCTAACGGAAATTGCGGTGTCTCTGTTTTTGTCAAAATCTTGACACACTCCGCGCTGGGCAGGGGCAGGAAATTTCGATACGATCGCGGCAACCATGATTCCCGAGCCCATTCTAGAAACCCGTGTCTTCGCCCCCGCTACCGTGGCCAATGTGGCCTGCGGCTATGATGTGCTGGGCTTTGCCATCGACTCTCCCGGCGATGAAGTCGTCGTCCGTCACTCGAACAAACCGGGCCTGCGCATCACCACCATCACCGGCGATCACGGCAAGCTGCCGAAGGATCCGGAAAAAAATACCGCGGGCGTGGCGGCACTCGATTTCCTTCGTCATCTGGGCATGCTCGATCGCGGCATCGAGATGGAAATTCACAAAAAAATGCCTTTCGGTTCGGGGCTCGGCTCGTCCGCGGCCTCCGCCGTGGCGGGGGTGTATGCAGTCAATCGCCTGATCGGTGAACCGCTCACCAAAAAACAATTGCTGCCCTTCGCGATGGCGGGGGAAGCCAGTGCCGATGGTGCCTGGCACGCGGATAACGTGGCTCCCTGTTTGCTCGGTGGCATTGTCTTTATCCGTTCGAATGAAGAACTGGATATCGCTCAAATCCCCGTGCCCAAAAATCTCTGGGCCGCCGTGGTGCATCCGGACATCGAAATCCTCACGAAAGTGGCGCGCGAAATTTTGCCGCAGGACATCCCGCTCGCCAATGCCACCCAGCAAATCGGCAACCTCGGCGGATTGTTGTGCGGGCTGATCCAGGAAGATTACGGCCTGATCTCGCGCTCGATCCACGATGTCATCGCCGAGCCGCGCCGCCAGAAACTCATTCCGGAATTTTACAAAGCAAAACGGGCGGCGCTCTCCGCTGGCGCGCTTGGTTTCTCGATCTCCGGCGCCGGTCCCTCGGTCTTCGCTTTGTGCGAGGGCGAGGAAAGCGCGCGCAAGGTTGGCGATGCCATCGCGAAAGTCTTCGCCGCCGTGCCGCTCTCCCATCAAATCCACGTCTCGCAAATCAACCCGCGCGGCGTGCATGTCATCGACGAAAAAATCAACGCGTAATCCGCCGTGTGGTACCATTCGACTCACCAACCTGACCAGCAAGTCCCACTCAAGGAAGCCATCCTGCGCTCCCTCCCTGCGGACAACGGCCTTTACATGCCGGAGGAAATCCGCCCGCTGGGCGATGACTTCTGGCATCGCTGGCGCGAGATGAGCTTCGCCGAGATCGGCACCCACGTGGCGCAGGCGTTTTTCGGCGATGATGTTCCCGCCGATGACCTGCGCAGAATGGTCGAGGAGACCTTGTGTTTTGACGCTCCGTTGATCCAGCTCGCGCCCGCTGATTTTGTGTTAGAGTTGTTTCACGGACCCACCCTGGCGTTCAAGGACTTCGGCGCGCGTTTCATGGCGCGGCTCATGGCCTACCTCACGCGCGAGGACAATCGCGAGCTGACGGTGCTGGTGGCCACATCCGGCGATACCGGTGGTGCGGTGGCCTCGGCGTTCTATCAGGTGCCCGGCACGCGCGTGATCATTCTTTTCCCCAAGGGTAAAGTCTCGCCCCTGCAGGAAAAACAGCTCACCACCCTCGGCCACAACATCACCGCCATCGAGATTGATGGCACCTTTGATGACTGCCAGCGTCTGGTGAAATCCGCGTTTCTGGATGCCCGGCTCTCCCACGATCTCAACCTCACCTCGGCGAATTCGATCAATCTCTCGCGCCTCGTGCCGCAGAGTTTCTACTATTTCCATAGTAGCCGTATGCTGCCTGTGGGCGTGGATCCGGCTTTTGTCGTGCCTTCGGGAAATTTCGGCAATCTCACCGCCGGTTTGCTCGCCCAGCGTCTCGGCTTGCGGGTGAAAAAATGGATCGCCGCGACCAATCGCAATGACGTCGTGCCCGCGTATTTGCGCAGCGGCCGCTACGAGACACGCCCGAGCGTCGCCACGCTATCGAACGCGATGGACGTGGGCGCTCCGTCGAACTTCGTGCGCATGCAGTATCTTTTCGGCGATGACTGGCAACGCATGGCCGCGCAGATCGAGGGTTTTTCCTTCGATGACGAGCAAACCCGCGCCGCGATCCGCGAGGTGAAATCCCTCTATCAGTATGAGATCGATCCGCACGGAGCCGTGGGCTGGCTGGCGGCGAAAAAATGGCGCGCCCACAATCCGGGACATCCGACGATTGTGTTAGAGACCGCCCATCCGGCGAAGTTCCTCGAAGTCATGGAAGCGGAGCTGGGCCAGGGTAGCATCGAGATCCCCGAGCGCCTCGCCTGCCTCGCGGATCGCCCCAGCCAAGCACATGCGCTTGGCATCGATGAGGCATCCTTCCACGCATGGCTGCGGCGATAAGCCGCAGCTCTCTGCGCGGTTCGGCTGAAATTACAGGCTCTTCAGATAGGCCGTGATGTCGGCGATGGCCTGAGGCGTGAGGCCGAGGTTCGCGGGGTCATACATCAGGGATTGTTTCAATGGCTTCATCGAAGCGATGCGTGACTTCGCGATCGACTGCGTCTGGCCGCCCACGCACTTGACGAGCACGGGGTCGCCATCGCTGAGCACCATGCCGACAATGGTAATGCCATCTTTTGTTTTGATCTCACTGCCCTCGTAGCCGTGGGAAACTTCCGCGCTGGGGTTGGCGATGGCGTTGATGATGACATCGGCGGGTTGCTGACGGCCGAAGGTGGTGAGGTCCGGGCCGTAATCGACTCCTTGTTCACCGACTTTGTGGCACATGTAGCAGGCTGCGAAGGCCGCTTTGCCGCGCTCTTTGTCACCGGGGAGTTTGGCAATGTCCGCCGCGCTGGGAAGTTTCGGTGCATTGGCGGGAACGGCGGGCATTTCCACGGCGATCAGCTTCACGTTCGCGGGGTCCTGGCCCATGGACTTGAGGATGGCATCGAGATTGTGCGATTTCCAGAGATTCCCTTTGCGGTTGTTGATCCACCATTTGGCAAGGTCCTTGTGGACGAAGCCCTCGGTGTTGGCGATTTGGATCATCGCACCGGAAGCAGTGGGGCTGGGGTTGAAGCCCAGGGCGGTGAGCATCAGCTTCGATTGTTCCGGGCTGGTGCTGGCGGCGAGGGCGCGCGCCTTGATGTCGGCCACCGCTTGGTTGGGGTGCAGGCGCCAGGCGATCCAGGCAAAGGCATCGCTCCACTTGTCGCCGCTGGATTGTTTCATCAAGGTGCGCGCGGCGTCATAGACGGCGGCTTCCTTGTTGGTCGAGCCGAGGCCGACCGCATCGAGATAGGCGCGGTCTTTGCCATCGAACTGCGAGGCGATCTGCGCGAGCAGCGGCACGCTTTGTTCGGCGGGGACATCGCGCAGCATCAGAGCGACTTCACGGCGCACCATGGGGGCGTAGTCCCTGACCATTTTTTGTGCAAGCTTGACGCGATCCACACCAGCGGCACGCAGGGCGCGCAGCGCAACGAGGCGCTGGCGTGCGTCCTTGACACCGAGCAATTCGCTGACGACTTGCTGACCCTCTTCCCCCATCTGCGCGAGCAACCAAACGGCGCGGGCAGCGATGTAGGGGTTCTTGTCCTTGAGCACAGCGGTCACGGCGGGAACGGCCTTGGCTCCTTGCGCCTTGAGGCGGGTGAAGCCGCTGTTGCGCACGTTCACGGCCGGGCTTTTCAGCGCGGCGAT
>Ga0315909_10005207_pt1 | contig 15029 bp, 24 predicted proteins | sample LakEriMetagenome_11_FD_203527 | JGI IMG/M metagenome (GOLD analysis project Ga0315909, IMG submission 203527) | Freshwater fungal communities from buoy surface, Lake Erie, Ohio, United States - Buoy 2 MA125 | ecosystem: Environmental > Aquatic > Freshwater > Lake | place: USA: Lake Erie, Ohio...
GGCGATGCGTACTTAACCAGCATTGGCAGGATTACGGCCTCAGCGGTATCAATAACATCTGTTAAATAAGCATCGTTATAAAGGGATGTAGAAACGCCAAGAATCGACCTTAGCTCTGCGACTGTAACGATTGAAGCCATCTCTACATCCTCTCTATTAAACGACTGGGGGAGCGATCGGGAGCAACCGCCCCCCCATGATTAGTTGGTTACGCTACGTTGAGCTTACGGAAAGCAGCTGGGTAACGATTTACGACAGCTACGTATGCGTAGAGTCCAATCTCGACCTGGCCGTTTGCAACGACATTGGCGCGAAGCTCAATCTTGTTGCTCTCGTGGAAGCGCATTGCGTTTGATGGGTAAACGAGTGCATGCTTAGCGTTTGCATCGTCACCTGTGTAGTTAGCATCTACTACGAGTCCAAGACCTGCGACTGTACCTGATGTTGAACCTTGTGATACGAGGCCGTTTGCGTTTGATGGTGAAGCGGCTGCGTAGAGTGGGCGACCTGTTGAATCAACCGCTGCAAGAAGACCTGCAAAGTCAATTCCGTCTTCTCCACCTGTGTTTGCAACGAGCAAACGGTTTGGTGTTGAGCGCATTACGCCGTATGAATCAGCAATACCCTTTGCGATAGAAGCATAGATTGTTGCTGCTGAAGACTGTGTTGCGTTCTGTGCTGCAATCTGAGCTGCGTATGCATCTGTCTTGATAGCATAGCTCTCAGCCAACTCGCGTAGATACAGGTCAAGGAAGCCGGGCTCAGAGCGATCCAAGAGCTCGACATCGATGATTCCAGCACCTGCGAACTTAACGACTGTATCTTCCTGAAAAGTAACAGTTGTGTCTGTTGATGAGAATTCTGCGCCTTCAGCTGTAAGAGCTACAGTTGCCTTTGTGCCAAGCTTAGGTGTGAAAATCTTCATGCCTGATGCTGGTAGTGGAGCGCGCTCGATTGAATCAATGAATGGACGTGAATCGTTGATAACTCCGATTACATCGCGTAGGTAGTTAGGTGGAACCATACCTGTATTTTCAGCGACTGTTGCAACCTGAAGAGCTGCTACTAGATCGCGAGCATCTGCGTCACCGCGTGATGCCTGAATTTGTGCCATTGCGTATTGACCTGCTGTTACGTCAAGGTTTACGCGTGGAGCTGAGTAATGAACTGGAGCTGATGCGCTCACAGTTGTTGCTGGCTTTGAGGCTTCAACCGCTTCGGTTGTTGTTGCCTCTGAAACGGTTTCAGACACTAGGCCTTCTCCTTCGGGTAGTGGAACTTCCTCGGTTGGAACTTCCTCGGTATTTTCTGAAGCTGCTACGTCAGAAACGCGAGCAGAATCAATCGCTGGATCTGTGACCAGCGAAACTTCAATGAGCTTTGCAGCGGTAATGTGCATTACTCCTTCTTTGTTATCCCATGCATCGACTTTGACTCCTACTGAGAAGCCATCGCGCAAACCTGTTGATGCCTCAACCAATGCATCTTCACCAGCGCTTGTGCGAGCCACATGAAATACGGCATCGATGCCTTCGTTAGTAATTTCGTAGCTCTTGAGAGTTCCAAGCGGACGTGTGCGCTCGTGCTCTAAGAGAAGCTTGGTCTTCTTGCCAAATGCGATTGAGTTAGGCTCGAATACTGTTTCACCAGCTGATGTATAACCCTTTTCGCCCCAGGTTACGACACGGCCTGTTATCTCGCGCTTGTCGCTATCTGCAGCGACTACGTTCATTGAGAAATTAATTTCCATTGTCGATTAGATCCTCTTCTTCTTGAATTTGCTCTACGGACATTGCACCAATGCGATTAAGAATCTCGTAAACCTGAGCTCTTTGTAGCGCATCTGTGCGAAGGAATTCATCGAGCGAGAAGCGGACTTCTTCTCTTGATGATACAAAATCTGGCATTGATAGACGTTGCTCAATGGCGGTAAGGATTGGCTTCATTGAAAAATCGATAAGTGAACGGCGCTCTGAAACTGAGTTGCTATAAGTCATGCTAGTCATCTCAGCGCTTACGAAATAAGCAGGAAGGTTGCAAGCGCGAGCCAATTCCAAAGCTACATATTGGCGAGCCTCATTGAGTTGTAGTTTAGCTGGATCGATGCCCAACGCTTGCAATTCAACATCTGCATTTAGAAAAGCGGTTGATTTAGTGAGTCGAGCGGTACGCCATGATTCAAGGAGCTTTGAGATGCGCTCTGCTGGCAAGTTAGTGCCGTTTGACTTAAGAACCTGTAGTGGTACTGGCTCTTTAGCAAAAGTTTCTGCAGCTTGCTCTAAAGCATGAGCCGCTCTAATTGTGCGACCTGCACGGTTAAGAATTCCCTCATCCATTCCGTAGAATACGACTAGAGAGCCGACTCCCTGGTTTGGCACGTTAGCGCCATCTACCTGGTAGCCGATAATTTCTGTTTGGTTGCTATTGAGCTGACGGAATACGCGCTCTGGATCAACGCGAGTCCATGAACGGACTCTACCTGTGTCGCCGTATTGCTCTAGCACCTGACCATAAGCTACGCCGTGAAATAATAAATCTTCTGCGATCCATGCATAGATAGCTGAACCTGGAACGCGTGGGTCTGGGCGATTGATTACATCTGGTGTTGCAATATGTGAGCCATCCATCTTTGAGTAAATCTCAAGTGGTAAGCCAGCAAGTGTTGAGCAGATGATATTGCGAGCTCTTGCGATTGTTGGCACAGCCATCGCGGTTGCGCGGGAAGCTACTGATTGAGTAACTAAAAATTGATTGTAAGCGCCCATATTGTTAAATGGCGCTGGAGCAGAAGCCGCATCTACAGTTAGCTCAGCTACTGGTTTGGCTTGCCCGAAGATATCCCGAATTCCCATTGGACATATTATACACTAGGTGTCCAACATTTAGACATTATCCTATCTGAATGTCTACTTCTGATTCAGCGCGTGTCGCAAAGTGTGTAACCATTGCAGCGGCTACGGCACCACACACAATACCTGAAGCCTTACGCCCCATAACCCAACCACCATCGCCTCGAGTAAGTTTGACGGCGCTGAGCACTTGCTTGGTTAGCTCTTCTTGATCTGAATGTTGAAGGCGCATAGACGAAACGGCAGATACGAACTCATCGCATGCTTGCTGATAATCCTGCCCACCGATTTCATACATTGGGATACCAGCTGGCGCAAGCCTTGATGCTACGGCGCTTGCGGTGCTCTTACTGTAGGCCACTTGATTGACTGGGAACTTGCGAACCCAAAAGGCTATGTCGTTTGCCATCTCTTTATCGTCTAGGTTTACAGGGTTGAACCAAGTGTGAAGCAAAGTGACCATGAACTTGTCGCCCTCTAGTCTTTGACCAGCTACGAGAGAGCCATGCTTACGATCTGGTGATAAGTCAATAGCCATCCAGGTATCTACCTCATCATTGAGCGGTGGCACGTCAGCCTTGCACTTCTTCCACTCTGCTTCTGAGATAACTGGGTTAATCATCGACACGAATTGGCAAAGGACTTCAGTCCTAAATATGTCTTCACGATCTGATAGCGAATCCTTGATGTTATCTTCGTGAACCGTCCAGCCTAAAGATGGGTTGCTCTGGTACCAGGCGTTTTTGTCTGTAATCTCAGCCCCAGGCTCGGCACTCCACTCAAACCAGCCAATAGAGTCATCGGCTCCTTCTGATGCGGCTAGCCCTCGCTCGCGAAACTTGAGTAGCAGAACCGAGTTAGCGTGACCTGCGTTGGAATAGACATAACTTTGAGGATTGGGATTACTCATCTGAGTAAAGCGCATAGATGACCAGACATCTTCGGTATCGAACTCTCGGAGCTCGTCAATATGGATCACGTCAGGCGCTGCAATGCCTCGAGCGGCACTATTGCCAGCACGGATAAGGTATCGAGCTCCATTCTTGAATCGAATCTCCTGCGATCCTTTAGATTCGTACTTTTTGGCAAAGTTATCCATAAGTAGCTCAGAGTTATCTATCATCTGGCTTACCTTATAAAAGATTTCACTAGATGTAGTTAGCTTATGAGCGGTGGCTAGGTGCATCTTCTCGTCTAGGCGGTAGATACCGAACAGGATTCTAAGCGCCATGAAGGTAGACTTTCCTTGTTGGCGCGGAAGCATGATTCCAATAAGAGGATGTAGCCACCTGCCATCTGGCTTGTAGCGTAGGCAATCTCTAGCCAGGTCTTCCTGCCAGGGTAGCAATGGAAAGCCAATATCTTTGCAGAATTGAATCATCTCATCGCCTCTAGTGGGTAAATCACTAGGCTTGGAGCGGATTCTAGGGAACTGGGAGCCTTTACGCGGTTCTACTACCCCTTCCTCAGCCCGTAGGAGCCCGTTTGAGCCTGTTTGAGCCGTCATGCTAGGTTCTCACCCGATTCAAGCCGATAATGACTTGTTGAGGCGTTTTCGGGGTAAATAGAACCATGAAGGGTCGGGGGTGTTTTAGCGCTCTCAAAAAACCTACCCCCCTTGCGTGAATTGCATGAACCGCATAATACTTGCAGGTTAGAAAGATTATCATCCCCACCCAACACTCTTGGCACGATGTGATCTACTGTTAGCTTATCCTCAGAGCCACACATCTGGCAGCATCCATCTCTATTGATAACAGTCTGCCTAATCCTTCTCCATTGAGAGGTAGAGCCATTACTCTTTAAGCTACTCAATGCCATCCTCTTTTCTGCCAATGCTTCCAGGCTTTACATGGTAAACCATCGTAGCGATGAGCAATGTATTTAAAGCCATAATTTAGCTGCTCTAATGGATCCATATCTTTAATGATTGGATTCTTTAACTGTGGTATTCCATAGACATAGCTCTTAGTAGGTGAGTCTAGGTTTCCTATTGCTTTGCTATTAAATGCTGATTCTTTTCCATATAGCTTTATAAGACATATTGCTTGCTTATCATTATATGTAAATCGTATATAAGTCTTTGGATCTATTACAAGTCTTGAGCCACTCTCTGCAGGAGAAGCTCCGAAAGACATAGCTCCCACCAATGCGATTGCAACCCCGCAAGCTCGCGCCCTAAGGCGCTTGCGGTGAGCCCCTGAAGGGCTCTTGCAAGAGAGCATATCATGGCGGTCAAATCCATTTGTAAAAGCCCCGCTCAGACGGCGTGTCGTTTTCATGGCATCTCCATTTGCACAGCCTGTGGATAACTACTCTCCAAATGTGGATAACTATCATTGGCACAGCAAGCAGCCAATATGTATCTATCTCCCACTTGATTAGCCCCTATGGGCTTCATGCATGACCAACAGTAGAGCTTACCTGTTGTCGGTTGAATACCAGCCTGATCCTTTGAATACGACTCCGACATTGCTATACACCTTTTTCATCTCTGAGCCACAAATAGGGCAATCGAATAAGTGAGCCTCGTTTATCTTGGCTTCCTTCTCATATCTAAGGTTGCTTTCGCAAGCTTCATTAATGCACTCAAACTCATAAATTGGCATTATCGAGCTTCTCGCATATATGGCATGGTGAGCCTTTCATGATCGTATTACCGCATCGGCAATATGTAGGCTCTAAGTTTACTGTATCTGCCTGGAAATCTGTGTAACCTGCCTTGACTAAAAGCCTGGTCAAATCACCCATAGATAGGAAAGCGAGCATTTCCTCCACATTCTCGCCTTGCCCATTCATACGGACACACACCAGGGATATCTCTCCTGTTTTCTCCGTGCGCTTCTGTGATTGACGAAGCCAAGCCAACGGCTGAAAGTCACTCCTAGCCTTTATCTCTAAATCGAAAGGCACATTGAGGACATCTTTACCATTACCGCGCCCAACTTGAGCTCCTGACCACCATTGCTGCAGATATTCAGCTACGACCCGTTCAGTCCTAAAGCCACGATGTTTGCGGTGTTGAGATGGCATATCTGGTGCTACGCCTTCCCAAGACTTGTGATCGCGTGGCACTTTGGACATGACCAGGTATAGCCATTAAGGATATCCCCACCAGTCACCACGATATCTTCCATTGGAAATGGTTCATTGCATAGATGGCAAATAGTCGTAATCTCAGGATGAATTGGCGGTACTGAACCGACCGTGTTCATCATGGTTCTCATAATTGCAATTTCTTCATCGCTTGGGAACTTCTCCCAATCGCCGTCCTGATTCATAAACTCTAAGCTACCCATATCACCACTTCTTCTCTTGAGGTTTCCACGTGCCATCGCTGGCAATCTCATACCAAATAGGATCCATGCACTTACGGGCTGGAACGTTGGTGCAGGTAAAGTGACCCCACGCCTTGTTGTTCTTGCCATTACCTGTACGCCATGCCATTGGCTTGCCGCAGTTGCAATTAGGAATATCTCGCTCTGTTTGACCACCAATAATATCCTTGACCATTGCTACCGCTTCATCAACCGTACTGGCTGGCTTAGCTTCTCGAATAGTCCAGGGATCATCTTCCTTTGCAATTGGTACATACTCCTTAGCGGTTTCAGCTAGGCGAGCTTTTGTTTCAGCAATGACCGCTTCCGTGTTGGCCTTGACCGCAACCTTAGTCATTTCTTCCCGACTAGCTCTCTTGCCCTTTGTCGCATATCCCGCGTTAGCCAAAGCGCGACCAATAGCAGATGTTTCACAATTCTCAAGCGCACTCGTACTATTAACGCCTCGACCTTGTACCGTTTCTTCGGCAAGGCCAGTAGACCATATAAGCTCGCTTCCGTCCTTATACAGTTCAGCCCTAACGATAAATTGCGAGCTTGTTCCAGAGATGAGTGTAGTGATAATGCGACCAGACTCATGGTCTTTCCAGAATTTGACCAGTCTTTCTTCGACCGTTTCATAATCATCTAGATTAAATCCCATTCTTCTCATTCGCTTCCTTGAGCTTCCAGCCCATAGATTTTAGTTCTCTTAAAATCTGCTCATTCTGATATACGATCACTTCTTGATAAGCATCTCGGGCAAGTGCCGCTTCTTTTAGTGCCTCTAATTCATCCCATTTAAACATAAAGCTCATTCTCCTCTGTGTGTAGGTTTCCAGCGATTGCCGCATAGGCGCTCATGTCTATATATGTATCGACTTTGCCTGACTCCATGCTTCTGGCAAGCTTGACCAGCACCATACAGTTTGCAACCTGGTAGTCGTGGATTGGCATTTCAAGGTATGCAGACCAAAGTCGTGCGGTACGTTGCATATTGTCTGACGGATGACCGTAGTCCATACCACGATCTTGAATGATTGCTTTTGCCTCTGTGAGGAAATCACCCGCGTTCACTTGCCCACCTGTAGGGTTTCGTAATACTTGCGAACGGCTTTGCGGCCTTTAACGTATCCATCGTGATAACCAGAATAACGGCCTAGTGCAAATGCCAGGATACATACTCCCAGCGTGATTAATTGAGCTATAGTCATGTTGTTCTCCCTTAAGCCGTATCTCGGCTCTTGGGATAACTTTAACCTAGCTGGCTGACTTGTCCACGATATTTTGATAACGGTTTGATAACGATTTGGCTAGGGTCTTCGTCCTCAAACTCTGGACTAGCGATTGCGGGCTCTGCCATATACCTTGCCCTCGACTACGAATGTGCCATCCTTTTCAATGTAGATAAGGTCAACCTGGACATTTTTGCCTTTGACGTACATGATCGCGAAAGCCTGTTGCCAGTTAGCGGTGCCTTTGGTGTAGCTGGCTTGCCTAAAGTCCATAAGGTTGCCCACTTCCACGCCATGCAAAATACGCCCTAAACGCCCCCCAGAAGCCTCTGTAAAGCTCGAACGCCCTGCTCTGTGCGTGTGACCCGAGATTATGTTCTTCCCGTGCCTACGGCTTGCCTCAAGGGCTGAGAGCCCACCCTGTGGCTTGATAGGGGTATGGTCACCATGAACGGCTACCCAATTAGGTGCCAGGGTTAGCGGGTTCTTGTGAAAGGTAATCCCTAGCTCGTCAAACTTCATAAACTTCTCAAAGCGAAGCTCTGGTAAAGATAGGAAACTAGGCACCTTTTTCATGATTGTATTGTAAAGGCGGTCTGTGTGATTGGATCGTATACAGTCCGTTACGCCAAGCTCCCAGAGCAGGTTCACGCATCTGTCGCGGTCTGCCGCTAGGGTCTGCTCATAGGCTAATGGAGTGCCTTCTGACCACTTGCTTATGGTCTGAAAGTCAATCTCGTCACCGATGGTTACTGTCTGGTCTGGCTTAAACTTGGTCAAGAATCGTGCGACATTCTGTACCACATGGACATCCTCGAAAGGAACCTGTAGGTCGGACAGAATTACGATTTTCTTCATTTAATCCTCATCGTCCTCATAGGGGATATTGTCGATGCGATTGGGTAGGTTAGGAATTATCCAATCAGGAAAGGATTCACGATCTGAAAGCAACCAGAAGGCATGAGTTTCAGTAAAGCCAGCTTTTCTCAGGCTTTTGTAATACTCATTTAACGCTATTGCATACGCATCTAGGGCGCTATAAGTGTCCAGGTCGATTACAGGTCGTTTCCTTGCCATAGCATTATTCTCCCTTATTAAGTAGCAATTCGTAGATTTTGTCTACGCGTGTTTCCAATCTATTTACTTGGTCTTTTATTGAGCTACCGCTATTCGGCTTCAGCTCCGCTAAATAGTGAAGAATCACGAATCTCAGGAGTGCAGCTACACCACCCAGAACCGTCACGATCGCTACCGCAATAGCAGCGTAGTCCTGCAGATTCATTTTCTAGGGCTGGCATATCCGAATACACCTGCAACGATAGAGCCAAGTATCGAACGGTAATCGAGAGCAAAGTTAGATGTAGTTCCCCATACGGCTAAAAATGCGCCAAAGGCTACAACGGCTGGATGTTTCATATTCATTCTGTGGCTCCTAGTAGTGGGATATTAAAGAACGAACCATCGATATCGCCCTTTGTAGTGAAACTGATGTGGCAATGCTTAGTGTGCGGATTGCTTCCAGAATACTTGCGCCAGCGCCAGCCCATGCGAGGGCTTGCAATCCTGTTGTCGAAGATGAGATAGGCGATACGCTTTGATTTATCTCGCTTCGCGAAAAGACGAATCTGGTCAGCAATATCGGGCATGAGGTCGGGCTTTCCACCCTTAACCACATCTCTATCGACATCGATCGCTCGAACATATGGGGGTGTAGATGACCAATCAGGATTGTGGTCGCTAGAACGCGTTGAATGGCGTGTGTCGCCAATCCATCCATCCGAGCGCCTATCACGATCTGGGAAGGTATCATCGAACTGTTCCCGCATCTGCTGACCAGCTTTGCATAGAACAGGCTTCATGCCAAATTAGCTCGCCAGGGCGCTGGATTTGCTTTTGCTAATTCCCATGCTTCTATTTCTTCAGAAGTAGCTTCGCGCTCAATGACTTCTCCAGTTGCGAAATTGTAATCCGTAACCATTACTTTACTTTGCGTAGCCATAGACTGATACCTTTCCTGAAATAGTGCCTGAATTGATTGTAACCCATAAAGAATCATAAGAAGTTGAAACCGCGTGAATACCATTTTTTAGAATCTGATAAATGTTAGTTGTCGCGTTAAAAGCATAGGTAGTCGCTTTTGTAATAAAGGGTGCGGATAAGAAAAGTTGGAAAGAATCTGCAGCGATGTTGGCGGTTCCAAAATCAAAATCGCAAATGTTCGCTTGTCCACTACTACCGCCGTTAATGTTGCCGCCAGCGTATGTAAAGCCAACCTGTCCACCGCTATAATTTGCAGTCGCATTGGTTGTGCCTGTTCTTAATCCTGCTGATAAGAATGTTGAATTAGAGCCTACGATTTCTGAAAATATAACCAAATAATTATCATATGTAGAACTGAAAATACTTGTAAGGTTAAAATTGCCTGAACTTGTAAGTGTAGTGGTGCCGATAAGCACTAGCGCTCCGCTTGATGGAGCAGCCCATTTAAGACCAGTTGCCTCAGCTGAGTCAGCGGTGAGAACATGACCGTTTGTGCCTACTGCCAGGCGAGCTGGTGTATCCGCCGCGGTTGCTGCAATCAGATCACCTTTAGCATCTACAATAGCGTTCTGAATAGCGTTTGAGTCATCCTGCGCTACCCATGAGAAATCAAGGTCTGTACCTGATGCCTTAGCCAATACCTGACCTGTAGTGCCACCTTTAAGGTCTACCAAAGCTGTATCGATATCTTGACCAAGCGCGGCAATAGCGGTAGCGCCATCCTTTACCAGGTCGGTGGATTGAGGAATATCCCATCCAAAGTTAGTGGTCGTGGTTGCCATTACGCTACTGCTCCAATCGCTTCTAGCCAAGTTAGGCTGGTATTAAGTGTGTTCCATGTTTCCGCTGCATTTACCTGCTCCCATTTTACCGCAACCTGGGAGAAACTCACAGGAGAAGCGTTAAATGTTACAGTAAGATTATTAAGGCTTGCTCTAAATGTCCAGCCTTCGATATAGCCCTGGAATGACCCGCCTGTGATATTAGGCGGTAGATTCTGAATCCAGACTGGCTGGCCTAAGAATATGTTAATAAGAGCATCTCTATCGGCATCGTCTATTTCAGGGTTGCCAAGTACGAAGGTAATGCTCTGGAATTTAGGGTAAGGGTTGGCTCGAAGCTCAATATAGCGATCTGCTAGGGCTTCGGCATCTACGGTGTTTTTGATGCGAGATGTAAATTGCTCAGCATAAACTCCGTAATTAGCCTGGCTAACTGGGTCTGTAGCGGTGTAAGTCTGGTTTCCGTTATTGTCATAAATGATGGTGTAAGAGTTGCGTAGGTCGCCAGCTCGGGTTGTCGCTGATAGGCCGATTCCGTTTGCATGATTGGCATCTAGTGTGGTGTAGCCATTATTAGCCAAGTAATCCTGGCGATGTGTTGAATCGGCATAACCTATGTTGCCGTTTGCATCCTCGTAAAGAACGCCAAAAGCGGAATTGGCAATAGCCGTTGTTAATGAGTAAAGGTCGGTATTGCTGGCAGAACGCGAAATCATGTCGTAGCTACCAGGTCGGTCGATATCTCCTAGCCCAATGTTTACGGCTTCTAGCCATGTTTCGGTAGGGTCATAGGTAGCCCATGTTTGAGCCGCTGGCACATCATTCCATGATCCAAGTAAGTAACCTGATAAAAGGGTATAAATCTGGTCGCCATCTTGGTCTTGGCTTAACACGCCTTCATCGATAATCTTAGGTAGCTTAGCTAAAGCTCCAAGCGCGGTGATTGTCGCTACTGTGGTGTAGCCCAGAGAACCACCACTATTGACCGTAATTGTAAAGTCTGATATTGACCCGCCAAAGATAGGGATATAAGCCCCAACGGAATCTGTTACTTCTACGGTGATTCCAGAGCCTACGTTAAAGTCATAAGTAGCATTATCAAAGTTGAGCAAAGAAAGCTGGCAATATCCTGCTACTGGTTGCTGATAAATATCGGTACGCCCAGATGTAATCGTAAGGTCGGCTATTGTGATGTTAGATAGCTCGGTACCATTGACGATAACCTTATAATCGGGTGTGTAGGCGGTCATTAGAAGGCGAAACCTGCCGCGCCTAGTGTGCCTCGAGCTTGAGATTTATTGAGCACGTCTACGATTGTGCGAGCGGTGCCTTCTGGATCTATAGCCCCATTGACTGTAATGTTAGTTTGGCTTGATGTTTGGCTGACCTTTGGCACGGTTGGTGAGGCGACTCTAGGTGTCGGTGTGGACACATTGTCGTTGCCACCAAAGAAGCCAGACACGGCTGAGGCGGCTGAGCGGATGGCGTTAATGATGCCAGTAATGCGCTCGTAGATATTGTTCAAGGTTGAAACGAATCCTGCAAAAGTGCTGATAATCCCAGAGATAATCTTACCTAAAGCGGTAAAGGCTGCACCTAGAACCTTGCCTAAGAATGGCGCTAGGAAATCCTTTGCAAAGTTATAGATAGCTACCATGAAATCATAGAATGGCTGAAGCTCTTCATTATTCTCAGCAAGTGAATTCTTGACTGAATTAAAGGCGTTGCGTAGGCCGTTAATAATTGGTTGGACTACCTTAATGACTGGCTGAAGCTTCTCACCAAGATTGCTAGTAAAGTCAGATATTGCTGGTATAACTTGATTGACGATAGTTTCAACCATAGGTGTAATGGCATCCAGGATAAATGCGCCTACGGTTTCTTTGCCTTCATCAAAAGCGATCTGTAGACGAGCCATTTTGCCAGCGAAGGTATCTGCCTTGACTGAAGCCTGATTCTCAAAGGTATCTGCAAGCTTGGCGGTAATCTGCTCCATACTCATAGTCTTAAGCTGAGCTGATGTAAGCCCTACGCCTAGTTTGCCGAGTGAAGCGGTGTTACCTTCTGCAGCCTTTGCCATTGCATTGGTGACGGCCTCGAGTGACTTACCTGAACCTGCTGCAACATCGATTGCAACAGTCTGTAACTCCTGAGCCTTCTGCAAGCTTCCAGTAGCCCTTGCAAGGCGCTCTAGGGATGGTCTGAGCTCGTCATCTGTAACCCCGAAGGCTAAAGATGTTTTGGTGATGTAATCCTCTGTAGCGGCTATTTGAGCCTCTGTAGCACCCGTTACATTCTTGAGTGTAAGTGCCAGCTTTTCTTGAGCGGCTGCATCTGCTATGGCTGATTTAACGCCATCGATTGCCAGCTTACCAGCATAGGCAACGGCGGCTGCTCCTGCGGCTGCAAAGGCTAAGCCAGCCTTCTTACCAAAGTCTGAAACCTTATCGCCAAAGGTTGAAACGTCATTATCGGCCTTGTTGAGATTCTTAGTAAAGTTATCAACATCGGCAAGGAGCTTGAGCGTTAGCGCTCTGGTACCTGTAGCCATTATGTCCACTCCTTCAGAATCTTATCGAATGATGCCGTCCACCTAGCGACTATCTCAGGTTGAATCCTGCGTAGCGTTGGATAGATAAACCAGCCCCTAGATCCTCGGCCTTCACGACCTGACCAGACTGGGAATTGCTTATATCTATTAGAACCGAATTCAGCACCGCCCCAGATGTCTTTGGTAGTTGCCCCACCTGAGAACTTCTGAGAAGCGAAGCCATAAGTAATCTCACCGATACGGCTTGACTTCTTAACGCGAGCACCTGAAGCAATGCGATCATCTACTTTGTTACGAGTACGACTTGCGCCCTTGATTACCTCGGCTTTTGCGTAATCCGCCAATGCTCCCGCTTGGCGTTTAGCTTCATCGTTGGCCTCAACGGACATTCCTTTAAGCGCCTTGAATACCTGGCGAAGCTCGCTTTGGTCTAGTGCTACTAGCTCACTTGCCACGATTTCTCTCTTCCAGTACCTCAATAGCGGTTAGGATGTCCTCACCTGTTCGCCAGTAATCCATAGGGATTTGAGTAGCGATTGCCAGCTCTACTAGGAGTCGGCTTACGCTTCCTCTTGCATGGCTTTTGGGCTTTCGTCACCAACCTCTACGTCAGCGACTGATTCCATCCATACATCTAGCGGCTTAACTGGCTTGCCACCTGCCTCACGCTTCATGGCGCTATGAGATACATAAAGAATATCCCACATGCCACCAAACTGAGAGATTACCTTTTTAGTGGTCATCTCCCATTTGGCGTAGTCTGGCGGGCGAACCTGATAAGTGGTTTCGGTTCCGTCTATATATTTAATTGTTATATTCTGTTGCATTGTTTGCTCCCGTTTCTAGTTTTTAGCTAAAGGTTTCGACAACCTCGCCCTTTGCGATCTTAAATGTAAAGTCTACAGTCTGAGCATCTGTTCCTGCACCACCAGCGGTTGGATATTCTGGAAGAATTGGGAAGACGAACTGAGCGCCTGTAACGGCGGTCATTGTGACTGAAATTGTGGTATCTGGTGTTTCAGCTGCAGCCCAGAGAGCTTCACATACTGAGTTAGCCTTGCCCCAGTCAGCCAACATTGAAAGCGCGAATGTGCCTTCTACGTTAGTTGTCTTGTAAGCCTCTCCATCGAGAGTCTGGTAAGTTTCACGAAGGTTTGTCTTGGTGAGGATTGCTGATGTAGCCTGAGCATCGATATCTGTTCCACCTGTGAAAGATAGAGAAATATCGCGACCTGTAATTACTGTGGTTGCCATGTTTATCCTTAGTTTGATTGGGTATAGTAGGTGGACACTCGGATATCGGCTACCAATACATTGGAAGGCCCGACTTGAGTTACCGTTGGTTTTTCAACCGCTCCGATCGTGTACCCCGAAGGGATTACTTTCAGAACACTTATTACGAGTTGCTCGAGATTGTCGAGCGATGCAGGGTTGGAGTTATAAGCAACCGCAACCGAGATGACGAGATTGACTTTAGTGTGAAGGGTAGTTTTGCCAAGTGTTTCAAGCTCGAGATAAGGTGAATCGGGTACTGTGACCACGAATGGCACCATTGGAGCTTCTGGTACGTAGGCGTAGACGTTGCCAGCTACCCCTGCAAATGCATTGGCTAAAGGCTGACGAACTGTGTCGAGAATTGTATTAGGCATTATTGCACCATTGAATCGGTGTCGATGTACGCCCCTAGTAATCCTGAAACGCGATTAAATAAACTACGGCCTAGACGGTATGGGCTAACCTGAGTAAAGTCCACGCCCTCAATCTGACCACCAGGAGCGATGCGAGATTGGAATACCTCGACTGATACGGCAAGAACGGCTGACTCAACCGCGCTGACTCCAACATAAGTTGAAGCCCCAGATAGGGTCGCTAAACCTGACGGAATCACGTTGCGAGCCGTAATGTCGGCATTAGTAATGGCAACGGTAAATAGGTTTTCGATTGAGTCTGAAATTGTGAAAGTACCATTGAAAGGGGAGCCGCAACCTGTGATCACTACGCTCTGACCCTCAGCAAAGTTATTATCGCCTAGCACGGTATATGTGGCGATATTGTCTTGCAATTCTACTTTAGAAATTGGTGATGCGTACTTAACCAGCATTGGCAGGATTACGGCCTCAGCGGTGTCGATAACATCTGTTAAATAAGCATCGTTATAAAGGGATGTAGAAACGCCAAGAATCGACCTTAGCTCTGCGACTGTAACGATTGAAGCCATCTCTACATCCTCTCTATTAAACGACTGGGGGAGCGAT
>Ga0315909_10005219_pt1 | contig 15009 bp, 22 predicted proteins | sample LakEriMetagenome_11_FD_203527 | JGI IMG/M metagenome (GOLD analysis project Ga0315909, IMG submission 203527) | Freshwater fungal communities from buoy surface, Lake Erie, Ohio, United States - Buoy 2 MA125 | ecosystem: Environmental > Aquatic > Freshwater > Lake | place: USA: Lake Erie, Ohio...
AGCTATAACAATGTATAAATTAATTAAAAATCCAATTACACAACAAACAAATGTAGTAAACAAAATTGAAGAAGGTAGAGTATTATCAATTCCTTTTAATCCTGATAACACAGATTACCAAGCCTACTTAAAGTATAAAGAAGAAGGTGGTAAGGTTTATGGTCCAGACGAGGAAGTGCCTAGTGGGCAAACCTCTAAGTGATTTAACTGGATTTCAGTTTGGTAGTTTAACCATACTGAAATTAGGAAGATCAAAAGGTAATGGTGCTTGGTGGATTTGCCAGTGTAAATGTGGCAAACAAAAAGAGATTAAAGCATCTGATATGGTGCAAGGTAAGATTAACTCTTGTGGATGTGAACATAAAGAACGAATAGCTAAGGCTAATATTACTCATGGTAAAACAAACACAAAGACTTATTCTATGTGGTTGGCTATGAGAAATAGATGTAATAGGGTAAATCAAGACTATTCTTCTCGTGGAATTACTTATGATAAAAGATGGGATAGTTTTGAAAACTTCTATCTTGATATGGGTGAAGCTCCAGAAGGAATGAGTTTAGATAGAATTGATGTTAATGGCAATTATGAGAAATCTAATTGTCGTTGGGCGACAAGAGAACAACAAGCTAATAATACAAGAGCTAATGTTTTTGTAGAATGGCAAGGTAAAACACAAACAATAGCACAATGGGCTAAGGAACTAAATATGAATTATGACAAACTAAGAAGTAGAATTGTTAGGTACAAATGGTCTTTAGATAGAGCCTTTGAAGAAGGCAATACACCTTTACCAGCGGATAAATAAAGATGACTAAGCCTGATATTCAAGACATAGAACATCGTATTAGTACTCATGAAGAGATCTGTGCATTACGTTATGAACAGATCAATGCTAGACTTAAACGATTAGAACAAATTATTCTAGGTGCTTTTGGCACTGTAATTCTTTTACTTATTAATAATTTAATTAAATAACATGGACCCAATAACAATACTATCTGCATTTGCCCCAGTTGCTGTTGATTTAGGTAAGTCCTTAATCAATAAGTTTATAGCCCCTGACCAATTCAAGCCAGCTACTATAGAACAATATGTTAAAATGAAACAGATTGATCTAGACTTTTTTAAAGTCATGAATGAAGCTGGTGGTGGTAATCCATCATACTTATGGGTAGAAGCTGTTATAAGACTCATGCGACCAGCTATAGGTATTTTAGTATTAGCTACATGGGCTACTATGCACCTAAATGGTACAGCAACTAATGAAGTAGATAACTTTGCTAGTGCAGTAGGTTTCTATCTCTTTGGTGAACGTTCCTTAATGCATATTAAGAAGAAATGAGTTTAACAAAACACTTTACTCTTAAAGAGTTAACAGCATCAGATATAGCAGCAAGGCATGGAATAGACAATACTCCAACTAGCCCTTTAATTTTAAAAAATTTAAAGACTTTAGCAGAAGGGTTAGAACATGTCAGAGAAGTATTGGGAAAACCTGTTATTGTTAATAGTGGCTATCGTTCTACTATGGTTAATACACTGGTTGGAAGTAAACCGACAAGTCAACACACGAAAGGACTGGCGGCAGATTTTATCTGTCCCGCTTTTGGAACACCTAAAGAGATTGTTAAAAAGATTGTATCTAGCGATATTGAATATGACCAAGTTATCTTGGAGTTTGATCGTTGGGTTCATATTAGCTTTTGTGAAGAAGGTTATAAACCTCGTAAGCAAGCGCTAATCATAGATGGTAAGGGTACTAGAAACTTTAACTAAGAAAGGTAAATAATTATGCCAATGGTCGGAATGAAAAAGTTTGCTTACACAGAAAAAGGTAAGAAACAAGCTAAAGAGTATGCTAAAAAAACTGGTAAGAAAATGACTGCTAAAGCTAAAAAAGGAAAAAAATAATGGCTATGATTAAAGAGTATGGTGGTATGGAAAAGTATAAATCTAAAAAAGCTATGAAGGCCCATGAGAAAAAAGAAGGTAAAAAAATGGAAGCCAAAGAAAAAGTAATGGCTAAGAAGAAAAAGAAAAAATGATACAAAAAGGTAAAGAGAAGTTTTCAGGTTATAACAAACCTAAACGCACTCCTTCTCATCCTACTAAGTCTCATGCTGTACTTGCTAAAGTAGGAGATAAGGAAAAGCTTATTCGCTTTGGTCAACAAGGTGTAAGTGGTGCAGGATCTAATCCTAAAACACCTAAAGAGAAAGCTAGACAGAAGTCATTTAAGGCTCGTCATGCAAGTAATATATCTAAGGGTAAAATGAGTGCAGCTTACTGGGCAGACAAAGTAAAATGGTAAAAAAACCTAAGAGTAAAGTTAATCAAGCAGGAAACTATACTAAACCTACTTTACGAAAAAGCTTATTTAATAAAATAAAAGCAGGAAGTAAAGGAGGAGATCCAGGTGAATGGTCTGCTCGTAAGGCTCAAATGTTAGCAAGAGAATATAAAAAAGCTGGTGGAGGCTACAAGTAATGGCTTTAGCTAAATCACAAAAGTCTTTAAAGGATTGGACTAAGCAGAAGTGGAGAACCTCTGATGGTACTCCATCTAAGGGTAAAAAAAGATACTTACCTGACGCTGCTTGGAAAGCTTTAAGTCCTAGTGAAAAAGCCTCTACTAATAAAGCAAAAGCACAAGGTAATAAAAAAGGTAAACAGTTCGTATCACAACCAAAGAATATAGCTAAAAAGACAGCTAGATATAGATAATGAAAGATAAATTAGATCAGATTAGAGAGTCAGCAGAAGCTGACTTATCTATCTTCATTAAATTGGTAGCACCACACTTGATGTTAGGTGCTGTACATGAAGAACTTATTAACTGGTGGACTCGTTCTGAGTCTAAGAATAACCAATTAGTATTACTTCCTCGTGGACACATGAAGAGTAAACTAGTTGCTTATAGAACTGCCTGGTGGATTACTAAATACCCAGAGACTACAATTCTATATGTATCTGCTACGGCAGACTTAGCTGAGAAACAACTATACGCTATTAAACAGATTATCGATAGTCCTATCTATCGTAGGTATTGGCCTGAGATGATCCATCCTGAAGAAGGTAAACGTGAGAAATGGGCAGTTTCTGAAATTGCTGTTGATCATCCACAAAGAAAACTAGAAGGGATTCGAGATGCAACTTGTAAAGCTGTTGGTCTTACATCTAATACCACAGGTTTTCATGCTGACGTTGTTGTTCTTGACGACATTGTTGTACCTGGGAACGCTTATACAGCTGATGGCCGTGAGAAAGTTGAGGCAGCTTATTCTCAACTTGCTTCCATTGAAAATCCTGGAGCGAGAGAATGGGTAGTAGGTACTAGATATCACCCTAAAGACATCTATGATACCATGGTAGCGATGAAAGAAACTATTTATGGTGAAGATGGTGACATAACTTCAGAAGAAGAAGTGTATGAGTTGTTCCAAAGAGTAGTTGAGACAGAAGGAGAGTTCCTCTGGCCTAAACAGACTCGTGCAGATGGTAAGAAGTTTGGATTTGATGATAAAGAATTAGCACGAATCAAAGCAAAATATATAGATGCAACACAATTTTATGCACAATACTACAATAATCCTAATAGTGAAGATGTTGCAAGAATTAGTTCTGAAAAGTTTCAGTATTTTGATAAGTCTATACTCCAAAATAAAGAAGGAGATTGGTACATTAGAGATAGGAAGCTTAATATTTATGCTGCTATTGACTTTGCTTTCTCTCTTCGTAAAAAAGCTGACTATACAGCCTTAGTTACTATTGGTGTAGACCATCAAGGTAACTACTATGTACTAGACATTGACAGATTTAAGACAGATCGAATAGTTGATTACTATGACCATATAGTAAAAGCTTGGGAAAAGTGGGGATTCAGAAAGATTAGAGCTGAGGTTACTGTAGCTCAACAAACCATCGTTAAAGAGTTGAAAGAAAGCTATCTTAAACCTAATGGTATACCTCTTTCAATTGATGAATTCAGACCTACAAGATCTCTAGGTGATAAATACGAGCGTGTAGCTGCAGTATTAGAACCTAAATATGATAACATGCAAATTTGGCATTACAAAGGTGGTAATTGTCAATCATTAGAAGAAGAGTTAGTGATGGCTCATCCTCCTCATGACGACATTAAGGACGCTTTAGCTAATGCGATATCTATTGCAATCATTCCGAAGAATAGAGTCGGAACATTCTCAATAGGTAAAAATATAGTTACTCACAGCCGCTTCGGTGGTGTTTCTTACTAAGGAAAAATTATGGCAGGATCAGTAGCACAACTAAGACAATTACTTAATAGAGAGACTCTAGCTAGAAAACTAGCAGGTCTTTATAATAATTGGTGGATTCAACGTGATGATAAAGAAGCAGAATGGAGAGAGCTCCGTAACTATCTATTTGCTACAGATACTACTAAAACTACTAACTCTAAACTACCTTGGAAGAATAAAACAACTCTTCCTAAACTCACACAGATTAGAGATAACCTACATGCTAACTACATGGATGCTTTATTCCCTAACGATGACTGGGTTAAGTGGGAAGGTTATAACTTAGAAGCTTCTACTCATAATAAACGTAGAGCTATCGAGTCATACATTAAGACTAAGTTAAGAGAGTCTGGTTTCAGAGAAACAGTATCTCAACTTCTATATGATTATATTGATTATGGTAACGTCTTTGCTGACGTAGTTTATGTAAATGAAACACACAAAGATCAATACACAAATGAAGAGATTACTACCTACCAAGGTCCTAAACTAGAAAGAATATCACCATTTGATATTGTATTTAACCCTACAGCTAAGACTTTTAAAGAGTCTCCTAAGTTTACTCGTTATGTTAAAACAGTAGGAGAGTTAAAGAAAGATATTAAATATCATCCAGATTTAAAATATGATGAGGCAGCTTTTGAGAAAGCTATTGCTGTTCGTAGAAATATCTCAGCATTTAAGATGGAAGATGTTAATAAGGCTGAAGGCTTTATTGTTGATGGCTTTGGTTCATTACAAGAGTACTACCAATCAGGTCTAGTAGAGATACTAGAGTTTGAAGGTGATATCTATGATGAAGTTCAAGGTGAACTCTTAGAACGTAGAATTATTACAATCATTGATAGATCTTATATTATTCGTAATATTGAGAATCCATCATGGTTAGGCCGTGATACTAAACATCACGTATCATGGAGAGAAAGACCAGATAACCTATATGGTATGGGTCCATTAGATAACTTAGTAGGTCTACAATATCGTATTGACCATCTAGAGAATCTTAAAGCTGACGCTATGGATCTTACTATTCATCCTCCTATTGTTATTAAGGGTGATGTAGAACCATTTGAATGGGGTCCAGAAGCTACTATTCACATCCCTGAAGATGGTGAAGTCAGTATGCTTCCTCCTAATGCTGCTGCCTTCCAAGTTAATAACGAGATTGCTTCTCTATTAGCTATCATGGAAGAAATGGCAGGAGCTCCTAAAGAAGCTATGGGTATTCGTAGTCCAGGTGAGAAAACAGCGTTTGAAGTACAACAATTACAGAATGCTGCTGGACGTATATTCCAACATAAGATTAACAAGTTTGAAATTGAGTTCCTTGAACCAATCTTAAATACTATGTTAGAGATGGCTAGACGTAACCTAGATATTACTGAACTTACTAGAGTTATGGATGATGACTTAGGTGTAACTGATTTCATCTCTATTACTAAAGAAGATATCACAGCTAAAGGTAAGCTACGTCCTATCGGTGCTAGACACTTTGCTGCTAGAGCACAACTCGTACAAAATATGATGGGAGTATTTAATAGTCCTATGGGTCAAGTTATTGCACCACATGTCTCTTCTAAGCGTCTTGCTAAGATGATTGAAGAATACATGGGCTTTGAGAAATATGAGTTTATTAAGGATAATGCTGCTATATTTGAACAAGCAGAAACTCAAAAACTTGTTAACCAAGTTCAACAAGAAATGCAGATTGAAGAAGCCACACCTATTGAAGAAGGAATGATGGAGCCTATTTCAGAGGAATCAGCACCTCCTGCAATGTAAATATTACTTGACTTTTAAGTAATTGTATGTTATAATTAGTGTATGGATTTAAAATCTGAAAAAGCTAAAAGCTTATCAAAACAAGAAGTTTTCGATTTACTTAAAGCGTATATCACTGACCAAGTTGAATTGTCTAGACGTAAATGTGTAGATGAAGAGAATTTCTCTCTTCCTTCTTGGGCTGAATATCAAGCTTATCAATTAGGCTTCCAAAAAGCATTTCTTAAACTTCAGTCTTTATTACCTGACAAAGGAGAAAAATAGTGTCTGAAGACAATAAAATTACTGAACCAAGTACCAACGAGGCTCAGAACCAAGATAACCAACAACCACAATTCCAGATTCCGACAGAAGCTGCTGATTTTGTAGGTGATGGTAAAAAGTACAATTCTGTAGAAGATGCGTTAAAATCAGTACCACATGCTCAAAAGCATATTCAAACTCTTGAGTCTGAACTTGCTGCTGCTCGTGAGGAACTAGCTAAACGTAGAACTACTGAAGAACTACTAGATGAAATTAAGTCTGGAATTCAACCACAGGCTACCCCTGCTGGAACTGAATTTGATCAAGATAAATTATTGCAATTAGTTGATCAAACTCTCGAAGTTAAAGAGAGACAGAAAGCAGCTAAATCTAATGCTGATACAGTAGCGTCTAAGTTTACTGAGAAGTATGGATCTAAAGCTGAAGAAGTCTATAACTCTGTAGCTAAAGAAAGTGGATTAACTGTCCAACAATTAAATAACTTGGCAGCTAGTTCTCCCAAGATTGTACTAAAACTTGCTGGTCTAGAAAGTACATCTGCTCCTGTAGCAGGTAAACCTACTAGTTCAGTTAACACAGAAGCACTAGGTCAAAAGGTTGACCCTAGCCAATTATCAGCTAGAGTTAAGCAGGGTGCTACTACTAAAGATTTAGTTAATGCCTGGAAGATCGCTGGCGAAAAAGCTAAATTAAATTTATCACAATAATAAGGAAAAAACATGTCACAATTAACTAGCAATACAACTGCCTTTATTGAGGCACAACAGTATTCACAGTTTATTCTTGATAACTTACATGATTTCTTACTACCTGAAGGTATGTGGAGAGATGTATCAGACTTTGGTTCTGGCACTACTTTAAACATCAAAACAGTTGGTACAGTATCAATTCAAGATGCAGCTGAAGATACACCATTAAACTTTAACCCTATCGACACAGGTACTATCACACTTGCTATCACTGACTACGTTGGTGACGCATGGAAAGTTAGTGATGACCTCCGTGAAGATGGTGCTCAAGTAGACTCATTAATGTCTATGCGTGCAATGGAATCAACACGTGCTCTTGGTGAAAACCATGAATCACGTTTCTTATCAGTAGCTAACGCTGCTCAAACTAACGCTAATGTTAACTTAGTTAACGGCCGTCCACATCGTTGGGTAGCTGGTGGTGCTTCAGCATCAACACGCGTTATGACATTATCTGACTTCATTGCTATGAAATTAGCATTTGATAAAGCTAATGTTCCTGCAGCAGGTCGTATCGCTATTGTTGATCCAATCGTTGAAGCAACATTAAATAGCATTCAAAACTTAGTTAACGTATCTAACAACCCAATGTTCGAAGGTATTGTTACAGAAGGTTTTGCTAAAGACCATAAATTTGTTAAAAACATCTTTGGTTTCGACATCTGGACTTCTAATCGTTTACCAGTTAAGACAGCTACAGAAGCATTAAACGCTTCTTCATATGGCTTAGCAAACGATACAGCGGAAATCGGTGACGTAGCTAACGTATTTATGTGCGTATCTGATGACTCAACAAAACCAATCATGCATGCTTGGAGACGTGCTCCTAAGACTGAAGGTTGGAGAGACAACGAAGAACGTGCTGATAAGTATCAAGTTACTTCTCGTTTCGGTTTTGGTGCCCAACGTGTTGACACACTTGGTGTTATTTTAACTAGCGGTTCTACATACTAAGGAGAATAACATGGGTTTTGAAATCGACGGTAAAAGAGGCGTAGCTAATTACTACGGTGTTCGTACTACAAACGGTAAGTTTGGTGGCCAACAATCAACTAAAGAAGGTGTTGTAAAATCTGCAATTTGGGATTTTGATTACAATGATCTTCCTAACTATGGTTCTGGTGCTCTTCACTTCCAACTTCCTGCTAATGCAACAATTGTTTCAGCAACATTATATGTTGATGTAGCGTTTACTTCTACATCTACAACAACTGACTTAGATGTTGGTTTGTATACTGCTGCTGGTGTAGCTATTGACGCTGACGGTTTAATTACTGCAGCCAATGCAACACAAACAGCAATTGGTACTGCTGGTAACGTAATTACTGGTAGCGGTGCTTTGGTTGGTAAAACAATTGGTTCATCAGCTGGTGAATTAGTTGTAGCTCCTACAGTTGCAGACTTACTCACAGGTGCTGGTCGCATCGTTGTTGAGTATGTTTATGACAAGAACTAGGTAGCAAACTGGGTATAGCCTCTACATAGGTAGGGGCTTTCCCTTTCTCTAAGGAATTCTAAATGACGATACAGCACAAATTAATTACAGATCCAGACATCCACGAACCAAAAGGGGTTGCAACAGCCTCTGCAGGTAAGGCTTATGTAGCCAATGGAACAGGATCAGGTTCTTGGGAATACCCATCAGGTAAAGTACACGGTGAAATCTATATAGATGCTGGCGTAACGTCACAAACTCTTTCAGGATCTTCTGCATATGCTAAACTCAATCCAACAGGTGAGTGGACAGCAGGAGTATCTAACATATTAACTTTAGGTGCAGGCACTGGTATTATTACATTAACTCAGGCTGGTACCTATATGATCAATTTCTGGTGTCAATTTAGTACTGCTGCTATTGCTTCAGGTACAGTCTATAACTTTAAGTATAACTTAGATGGTACAAATAGTAGTAGAACTTTAACTGTAGCTAAAACATCTAATGGCTCTGATAAACTACATATCTCAGCTACAGGTTTAGTAACAGCTACAGCTAATCAGGTATTATCTATGTATGTTGGTGGAGATGGTACATCTTCTTCAACAGCAATCACAGTTATTGAAGCAGGTTTATCTGCTGTTAAACTATAGGAGTACATCATGGCTAAGATGACACTACTTGAGATTGTACAAGACATTATGTCTGATATGGATTCAGACGAAGTTAACTCTATTAATGATAGCGTTGAATCTCTTCAAGTAGCTCAAATTGTTAAATCATCTTACTACAATATTGTAGATGGTAAAGACTATCCATGGTTATATGAATTATTTCAACTAGGTACTAGTGGTACTGTTTCTAGACCTACTCATATGAGATTACCTGAAACAATTATAGATCTTAAATGGATTAAATATAATTGTGCTAAATCTGGTGAAACTCGTAATAGATTTACAAAGATTGAATATAAAACTCCTGAAGAGTTCTTAGATATTACTGATCAAAGATTAAGTACAGATTCTAAGATTACAGTAGTAACCGATTCTACAGGTATTAAGATCAATGTTTATGATGATAGAGCTCCATCTTATTTTACATCTTTTGATGATGACTATTTAGTATTTGATGCTTATGACTCTGCTGTAGAGTCTAGTTTACAAAATAGTAAGACTCAATGCCATGGTAAACGTTCTGTAGTATTTACTCTATCAGATACATTTACTCCAGATCTACCAGTACAAATGTTTACTTATCTACTTAATGAGGCTAAGTCTGCTTCATTCTTAACTCTTAAACAATTACCTAATGCTAAGGCAGAACAAATCTCAGTAAGTCAAAAGCGTAAGATGAGTCAAGAAGCTTGGAAGATTAGTAATGGTATTAAATATCCTAACTATGGTCGTAAACCTAATTCAAGAGGACGTTACTAATGGTAATGCTAACTAGTAATACTCCAGCATTTATTAACTCTCAACAGTACTCGAAAGGAAAGAAAAATGGCAGAAAAGTGGATTCAAAAAGCAATCAAAAAACCAGGAGCGTTAAGAGAAGCTCTAGGAGTAAAAAAAGGTAAAACAATTCCAGCAGCTAAACTTGCAGCTGCAGCTAAGAAACCAGGTAAGATGGGTCAACGTGCTAGATTAGCTCAAACTCTTAAGAAAATGAAAAAGAAATAATGAAGACATACACAACTCCTAACGGAAAAGAAATACAGATCTATAGAGATAAAGTTTCTGCACAATACAAGATTCAGTTTGGTTCTGGTGGTGAATTACCAGAAGAGTTAACTGGTATCTTTACTAATGAAGTCTTTGCTGAAACAGCTATTAATAAGTATTTAGAAAAACAAGAAACTAAAAAAGTAAAACTCGAATCTAAGGAGTAGTAATGGCTGTAGGTAATGAGAAGATCTATAGATCATTTACCAAGGGATTAATTACTGAGGCTAGTCCTCTTACATACCCTGAGAATGCTTCTATAGATGAAGAAAACTTCGTCCTTAATCGTAATGGTTCTAGATCTAGACGTCTAGGATTAGACTACGAAGGAGGATATGCTCTCACGTCTACAGGTTTTACTGCTAGTTCTTTAGCTACAGGTAAGCAATCATTTCATAAATGGGATATGCCAGGTGGTGATACCACAGTAGCTATAGGTGTTGTTCGTATTCTAGATAAACTATGGTTCCTTGATCTACTTACAAGTGCTCCTAGTGATAATCTACTCAATGGTGGATCTTCAATAACTTTAGCAGGTCTTGGTGACGCTGATATTGAAACCTCTACAATTAACAATAAACTTATTATTGTTTCTGAAGATCTTACCTATCCTATATTACTTTCTTATAATTCAAGTACCGATACTGTAACTCAATCAACTATTACAGTTGAAGTTAGAGATATCTGGGGTGTAGACGATAATCTTTTAGTTAATCAAAGACCTACTACATTAACAGTTAAACATAAATATAATTTAAGAAATCAAGGTTGGTCTCCAACCGTTCAAACTACTACAGGTGCAGATGCTATTGATCGCACTTTTACTCAATTAGCTGTTTATCCTTCTAATGCTGATCAATGGGTAACTGGTAAGATAACTAATCCTAGTTCAGCTGATTTTGAAAAGTATGATGGTACAACTCTACAAAGAAACTCTACATCTAATTATCAAGTTGCTAAAGGCAGTTATATTATTGATGCTTTTAACCGAGGAGTTGAAAGAGAAGGTAATTCAGGTATAACAGGTTTACCTTTAGATAAAGAAACAGGTGCTTTCTCTACAGTAGCCTCTTATGCAGGTCGTATATTCTATTCAGGAGTTAATTCAGCTATTTCAGGAGGAGACTCAAGATCTCCTAACTATAGTGGTTATGTATTCTTTACTAGTATTATTACTGGAGATGATAAACTAGGTGTTTGTTATCAAGAAGCTGACCCTACAGACTCTAATATTAATGATTTAGTTACTACTGACGGTGGTACTATTCAGATTCCAGAAGCAACTCAAATTGTCAAGATTGTTTCTAGCCAAGCATCACTATTAGTTTTTGCAGATAATGGCGTATGGGAAGTTTATGGAGATACTGGTGGCTTTATTGCTACATCTTTCCAAACAAGTAAAGTATCAACCAATGGTGTTAAGAATCCTAAGTCTATTGTTAATGTTAATGGTAACTTTGTTTACTGGTCTAAAGCTGGTATTTATTTATTAACTCCAGATCCTTCTTCTGGTAGATTTACTGCTAAGTCTATTTCATTAACTACTATTCAATCTTTATTCTTAGATATTCCAACTGTAGGTAAAAACTATTGTAAAGGTTTCTTTGATGAAAAAGAAAATCGTGTTCGTTGGTTATATAATGATTCTGATAACTATGATACATCTAATTATATTAATAAGTATAATAAAGAGTTAATACTAGATCTTACTTTAGAAGCTTTCTATGTAAACTCATTCTCTAGTCTAGCATCTAACTCTCCATATATAGCAGACTATATTGAGATACCAGGTTACTCTGTAGGTAATCAAGATACTAACGTATTAGTAGCTACTGATGAAGTTATTATTACTGCTGGAGACGCTGTACTTATTACCGCAAGTGTTATTGCATCTAGAAGTTCACAGTTTAGTTTCTTAACTATAAGAGGTACTTCATTTACTGTATCTAAGTTTAGTAATAAAAAGTTTACTGATTGGGAAACAGCAGGGTCTGGTACAGGTGCAAACTACTTAAGTTACTTAATTACTGGTTATGAGTTATTTGGTGATGTTATGAGGAATAAACAAATTCCTTATATCTTCTTTTACTTTAATAGAACTGAAGATGGCTTTACTGATATAGGTTCATCTTTAGCTATTGATAATCCATCATCTTGTTTAGTACAAGCTCAATGGAACTGGGCAGACTCTGTTAATAGTGGTAAATGGGGTAATCAATTCCAAGCATATAGACTCTTACGTAATTATATACCTAGTGGCTCTGGAGATCCATTTGATTATGGTGATTCTGTTATTGTTACTAAGAATAAACTAAGAGGTTCTGGTAAAACAATCAGTCTTAAGATTCAGTCTGAGGCTGGTAAAGATATGCAAATACTTGGTTGGGGAGTCTCCGCAGTAGCTACAAGTAAACCGTAATGAGTTTAAAAGTAATATATAAAGAAGAAGATAATGGTTTTGTAGGTTTAAGTTATGAACCATTCTTACAAAAGACCATAATGCATTTAGAGTTTAAAAGATGGAACTTAACTGAATGTAGAAGATATAAAAAAGTTTGGAATGTTATTAAAAAAAGTTTAAAAGAATCAGGTTTTACAGAGGTACATAGTTTATGTGACTCTGAAAGAGCAGTAAAATTTAATAAATTTTGGGGATTTAAGGATACTGGGTTTATAGCTCAGGTAGAAGATGGTTATAGATATATTTTAAAATTGGAGTTATAATTATGAAACATAAGAATGTAAGGAAAGTAGGATATGGTGGTGCAGTAGCAGCAGTAACTACTGTTTTTAAAGCTGTATCTCCCATTATTTCTGCAGCTAGTGCAGTTATGGGTGTGGTTAGTTCTCAACAACAAAGAAAAGCTACAACTCAAGCTGCGGCAGCTACTGAACGTCAAAGTGATCTACAAAATAGATTGAATGATATCAACGCTCAAAGACAAAGAATAGCTCAAATGAGAGAGGCTCGTATTAGACGTGCTCAAATCACTACAGAAACTACAGGTGGTGGTTTAGGATTAACAGGTACTTCTTCATCAGTTGGTTCTATTGGTGCAGTATCTTCTCAAGAGGCTAGTAATATTGGTGCTATCAATACTCAAGCAGGTTTTGGTAAAGCTATTGGTACAGCTGGTACTGAAGCTTACACAGCTATGGGTGAAGCTAAAGGATGGCAAGATATTGGTCAATTATCTGGTAAGGTATTTGACTTATCTGGTGGCTTTGAATCAATGAAAAAAATTGGATCTATTTTTGGTTAAACTAGGATAAATTGATGGAATTCTCTGAAGATTTTGTACTACCTACCATAGAAGTAACTAATAAGCCTGTTCCTGAAACACAGGCTAGTGATGATGCTTTCTATGCTGCAGGATCTTATAGTAATGATCCGATTAATGACTATACAAGAATGTATGGTGAATTAACGCAGGAAGGGTACTCACAATCTTTAGAAGATGCTAAAAAGATGTGGATGAATGAACAGTCTTCTTCTAATAAAGAAGCTGTTCTAGGTCTCATTAATGATCCATCACTATCTAGAGAACAAAAAAGAAACATCTTATCTACATACTCTGTCACAGGATATATCTCTACTGATATCAAAGATAAGTATGTTCAAAGAGCCGCATCAGTTACAATGGGAGATACCCATTTAGATGATTCATCTCAAGATACTAATGTTAACCTATTGCCTACTAAAAAACTAGAGATTGCTTCTAGAAAAGAAGACTATAGTAAAGAAAGCTTTATTGACTCTGTAATCGAGAACTCCACAGCTATCTGGGAAGGTATTACTCCAGGCCTTATTATCAGAAAACCTGATGGCACTATTGATTTCAGAAAGACTCTTGCTCCATCTCAAATTGCTAAAGATGTAGGAGGAGAACTCTTAGGATTAGCTAACTTCTTTACTAGTATTCCTAACTTCTTAGAGTCTAGAGGCCATGCATTTACTAGTATCACTAAACAAGCTTTAAATAAAGAGAACATAGACTGGCAAGGTGCCTTAGCTAGAGGTGAAGAATGGGCTGAAACAAGTCCTATCGTCTCTTGGTCTGACTGGAGACTTGAAACTATAGTTAAGAAACTAGGTTTAGAGTCAGAGTTTGAAACTGTTAAGAAAGAGTTTGAAGGATCAGTAATCAATAACATTCAAGGTGGTATTGGAACTGTCGTTCAAAAACTAGATCAAGCTGGTGTAGACTCAGGTAAAACTAAACCAGGACAAGTCCAAGTTATTACTGATGCTGCTATGATCTTTGGTGGTCCTTTATTTAAAGGAGCTAAAGCTCTTGGAAAGAAACTTAAAACTCAATCTGAAACTATTGATGTTCGTCCTGATAGCCCTATTGATAACACAGTAGAAGCTAATCCAGGTGTTGCTGCTCCAATTATTAAAGCTGGTATTGAGGATTCATCAGGTCAAACAGCTACATCTATAGGTGCTGGTGAACCAGGTGTACTCATTCATAAGTACGTTTTACCTAAAACGAGTGAAAAATTCCCTGATGTTCGTAACAATCCTGACTTACATAGAGACATTATTGAATTAAATAAGAAGTTAGAAAACGTTCTAGAAACTACACGCTTTGATCCTAATATCATTAACGTAGAAGAAAGAATGGGTGATATTTCTGCGGTTAATAGAATCATTAACGAAAGAACTGCTCCTACTTACATGCAATCTAACTCAAGAGTTAACGTTGCAGATACTACATTTGAATTTAAAGCTGTCTTTGGTCGTGATAGTAACTACTTATTTAACTCTAGAGAGAGTG
>Ga0315909_10005220_pt1 | contig 15007 bp, 23 predicted proteins | sample LakEriMetagenome_11_FD_203527 | JGI IMG/M metagenome (GOLD analysis project Ga0315909, IMG submission 203527) | Freshwater fungal communities from buoy surface, Lake Erie, Ohio, United States - Buoy 2 MA125 | ecosystem: Environmental > Aquatic > Freshwater > Lake | place: USA: Lake Erie, Ohio...
GGCGGACGTACAGCGCCCGGGCGATGGAGCAAGCGGCCCGTCTGTACGAGGGGGCACCGGTCAACATCGACCATCCACGAGGCGAGGGCAAGGATCGTCCCGTCTCGGATGCGTTCGGTTGGATTCGCAATGTCCGCCAGATGCCCGACGGTGTGTATGGGGATCTGCACTACCTCAAGAGTCATCCCCAGGCGGACGTAGTGGCTGAAGCGGCGGAACGCAATCCCAATCGCCTCGGTCTCTCGCATCACGCAGAGGGAGCCGTGAGGATGGACGGGGCGTCTGTCGTGGTGGAGTCGGTGGACAAGGTGTATTCCGTGGATCTGGTTCAGACCCCTGCCACAAACGCGGGGCTTTTTGAGAGCGAGGGGAAGCGTATGACGATTCGAGAGGCCGCCGAGATGGCGGGCGAAGAGAAGGTGATGACCGCTGAGGGGATGGGCGAGTACGCCGACAAGCCGATGAAAGAGGGCGATGGCGACTATTTCGGCGCGATGGTGAAAGAGGTGCTTGACTCGGACGGGGATCGATCATCCAAGATGAAGCGCATCGCGGCCATCCTCAAAGCCCAAGAGATGCTGATGCCCGACGCCCCCGGTGTCCCTGAAGAGGGAGAGATGGAGGAAATGGCGGGCGAAGAGGTCAAGAAGATGGCCGAGAGCCTGGCCCAGATCATGGGCAAGCTGGACGCCCTGACCGAGTCGATGGGCTCCATCAAGGCCGAGCACGATGCCCGGAAACTGCTGGAATCGGCTGGCCGAGACGTGACCCCCGAGCGGCTGGCGGCGTTGCAGGCTGTCCCTGCGGACAAGCGGGCGGCGTTGCTGGAGTCGTGGCCTGCGGGGCAGCGTGGAGCACGTCCAGCGGCTTCCCCTCCTGCGGCGTCGACTGTGAAATACCCGACTGATACCCGGCAGTTTATCGCTGCCATTCGTGCCAACTAAGGAGCACCATACATGGCTGCGCGAACTGACGGACTGCCGGACTTGCTGACCAAGCGGCGGCAATTCACAATCGAAGACGATTTCAACCGTGACGTGGACTCGGCCGATTGGGTGACGACTCTGACCGACACGGGGACCGCCAGCGTGGGGGATGCGGTCGGCGGGATCTTGGCAATCGTGCCGAGCGATGGCACCGTGGCCGACAACGATGAGGCTTACGTTGAGTCGGCGAACGAGGTTTTCAAATTCGCGGCGAACAAGCCCTTGCTCTTCGAAGCCCGTGTGCAGTTCACCGAAGCCAACACGGACGACGCGAATATCCTCGTTGGCGTGATGGACGCTGTCGGTGCGAATTCGCTGGTGGACAACGGAGGGGGCCCCCCTTCGTCATACAGCGGAGCGAACCTCCACAAGGTCGACGGCGGGACTGTCTGGATCGCTGAGACCAGCAACTCCACGACGCAGATCACGACCGAGCTGTCAGCCGCCAACCTGAACAATCTGGCGAAGCGTGCCGTGACTGCGGGCGGGGCGGCGTACCAGACGTTGAAAATCGAATACATGCCGTATTCGTCGACGAATGCCTACGTCAGTTTCTTCGTTGACGGCGTGCTGGTGGCCCAACATGACTACGTTTTCACGTCGGCGACTGAGATGCAGATTGCCCTTGGCGTGAAGAACGGTGGGGCCAATCTCGAAACCCTGAATGTGGACTATGTGGTCTGCACCCAAGAACGCTAAAGGACAGGAGCCAAAACCATGGTGGACGTGAAGAAGTTGCGGCGGCTGTTCGAAGCGGCCCAGCGTGATGGAGACGTGGAGAAATTCAACTCGGATTTCTCCGAGGGACTGAAGAGCGGGGCGTTGAAGTTCAGTGACTTCTCGCTTCGGCAACTGTTCGAGCACTTTGTGCCGGACGGCCGCGAGATGGTCAACCTGTACGATCCGCGCAGCAATGGCAGCAGCGAACTTCGGGAGACCGCCAGCCTGGTAGCCTCCAGCCAGTTCGCCAAGATCAGCGGACAGGTGCTGTACAATGAGATCATGCAGGCTTACGAGCAGGAAGCCTATGTGTTCTCGGGCCTGATTCCCGCACGCTCCACGCAGTTCAACGGCGAGCGGATTCCGGGCATCAGCAAGATCGGCGATGAGGCACTGGTGGTCGAGGAAGGGCGACCCTATCCCCGGGCCGGTGTCAGCCAGACCTACATCGACACCCCTGTCACCACGAAGCGGGGGCTGATTGTCGGCGTGACGAAGGAAGCGATTTTCTTCGACCGGACTGGCGTGCTGGAAGATCGGTGTCGCGAGGTCGGCGAGTCACTCGCCACCAGCAAGGAACTGCGGGCGATTGATTGCGTGATCGACGAGAACACGACCGATCATCGCTACCGCTACAGGGACAACACGATCGCCACCTACGGCGACAACTCCGGAACCCACAACTGGGACAATCTGGAGGCGTCGAACGCGTTGGTGGACTGGAACGATGTCGACAATGCCGAGCGGCTGTTTTCTGGAATGCTCGACCCGGAAACCGGTTTGCCGATCTTGATTCAGCCGAAGCACCTGATTGTGACCCGGCAGAATCTGTACACGGCGCGGCGGATCGTCAACGCTACGGAAATCACCGTGACTACCCCGGGGTACGCCACCACCGGCAACCCGACGGAGACGAAAACGGGTAACCCGATTCAGGGATACACGATCGTTTCGACCAACTTCCTTGCGAGCCGGATGAACACCGATACCACCTGGTATCTCGGCGATCTGACCAAGGCGTTCCGCTACATGGAAAACTGGCCCCTCACGGTGGTGCAGGCCCCTGCGAACAACGAGGCCGAATTCAATTCGGATATCGTGATGCAGTTCAAGGCGTCTGAGCGGGGTGCCTACGCGACGATGGACCCGCGATACATGGTGAAGTGTACTGCCTAAACCGGCTGACGATCAGGCCGATTGACTCTGCCCACGTCGGCCCAAAACCGGCGTGGGTTTTTTCTTTCTGAGGTGTGCGAATGGCGAAGGCGAAATCTGATGCGACGGCCCCCGAGAGTGTGGAGGCGGTGGAGAGCGTGGAGAGCGTGGCTCCTGTCCAGACGCGGCTGATGACCGGGTGGCGATTGCGGCCACGGGTTGGCGGGGATTGGTTCGAGGTGCAGGCCGACACGCTGGAGGATGCCGTGCGGGCGTTCAACAGTGCTGGCGGGCGGGGTGGTCGGACTCTCGCGGCGAAGCAATTGGAGATTGAGGCTCCCCCGTCCGTGCAGGTGCTGTAGTGCCGAGCGACGCCGACCAGATCGCGACGATCCGTAGCAACCTACTCGCGGCACTCGCCACCGAGTCGGCCAATCCGAAGCCGAGCTACAACATCGACGGCCAGAACGTGGATTGGAACGGCTATCGGACGGCGATCCTCGGGCAGATTGCCCAACTGAATACGCTTCTCTCGGCGGCCACCGGTCCATTTGAGGAGTTGGGCGAGGCCACGACATGACGTTGGACATCTCCGGGGACTATGCGATTTTCGACGGCGGCGAGGTGGTGACCCTGCGGCAGATCCGGCCGGACGGGGCAACCTCAGTCACCGTGGATAACGCTGTCTCCGGTCCTGTCGATCGGAGGCGTGCGGCGATGGCGGGGATCGACATCACGGGCGACGAGAGATCATTCAGCCTCAACGCCACGCAGCCGGGAGCCCGGGGGGTGCAGGTGGACGACATCGTGATTGACTCGACCGGCGAGCGGTGGCGTGTGCTGAGTACGTCCCTGGCGTCGCTGGATGCCCGGTGGATCGTCCTGACCCGAAAGCAGGTGTAGCTTGCCTGCCGAACTCACGACGATCTTAAACACGGTGCTGGAGCAGGTGCAGGGTCTGAATCTGCCGGGGGTGCCGAGAGCGAACATCGTCATCTGCCAGTCTCCTGCCGTGGAGATTGCCCGGATGCCGGCTGCCCGGATGCCTGCGGTGGTCATCGGGCCGTTTGGTGCGGAGACCATCACGGCCAGCACCAACGTCCGAGACGACATCGTCTACCCTGTCATCGTGGCCATCGTCGCGAGCCTCAAGATTGACGCAGAAGAGCCTACCGATCGGCAGGTGTTGGGCTTGGATCAGCGGCTATCGTGGCGGGAGACGATCCGCAAGGCATTCTCCAATCAGCGGCTGGACAGCACGCGGGGATACAACATGGCGTTGACTCCCCTGGCAATCGTCGACAATGCGGCATTCCAGCGGGATCTATTCGTCTCGGGATTCACCCTGCGGATCAGCAATCGGGAGGGCCGGACGTAATGGACGATCTGGAGACCGTGCTGGAGGTCGTCTTTCAAGCGGCAGAACAGGCCGAAGAGCAGGATTACACCGAAGCACTCGACGAAGCGATCACCGTCCTGCAAGACTTCGAGCGGGCGATGTATTTGGAGCAACGCGGCCCCAACGGGCAGGCGTGGGCTCCGATTGCGTTCTCGACGGCGAGCCGCAAGGGGCACACATCGATCCTTGTCGACACGGGCCGGATGTTCGAGAGCCTGACGACGATTGACGGCACGCAAGATACAATCTGGCAGACGGGCAAAACGTGGCTGCGGTTCGGAACGTCGGTTCCCTATGCCCACTGGCATCAGACAGGGACAAGGCGGATGCCGGCGCGGCCCCATGTGGGTGTGGATCAAACAACAGCGGACAGGGTTGGCACAGTCCTAGGTGAGGCCGTGGCCCGCCGAATGGGAGAGAGGATCAAACGTGGCTGACGCATCAATGGGGCACCAGTCCCGCCTGTCGATGGCTGCGGCCGGGACAGCGGTTGGGAGCTACACAGAGGCATACGAGTTTCGCACGGAGGGGCTGAGAGCGGCCCGCGAGATCGTCGAGACCTCGGGCATCCGTGGGACTCGATCAATGCCGATCGAACGCACGCGAGACGGCACTGTGAGGATCAACGGGACCATCGCATTTCACGCGACCCCCGCGATGCTGGACTTGCTCTTGCCCCGGATCATGGGGTCGGCGGAGGTGGCTGATCTGTTCGCGGTGGCCGAGACGCTGCCAGAGTTTGACGTGCTGATCGAGCGGGTGGCGAAGCGATTCGTTTACGCCGGCTGCAAGGTGGCCCGGGCGACATTCCGAGCGACGGCTGGCGGCGCTCTTGAGTTGGATCTGGAGATCACGGGCAAGAGTGAGACTGTGAGCGCGACGGCGTTCCCGGCGATCACTGCCCCCACCGATCCGCCCTATATCTGGTCCGATGCGGTCTGCACGGTCGAGGGATCGGCCCGCGTGGTCACACGCTGGGAGTTGAGCATTGACAATCAACTGAATGCCCGCTTCAGCAACAGCAACACCGCGACCGACATTCACACGCAGGGCCGGGTGGTCACCGTCTCGATGACCGTCCCCTACACGTCTGACGAAGTGGACTTGTACAACATCAACTCCAGCGGGGCGAGCGGTGCCACCTTCGTCTTGACCAACGGCGGCCGGTCAATCACGTTCACGATCGGTGCTCTTGCGGTGGCCGATTCGTCGCCTGTTGTCGGTGGCCCGGGCGAGATCCTTCTTGAGATGAACGGCATTGCCAAGAGCAGCGGAAGCACGAAAGAACTGTCCATTACCTCTGACTCGACTGCATAATGCCAAGCCCCTTCATCCCTGACGGCTACACTCGCGAGACGACCATCCCTGCCTCTGGCCAGTGGGATGAGATCCAGCTTGTCTATCGGCCGATGATCCGATCTGATGTGATCGAGTACACGGCGAGAACCAAGGGGATCGACGATGCCGGGTGGATGGCGATCGTCGATGAGATCCTGTCCAAGAAGATCGTCTCGTGGACTTTGCGCGGACCAGACGGGCAGACCGTGCCTGTATCGGCTGCATCAATTGCGTCTCTGGTTCCGTCACTGCCCCCGAAGCTGTGGGGTGTTGTGTCAGGCAACACCGAGCCCGAGAAAGACACCGGAGACGCCACAAAAAACTAGCCGAAGGGGTGCGGCTGCTGATCCTGCACCCCGAAGTAGCCTACCGCGACTGTGCCGACTGTGAGGCGTTCGTGTACGACGAAAAGACAGGGGAGAGGCTGGAGCGGCAGGGGAAGCCAGTGCCACGACCGAAGGGCACGCGGGCACCGTGCAGACTCCGCGCGAATGGCTGTCCCAAGGGAACGCCAGAGAGGCCCAAGAGCCTCACGGAATTGAACTGGCTGGCCTACGAGCACTATTCCCAGTGCCGAGCCGTGGGGCAGTTCCCTGACGATCCGATCGTGAGGCGGAACGCGGCGATCATCCGGCAGGCAGTCGACGCGGCCGAGACACAGCAAGCCTATGCAATTGCCGGACCCCTCGGGGCACTCATGGGGGGGCGCAAGTAATGCCAGTGGAAACCGACGTTGTAGTCAACGTCAAGATGATGTTTCAGAGTGCGGCGGACTCCCGCAAGGCGGCGGAAACCGGGCTGGCTGTCGTCAAGTTCGTCGAGACCGCACAGATCCTATCGTATGCCCGCCTGCGCACCGAACACCGGAACCTGATCAATGATCAGATCACCGATGTGCGGCGACTAGAAGCGGCGTATCTGGAGATGATCCGCCGAGTCTCTGCCGCGTGGAATGCGTTCCGCCGGGGGGCGTCTGGGGGCGGTGGTGGTGGGCTGATCGTTGGCGGTGGAATGGGTGGGGGCGGTGGCCGGGGTGGCCAGCTTGCCCTGCCTGGCCCAGACCGCAAGCCGATCGAGGTAGAGGCCATCGCCCGCGAGGTGGGGCAAGGCGTTGAGAAGGGCGTGCGAGAGGCGGCCAAGGCACAGGCGAAAGGTGGTGGCCCGGGGTTCCTTTCGGGCGGCGACAACAAGCTGATGATGATCACGAGTGCGACGATCACAGCACTCAATGCCCCTCGGATCATCCTGTCTGGCCTGACAGAGGGCATCAAGGAGATCCGCGAGGGGAAGTTTGTCGAGAATCGTTTCGCTGGTCCGGGGCGAGAGTTCCTCGGCGAGATGGGCGGGATGCTTGGCGGGATGGGGCCGATGGGTCAGGGGGCCGCACTCGCCATGATGGGCGGCCAGAATTTCGGCATATTGCGAGAGATCGCGGGGCAGCAGGAGCAAGCCCGGAAGCCGAATCAGGCACAGAAGGAAGCGACGTTTGCGGACATCCAAGGCAAGCGACTGGAGGCGGAAAAACAACTCAACGGCATCCTCTTGGAGCGGACCAAAGCAGAGCGGGAGTTGATCGACGAACAGCGGCGGCGGATTGACGCAGCCCGCGAAGAGTTTGGGTTGATGGATGTACGCGAGAAACAGGCGACGCGTGACATCGCCCAACGCATCGCGGCGGGTGGCGTGGGGCAACTGTCGGCGGAGGAACTCAAGTTCGCCCGGGGCAATGTGGCGTTTCGCGGCATCATTGCCGAGCAGGCCAAGGCCGGGGCAGACGCTGCGGGATTCGCCGAGATCGTCAAGATTCTCGGGCTGGACCAGAAGATCGCGGCGGCTGAGGCCAAGGTGTCGGCTGAGATCAAGCAGACGATCAACGTCGACCTCGATCCGTCAAAGATTGCGGACTCGCTGGAAGAGAGATTGGCCCCTCTCGTGCGAGAGATGGAGAACATCACAGTCAACAAGCTGAGAGCCCAGTTGAACGCACAGGCGAATGAGGCAGCAGCACTTCGAGCGGCAGGGGTTGGTGCGCTATGATTCTGAAATACGGCACGTACACCCATGCGGACAACGAGGTGACGCTGGTCATCTCTCAGAGATCGACGTTCAACGAGGTCGGGGCGCGGTCTGGCTACGTCGCCAACTGGTCAATACGCGGCATCCTACAGGCCAGCACAGAGGCCAATCTGAGGACCGCGATCGTCGCTCTTGAGGCAGCCTACGGCGTCGATGGCCGCGATCTGGTGCTCTACTCCAGCGACGGGACATCGGTGCGGCACTCGATGTACAACACGGGCAGTCGGCAGGGTGTGCGGATTCTCGATCTGTCATACCCTACCGGCGACGGCAGCGAGTATACGACATTCCGGACTTACCAGATCACAGCAGAGGCCGAATACAACAACGATCTGGGAATCCTGTCCTACACCGAGTCATACACATTCGGCGGCGGGGGGCAGCAGAAGGTGGTGATCCCGACTCTGTACGGACCACCGATCGAGCAGCTTGTCCGCCAGCAGACGCCCTACACCTGTCAGCAGCAAGGCACAGCGGTCGGCGTGGCGACATGGCCGAGCGTCCCCAACCCGGCGTTCCCCTCGGCAGAGCATCGAGACCGACGGCGGGTGACCTACCAAAGCCCTACGCGACTCGGCCAGTACGGCAATCAGATGTATTCCGTACAATGGGCTTACGAGTTTGAGTCCCCTTCCCCTCTGAGCGGTCGACCGCCGGGATAACGCATGGCTACACGACGATGGCAGGGCGGGGCGCTCCCCGTGGCCCAAAAAGAGACGATCACGATCGGCGGAACGTGGGTGGCGGCGGATACGCTGACAGTCACCTGTAACGGCCGTTCCATCGTGCTGACGATCGGGACAACGGTCACCACGACGCAGATCGCTACTGAGTTGGCTGCGGCATTGGGGAGCACGTCGACCGCATTGGGGGCGGCGTACAGCGTGACGGAGCGGGGGCCGAATATCGGGGAGTTCCGCGAGTTCGTCAGCGGCGAGACTGTGCCAGCGGCGAGCGGATCAACCGTGGTGCTGATCGGCAAGACGAAGGGCCAGCCCTACACGATCACGGTGTCCAAGTCGTCTACCTCGGGCACCGTCAGCACGGCCACGACGATTTCCGCCAGCGGTCCGAACCATTTCACAACGGCCGCGAACTGGAGCGGCGGGAGTGTGCCGGTCGACTCGGACGATATCGTGATCGATGCGGGCAACGTGGACATTCTCTATGGGCTGGCACAGTCGAGCGTGTCCCCCGCGTCCATCACGATCACGCAGGGATACACGGGTCGGATCGGACTTCCGGACACGAACCAAGACGACGCTGGATACCCCTACGCCGAGTACCGGGACAAGTATCTCGCCCTCGGGACATCGTCGGATGCCGTCACGCAAGCCCTCACGATCGGCGGTGGTGATGGCCCGGGCTCCCCCCGGATCAAGATCGACAGCGGATCGGGCCAGTGCAACCTCGTGGTGCTCAACAGTGGCACGCCGGAGATCCTCGGCACCCCTGCGATTTTGTGGAAGGGGACGCACGTCAGCAACACCGCGACGATCAACAGGGGGTCGGTTGGCATCGCGTTCTTCGCGAGCGAGACTTCTGCGGTGATGACTTGCCGGATCGGCTACGTCAACAATCAGCAGTCTGATGCCAGTGTCCGGATTGGATCGGGAGTGACCCTGACGACTCTCACGCAGACCGGGAGCGTGCTCTACACATCGTGTGCGGTCACCACGTCGACGCAGACCGGGGGAAGCTGGTATCACCTGTCTGGCGTGGCTGTGACCGTGACGATCAACGGCGGGTACTGTTCTTACCAGTCGACCGGCACTCTCACGACTCTGGTGCTGGCAAGCGGTGAGCTGGACTTTCGGGCGGACACCCGCAGCAGAACGATCACCAACTGCGATCTGTTCGCGGGAGCGGTGTTCAGAGATCCGGCGGGCACAGTGACTTTCACAAACGGGCTGGATCTGAACCGTACCGATCTTCAGGGCGTGCTACTACAGATCCCCCAGAACAAGAGGCTCACTTTCGGTAGCGTGTCTTGAATCACTCCTACGCCACATACCCGGGCGTGCAAAACGTCCTGTCGGCAACGTACACCCTCACGGCGGGAATCACCCCCTCTGTCGTGCAGATGGAGATCATTCCCCAGACGCAGCAGATCGCGGCCGTGGGGGATGTGGTGTTCGTGCACGGGACAACGACGCTGACAATCCCAGGATGCCGAGCGGATCAGGCGTCAATGGTTCGCGGCAGCAATGGAACGCTGGTTAGCTTCAGCCTGATGGATCGGCGGTGGAAATGGAAATTCGGGGAGATCTACGGGCATTACAACCAGCGCGATGCCGACGGCCTGATCATCACAGCCACTGAGAAGACTCCCCAGCAACTGGCGACGTTGTGCCTACAGGCGATGGGCGAGACTGCGGACGTATCGCAAATTCCGAACAACGCGAGGCCGGAAGCGGAATGGGTGGCGGAGAATCCAGCGGAGGCACTGGCGAACATCTTGGAGCCTTTCGGGCTGATCATTGTTCTCCAGATCGACAGCACGGTAGCCATCAGGCAGCAGGGAGTCGGGGCAGCCCTGCCGGAGAACGCCAATCTGGTCGAGCAGCAGGTGAGCAGCAACCCTCCAGAGGTTCCCGCCACGATCCGGGTTCTGGGGGCTCCCAATCGGTATCAGGCACGGCTGCGGCTGGAGGCAGTCGGATACGACACGGACGGGCGGGTAAAACCGATCGACCAACTGAGCTACAAACCGGTTGGCGGTTGGGGAAAGCAGACTCTGTTTTTCAGCGGCGTGCAGTTTGATCAGGCCCGGGCATTGGCCCTTCGCGATGTGTTTCGCCTGTACCGCATCAAAGACATGTCGAGCCCGTCGCCCCAGCCGATCATAACGCTCCCAGACGCCCCCGGGTCGATCCAGACGCCATTCATTCCCGTAGGGCAAGTGCCTGGCGGCGGAATGGTGGCACCCCAGCAGCAGCCAGCACAGGGCGCGTACACAGTCAACTATCTCCGCGACATCCTGCCGCTAGAGAAGGGGCTTGTCCAGACCGGGCCAGACGCGAACGGCATACGGCGGCGGAAACCTGAAGCGGTGTACGGTGAATACTACGTTGGCAACGTGGCACTTGAGGCACCGCGAAACAGCGACAAGATCACCGCGAACTGGCTTTATCGTGGGCAGTTCACTGTCGAGCATGATTTAGGGCTGGTGCGATTTGCTGACCAGATCACGCGATGGGACGCGGCGGCGAAAGAGTTTGCGGGGGCTGATGTGTATCTGGAATGCTCATTCAATGTGCGGGCCACGGACACTTTCACGCCGATGCGATGGGGATACGCATTGCCGACGAATGTCGCCAATGGCTACGGCGTGGAGATTGTTCGGAGGGAAGAACTGATCTGGGAGCGATACGAAAAGTACGTGGCCGACACCTTCAGTTCATGGGAGCAGAAGACCTATCAAAACGAACTGAATACGCAAAGCAATTACTACGCAGCCGGTCGACTGGCGCAGTACGTGACGCAGGCGGGAGCCTCTGGCCGATACGTGGGGCTTCAGTCGATCAGTCCAGACGGGGCAATCTCTCAGGTGTCGTGGGAGATCACTGGCAGCGGCTGCTACACCTCGGCGAGCAGACTCTATGAGCCGTCGCCATATGTCCCGCCCTACAAGGAGCGGCGAACGAACGACATGTTGCGGGTTCAACGGCGAGCGGACAAGAATCAACTCAAGCGACGCGACAGGGAGCCGGGCAAATGAGGCGATACGGCGGGAACCCTGCGGGGCACAATCTGCAATCGTGGCCGGTTCGCAACAACAGCGGCGAGACGATTCCCCCGTTTGCGTGCATGCGAATCGTAGGCTACTACTCGGCTGATGATGCGATTGGATTGCAGGTGGCGAAGCCGAATACATTCGGGGCACAGTGGGGGCATATCTTCAACGGCCCGAGACCGATTCCGGTTCCGGTCAGCGATAGAGATTGGGGCGAAGTGTCCCTCGGCCCGCTGTCGCTGGCGTTGTACGACGACACGAGCGGCGACCCTGTCGGAGGTCTGCAAGAGCATTGGGGGCCGCGCAACAACTCGTGGAAGTTGCACCCAAACACAGGTGGATTCGTCAATCACGGACCGGCCCCAAACGCTGGCGACGACAAGCTGTGCATCGTCCAGCAGAGGCCCATGCTGACGCTGATTGGCAAGTCTGAGGGACTGACCCAAGGCATTGCGGGCAACGTTTCCATCTACTGGAGCAACACCGACGGATTGGCAGCGACTGACACCGGCGTGGATATACTGGCCTACAATCGCTTCGAGACCGTCGCGTCTGGCAAGTGGGTGGCCCTCCAGTGGATGCCGTGGGGCTGGGAATGCATCGAGCAAGACCAGACCTAGCGTCTGACGTCCAGACAGTACCCTCCCGACGCTGGATACCCTGGCAGACTCCCCCAGCGAGCGTACTGCACCGGGGACCGATACGACGTGACCGGCTGAGCCTGCGGCCGATAGGTCTGGCCCCATGCCCCTACGAGCCCCACCACCACCCCCACCACACAAGCAATCGTCTTCATCTCTCACACTCCTGAGTTATCGCCCCCCGTCAATAAACGCTATCGACCGACAAACCGGACAGCAATTCCACCCAGTGAACACCCGTCAGCCATTTCGCAGGGTTCAACAATCCCAAATAATTCTTGCTTTTTTTAATTGACTTGCGGCAGGGGTGGCGATATAGTTTGGACATGTCAGACGCACAACGCGAATGACGAACACCAACCCGGAGTGATGACGATGAAGACTGAACCCCTGCAATCAATCACACTGCGACACAGCTTCGTCCGATGGACCGCCACCGCCACCCCAGACCAGATCAGACTGGTTGACGCGATCTATGCCGCGTGCGAATCGCGGTACGAGGACGGCGGAGATACAATCGTCGAGGCTTTCGACCCAGCGCGAATCCTCGCGGAATTCACCAGCGTAGAGCAAGCGATTGAATTCTGCGGCATGCGCTTGGAACAGTCGGAAAATGCAGCATGGTCTCCGGTGGACGATAGCATCCAAGCAGCGGTGAATGAGACAGCCGAAGCAATCCGCCAACTTTTGCAGCAACTGGATGAACTGCACGGCAAATCAGCGGCGCTGCTGGCGCTCGAGCAGGTGACCCGCTAACCCCCACCCACCCAACCCCCGGTATCCCCGGGGGTTCCCCCTGACCCCTAACAATGGAGATGATGACAGATGAGCACGATCCGAATGAGCAACGCAATTGCCCGCCGCTATTTCAGTCACGCCGGAGATCAGAGTGCCGACGGCACACAGACATGCTATTTCTGCGAAGAACAACTCAATGAACACGGCTGGGGGTTTTGGGTCGAATCGGATGGCCGCGTGGTGGTCGACGACACGTCGGCTAACGGCAGTTTGCCCAGCCGCAAAATCATCGATGAGTGCGTGCGGTCAGCCGTCAAGTTCCTTGCGACAAATCCGAAGTCGCTGAAATTCCATGAGCGATGGGAGTCCCGAGTCTAGACCCCGCTCCCACACCAACCCCCGGTATCCCCGGGGGTTCCCCCCTGACTGGAGAGTGAGACATGATCGAAGTCATCCCCAACGACAACGAGAAGGAGCGAGAAGACCGGCACGGGCGAGTAAGAGTGTCCCGCCGTCGGACGTGGTTTCTCGTAATTGACGGCGAGTTGAGTGGCGAATACGCACGCAAAAAAGACGCACAGGCCGCAGGAGAACGACGGGCCGTGCAGCCCCAACCCCTAACTGGAGAGTGAGACGATGGTCGACATGGACGACATCCGAGAGCAGCAAGAGAAGTCAGCCGACACCTACGCCACGGCCTTGAAGGTCCGCGAGTTGCTGGAGCAACTGGAAACCGACTGGGGCGAAGAGGCGGCCGAGCGAGCGTTGGCAATCGTGACGGGGGATGAGACATGAGGCCCCCGACACCGGCGATGCTAGAGACCCTGCGTCTTTTAGGATGGCGAATGAGAAGCGGAGAATACTTGTTCGCGTCGCTCCGTTGCCATCACAGCACTCAGCGGGCTCTTCTGGCTCGCGGCTGGATTGTGCTGGCCACACGAGGGGACTGCTGGGAATGGCAACTCACAGACGCTGGCAGGCGCGTGCTGGCCAAACACACGACAGGAGATGAGTGATGGGAGTGAGCTACGGAGCGGCAAGAGCGTTGGCGATAGAGATTGCCAAGTCGGCACAAGCCATGGAGAAAATCATCGCCTCCAGTCGCTGGCCCGACGAATGGGAAATCCCCCACCTGGCCGAGCAGTACGAGGAGACGTTGGCCCACCTGCGAAGCGCCGTTGACCAGCTCGGTGAGTTGATGCGGGATGCGTTCCCAAGCCCTACAGGAGATGAGTGATGTTTTCCGTTCGCCAAAAGCGCGAGATTGCAGATGCCGTGCAGCAAATCCTGCGGGCGACAAATCACCCTGAACTGCCAAGGGGCGAGATCCAGTTCATTCTGGAGGTCCACGGGGCAGAGGCGTGGAGTTTCGCACGGATCGAGAATAACGGGGCAGTTGCGGTGCCTGCCGTCAACCCGTGGAACGAGAGGCAAGATCCGTTGACTTCCGCAACCCCTACGACAGGAGATGAGTGATGGACGACAGCCGTTTCGCGCCCGGATACGTCTGGTGCTATGACCACCGCGAGGGTAAAGAGCCAAACCCGATGCTAGGGTTGACGTTGCGGGGGCCAGTGGAGCGGGCGGCAGCGATATACCTGTACCATCAGCGGATCGCATCGCCGAAGCGATCGCATCGCTGCTGGACACTGACAGGGCCGGATGCGGAGCCCGTGCTGGTGGAGTTGCCCCCGGCGTGGGAATACCGTTGACATCCCCCCCACCCACGTCTAAGACCCAACAGGAGAGACCATGCTAAGAATCCTTAACCTCGGGGCTGGCGTGCAGTCCACGACGCTTTACCTGTGGGCGATTGACGGGCAACTGGAGATCGACAGGGCCATTTTTGCGGACACCGGCGATGAACCGGAGTCGGTGTACAAGCATCTGGATTTTCTCCTGTCGCTCAATGGTCCGCCGATCGACATCGTCAAAGCCTGCGAAAACAGCCTCGGCGATAACCTCGTCAAAGGCATGGACGCGACGGGTCAGAGACACATCAGCATTCCTGCGTTTTTGTCGCTGGGCGACGGGGCAGCCCCAGCCCTTGGCCGACGGCAATGCACAGCCGAGTACAAGATCCGTCCGATCGATCAACGGGTACGGCAACTCTGCGGGCTGGAGAAGGGTCAGCGATGCCGCGAGCAGTTGGCCGTGCAGATCATGGGGCTTTCGTTTGACGAGCCCAAGCGCGTCGCCAACGTCAAGGTGCGCTTCG
>Ga0315909_10005221_pt1 | contig 15007 bp, 6 predicted proteins | sample LakEriMetagenome_11_FD_203527 | JGI IMG/M metagenome (GOLD analysis project Ga0315909, IMG submission 203527) | Freshwater fungal communities from buoy surface, Lake Erie, Ohio, United States - Buoy 2 MA125 | ecosystem: Environmental > Aquatic > Freshwater > Lake | place: USA: Lake Erie, Ohio...
GTGCCGGAGTATGGAGTGCCGAAAATTTCGATCAGCTCATTGCGGTAAGCCATGTCCTGCTCGAAAACATCGCGACGGAAATCGATTTCGTTGTTCTCGTTGTCGCGGATCCGGGTTTGGAAGGTGGTGGCATTGTTGTACACCATGGCGGCGTTGGCGAGTGATGTCGCGGCGCGTCTGTAGATTTGCTCGAAATGGCCTACACCCTGGATGCCTGAGCCGACCTCAAGGTAATTTGGATCAATATCAAACGGTACCGTGTTGCCGGAGATTCCCAGCGGATTGTAGCCGTTGTTGGCTTCATCAAAGGTTTGTTGCACCGCATTCAACTGCGCGGAAACAACGGCGATGTCCTTGACTGTGGTGCGATCCACCTTGCGGATGCCGGTGAAGCTGGAGTTCGGATGCACGGAGGGGATCAAGGCATTGGCGGTTACCCAATCGAAATACGCACCTTGACCAGCCCTGCGGGCCCAGCCTTCGACGCCCCAAGCGCGGCGCTGATCGGTATCGATGTAGCCTTGCCACTGCGATTCCGGGTCCTCGACATAGCTTTGACGATAGGTCAAATTGACAATTTCCGCACCGGACTTGGCTTTGGCCGCGGCCACTTGGGCGAATTTCCGCTCATCGAGGAAATCCACATCCATGACGATGTCCATCAGGTTGTACATCTCGGAACGAGAGACCCAATTGAAGAATGGATTGTTCAGTAGGCTGTATTGCCCCTTGGCGGCGGTCAGGTAGTGACCCCAGGCATCGCCGTGCCCTTGAGGGAAGAGGATCATGGCGTCAGCTTCATTGATGAAACCGTCCTGATTCACGTCAGAGACGTTGTAATTCATCGCGTAAGCGGCCTCGCCCTCGCCTTTGGTAAAGTTCCAAAAGAGGCGGTTGTAGACCGGACGGGCCTTGAAGTCATCCACGCCACGGAGCAGTGCAAGCTCTTCGGAGATATGGGTATCGAGTTGGTTTTGGAAGGTGAAAACCGTGGGGGCCAGAGCCATCTTTTCCGGATCATCGGTCGGAAATCCAATGGTAGCGTCTTTAGCATCCGCATAGGCCTCGTTGCCCAGCAGCATGTAGAAGTCGGCCAATCGGGTGGAAGCGAGCATCAACGCATTGGACACACCTGGCGTGGAGACGGGCGTGGTAAGATCAATGCTCAGACTGCGGGCACGGTTGAGTATGGTGGCGTAGAGCTCGATGAGTCCTACATTTTCGATCACGTTTTTGTCCGGATTCAGTGCCACAGGACCTTCGTAGCGCTGGCCGAACTGGCGGATCATGCTGGAATAGGTGGCAGGGGCATCGCCGGTGAAGTCGCGGATGCGGGCTTCGTAGGGATTGACGGCATCCAAGACGCGTTTGACCCATCCCATGGCAAGCTGTGCGCGGTAGTCAGTGGGGCGTGAATTGCCCGCACCAGCCCACTGGTAGGGGATGGGAGGGGTGCGTTGCCAGGAAATCGGGTTGGTGGGGATTTCAAGGCGGTGGCGATAGCGAACAAACCAGAGTGAGTCCGCGAGAAGTAGCTCCGGCGCCTGAGGATTGCCCTTGAGAGTGAATTGGTAAAACCTTCGTCCGAGATTTCCGGAGGGATCGGCAAAGAGTTTCCACGGATTGGTCTGGCCAGCGGGGATGGCATCGGGTGGGGGAGCGGAGGTGCCGTCTTCTACGCGATACCACCACTCAAACACGAGATCGTCGGGGTTGGCTCCGAAATCTCCGGTGTGGCGCAGGATGATATTTTCATCAAACACATTGTTGGAAAGCACGACTTTGACCGCGCCGCGATAGCGTTCACGACGATCCACCTTCACAATGTGCAGGACCACGGGCGAGCCGCCGAGAGCAGGGTCGTTGTTTTCCGCGAGAGTGACGTAGCTCACATCGGGCAAGGTGGTATCGGTGGGATCGAGGAAGCCTGGGTTCGTGACGAGGGCCAGTCCTGGACCGCGTGTCTTCAGGGATTGTGCGGCACCCGTGTTCGTGACCGTCGCATTGGTGCTCGGGTTGAATATTTTCTGCACATCGAGACCGACGGTGTAGTCATTGGCCGCGGTCAGGCGAGCATTGGTGAAACCGTTCGGATTTGCCGTAGTATTCGCGTTCGGATTACGGCTCAAACGGTAGAGAGCATTGACGGCGGCGGTCCAGGTGGTGTTGCCCGCGAGATCAGCGTATGGGCTATTCGGGGAGGCTCCGAGAAGCTCATCGCGCTCGGTAGGCGTCAAAATATTCGGCTCCAGAGCATAGACGGCCGGAGGGGCGGCAGTGAGGGTGGGATCGCCGATGTCTTTGTCATTGAGCAAGCCCTTAATGAAAAGACGACCAGCGAGCGGATCGAAAAACACCCGTTTTTTGAGTGACGAGGAAAGTTGTTCGAATTGATAGATGGTACCCAATACCCGGGTGCGGCCTGTGGCAGGGAGCAGCGCCGTGGGGAATTGAGCAACGGGAAGAGCCACGGAGCGCTCTTCCATGGCAGAGACCATGCGGGCGGTGTAGCGATTGAAATTGAAACCATCCGGATTGTAGGTGCCCTCACGCATGTCGGGATTGAGGCTATCAAAAACCACTTCACCTGCGGCCCAGGCTAACACGCCTGGCAGACCGGGATTGCCGGGATTGTCTTGAGCGTATTCACCGCCAGAGAAGGTCAATGTTTCCCCTACCTTGATGGTGGGCACGGTGAGCGGCCAGGTGGTGGTGTAGTTCACGGCTTGGGCGAGAGGTATCTGATCCGAGCGCGTGTAGTCGATGTCATAAGCATGGCGGTCTCTTACCGTGAGATTGTTGGCCACAGGCAACCAAGCGACGGGTGTGCCGATGGCTTTGGCGTTATCGGGCCACCAGAAATCGGGGGCGAGAGGGTAGTAGAAATAGTGACTGAATGCACCGTCGCCCGATACCGCCCAAGCGGTGTTTTTGTGATCTTTCCAGTAAACGAGGCGGTTCACATTGCCTTCGCGGGCGTAGTTGGCGGCAGGAAGTTGCGCACCGCTGACGACGCCAAGAGGATAGAAGGGAATCACCGGTTCACCTGCCTTTACGGTGGCGGTGAAGCCATTCGGGTAGCGAGTGGTGTCCTCGCGTTGCACGCGGAAGACGCGCATTTTGAATTCATTGTCCGCCTTGTCGCGGAACTGCACCAGCACATAGGGGTCCGATGTGTAGTTGCTATTGCGCGCGGTGACGTTGAGATCGTTATCGCGGAGGGCATAAGCAGCCAAGGGTCGCGGAGCCACGGAGGCAAAGCGCAGAGAGGGAGCCATCAGAGCGTGTTCTTCGTTCGGATTGTATCCGGGTTGGTCACGCACGGGCTGCTGATAGATTTGCACTTGCTCGAAGCGGCCTGGATCAAAGGTCGTGGCGGCGGGGACGGTCTGGGTATTGATGACCATCGATGGCATGATGACTTGATCGACACCGTTGGCGTCCACACTTTCGCTGCCGAAGCCGCTGGACATCAGAATGCGCGGGGGGCTGGCAGGCCACTGCGGGCTGAAACGTTCGGCGCTATAGGGCCACAGCAGGTGGTCGTTGGTGGTCGGATCATCGTACCAAACCACGACAAACTCATCCTGATTCGCGGAGCTAGAGGTGGGATGTTGGTTCACCGCGATGACGGGACCCGGCGGCTCTTCCTTGTTCCAGATCGCGGCACCGCTGAAGCGCGTGCGATCGTAAACGAAGGGATTGTAGCGAGCATTGGCAAAGAAAACGTAGCCCGTTCCCAGACCTGCTTTGTCGCGAGTGCTGGTGATTTTATTGCCAATGTTGACATTGATGGTGGAGGGTAATCCGGTATTCCACAGCTTGGTATTGACGACCTTAAGCTCCACGACGTTTTGCGCGGTGCCGCCGCGACCTGCAGGGGTGATGCGGTTGAATTGCAACACCGTCCATCCGGCAGTTGTGGCCGTAAAGCCAGCATCGTTGTCCACTTGTGCCGTGGCACTGGTGAAGGCGATTTTTTGGAAAACCAGATCGCGCGGTTGGCCAATGGGCGGCTGTGGCACGAGTCGCACGGGCGGGGTGCTCGCGATGTGTTGGTAATTGGTGGTGCCGAAGGTGGGATTGATGCGGACTTTGACCGTGCGGGCATTATTGGCGGGCCAGAGCAGTTCCATGACGACGTTACGCACAGGAAAGAACTTCTTCGCCACGTTGTCCCAGATGAAATCATTCGCCGTGGGGCCACCCTGCTGGGAGCCAGAAAGAGTGGGGGATTGGGCAGTGATCAGGCCGAAATCAGAGATCTCTTGACTTGTGAACTCAACGAAACTGCCGATGGAGAGATTCTTGATGATGATGCGTTCCCCGTAGTTCCAGACGACGCGGGCTGGGCGGCTGAGGATGACTTCACGGCCGATGTAGGGCTTGCCACCGAAGGTGAAAACGGAGTAACCGGCGTTTTTCTGCTCGGTGCTCAGAGGATCCGCATTCGTGGGGGTAAACGCCCCTTCCGAGGGGCTGAAAATGAAATTATCGCCATTGATCCAGCCCGCAAGATCGATGGGACCGGAGTTCAGCACCATGCCGCGAGGGGCTCCGATAAACACCTTGGTGCCGTCGTCATACCAAGAAATGCCTGAGCCGACCGAGTTCGATTGTGGTGTTGTAGGATTGGGCGGCTCGGCGCGCATTTCCACCAAAAGATCAGGATTGGCGGCGATGTTGCTGGCCGTGGCATCGATGCCGTATTGCAGTTTCCAGTCATAAATGATGCTGGCAGGACCGCTCATGGAAAATTCCGGCACTTGTTGGCGCGGTGAGACGGTGGGGAAGGTGCGGGAGCCACTTCCAGCGGCGGCGGTGGCGGCTCCAGAAACGCGATAGCGCCATGGCACATAGCGAATCGCCAGGCCTGGACGCGCGGCAAGATCTTCCACAGCGCCATTGACCTCCATCACGACAGGAGCATCTTTTTTGATCCAGTGCTTGCCAACCGCAGGGAAGGGATCGCCCGCAGCTTTCGAGGTGAGTGCGCGAACAAAAGGCTCGTTGTTCGGCGGCACGGTGGCACGGCTCACGGTGCCTTCGAGGTTGGAATCCACGGTCAGTGCAAATTCCGCCAGCCATTCCAGCTGCACGGCGGTGTTTTGCGTGAGCTTGAAGCTATACACGGTGGCATTGCTATCCTGCACCACGCTGTTGACCGAGAAATTCAGGAAGGTGTAGCGGCGGTCGGCATTGTCGATGGTGATCGCTTTGTTTTCGATGTCATCAGTCTCGAAATCAGGGCTGGAACCTCCGATGACAGGGGCATTATCCCACTGATACACGATGCGCGGAGACTGGATGTTGATGTCAGAATTGAGAATGAGCGACTGGGTGCTGCCGGGGTTGCTGATGACCGATCCATTGAGCAAGACGCGGTTGGCGGCATAGTCGGTGGACAGGGTGAAATTCACGACTTCCGTGAAAGCCCCGCCCGGTTCGAATGCAGCGATGAAACCTTGGTAGCTACCCAGTTCCACGGGCAATTTTTTCGCGGTGCTGCTGTTAGCGCCTTCTTGCATCGTCAGGCCATTGGACCCCTCGAAACTGCCGGACCACCAAAGGCGGGAGAACTTCGCATCCCAGGAGACATCGAGATGACTCCCCATGTTCGGAAACGGGCCCATGATCGGAGATTTGACCCATGCGTAGCGCAGGCTGGAATCGAGCTTGGCAACGAAGGCCGACTCACTGGCGGTCGCGACACTGCGGAATTCGTTGTCGAGACTGGTTCCATCAAGGAACTGGGTAGTTCCTACGGGCAAGTAGCCGGTGATGTAAACGTTATCCGAGGCATCGGCGCTGATGCCGAATTTGTCCAGGTTGGCGGTCGTGTTGACGAACAAGGGGAATGAGTCGTTAAAGTAATTGGAACTACGGAAAATCGCCGATTTATTCGAGTTACCCAGGGTGGTGTCACGGCGGTCCAAGCGCATGTTGACAAAGCTGAGGTCATGTCCCAGAAGGTAGAGCCAACCATTGATGAAACGCACCTCATTCAACGTGGTGAATTCGGTAGGCTGCTTGGCGGTGAAGCTGGTCAACTCGGGATTAATCTTCACCAAATAGCGGGTGTTTGCCGCGTGTTGATTGTCAGCGGGGTTGGCGTAAGTGGTGTAGGCATTGTTCCAACCGTTGAGGAGTCCGGCATTTGAACCTGTGCGGCCTACGGCATAGAGCGCCCCCACGTTGTCCACAGCCAAGGAACGGATGGTGGAATTACTGGTACCCATGGCACCCAGCACAATGTAGCGGACGAAGCTCAAATTGTCACTGAAAACCATCATAACCGGGGGGACTCCACCCGCCTGCAATGATACCACAACCTGGTTCGTTGCTTTAATGTAAATGACATCAGTCACGATTCCGAAGAGCGATGACGCGGATGTGGTAAGCAGAGTTCCATTGAGCGAGTACTTCTTAATGTTGAAATTAGAAACCACATAGATGGCACCTGTGTCGCCCTTGCCCACCACATCAAACGCTTTCGCCTGAAAGCCGGGGATGCTGATGTCTTGCCCTGTGATGTTGTTGCCGGAGGGATCAAACTTCGTGATGATCGCGCCACCCGGGCGATTGCCTAGGACATAGGTATTGCCATCTTCATCGTGTTTCATGCCCACGGTCTGGAAACCGGAAGGGATGGACTTGAGGAAAATCTCCGTGCCGTTGTTTTGCCCCATCGCGGGCAGGCAGAGCAGGAGTAACAGGGCGATTCGAGCCAGGAGTGTCTTCATGTGGTGGGAAAGTTGGGGTGAAAGGTGTGGCTGAGATTAGAAATTGAGGGTATCGACCAAGCTCAGTCGATTGAGAGTAAAGGTGCCGCGCGTGCGCAGACCTATGTTTTGCGAAGGACCGAGAGGTTTGTGGAGTCCGAAAATTTCCTCAAAGTAGGCGCCACTGATGCGACTGACTCCGTATCCTGCTCTGCCGGAACTGCCCGGGTCGGCAGCGCTCACGGTGAGGGAAATGTTGCGGGTGATCGGGAAGCCTTCCGTGTGGTCGGGGTGTTGCCGATGCATAAACGGATTTGTAGGCGCCAAGGCAGGAAGGTGAATGGAGCCTTGCAGCGAACTACCGGGCGTAAGGCTTCCTACGAGGCGGATTTCATTTTGCGGAATGATTGCGGCGGATTGACGAATGGTAGTAAGCGCCTTGGTCACAGCGCGGTTGGCGTAAAACGTTAGTTCCGTTTGACCTGTGACGCCGGCATTGTATTGAAAGACGACTTCCGATGCGGCGGTTTTCGCTGCCGTGGTGGCGGCGGCCGAGAATGTCGCGGCACTCACAAAGCCTGTGTATTCTGCCGAGGGTGTGGCGAGGAATACTTGGGCAGAGGGAATGGCGCTGATCGAAGCGGCGATCGCTTCTTCCACGGTCTTTTTGAGATCTGCAGGATTGAGCGAGATCATCACTTGCGCGGCGGCGGCATTGGTTGCGGCATACACCACGGCATTCACTGCGTCCTCAGCGCGGATGTCAGCCCAAAGCGATTGGCTCTTCAGCGTAACGGCGGCTACAAACGCTGCGCTCACAGGCCCATTCGCAAGGAGCTCATTGCGCACATCGGTGGCGATCTGTGTTTGATTCTTGTTGGCATTTTTTGCTGCAATCGCTGTGGTCACTGCCACATCGGGGATCGCTTCGCGGATGGACAGAAAGGCGGTGCTGGCGAGGAATCGATTGTAAGCTTGGGTGGTGTCCGCTGCATTGTGGCGGGCGTAAATGGCCGCCGTGCGGGCGATGCCTTGTTTCGTGGCGAGGTCACTTCCCGTGGCCGCACCTTCTGCTGCCAGCGCGGCACCATGCACCACACCCGCAATGGCTTCCAGCCCGCGCGTATCACCGTAGGAACTACTGGATTTGAGTTGAAGGGCCTGCGTTACGCATGTCCCAAAGGCGCCTCCCAGCGGATCCGTGGCAAAAGGTGTATAACTCGTATTAGTAAGAGGATTGAAGGCAAAGTCCGCAGCGGTTTTGCTGCCGCTATGGATCTGTGCGGCCACGGTATTGGCGATGGTAATCACACTCGCCTCGCTGAAGAAATGCGTGGTGATGAACGAGGTAGCACCCGAGGCGCGGTTCAGATATGACAAGCTGACATTCGCAGATGTTACTTTCGGTTGCAGCGCTGTCATGACGGCCGTCTCGATCGCTGCGGCGGTGCCGCCATTGTCGGTGCGGATTTTGGTCACCGCAGTCGTGGTGGAGGTATCGATCAAGGTCTGCACGGCATTCACCGCACTCTGACTGCCAAAGTCAAACGAAGCCGATGCCACGCGCTTGGCGATGCCCGGATACTGCGAATAAAGGCTGGGATCGGTGATGAGCAGGATCGGCGCAGAGCCATCCGCCGCTTCCGCACCCCTCACAATCGCCACACTTTTGAGCAGCGAAACCTGCCCGGCCCCATTGACGTGGAGAATCAAGCGCAGTTGCGCCGTGTCCGAGGTGGCGGTGGTGGTCGCGGGATTGGTAAACTCGTAGGTGTTGGAATTACCCACGGCTCCAGTCGACTCGTTAACCTGATTGAGATCGACATCTCCCACCCATAGACCTTGGGCGGGATGGACAGCCCGGGCGATCGAACCGAACGACAGCGCCACGATGGGGGCAAATAAAAGAGTGCGAAGGGATGAGTGCATGATTACAGGAATAAGATTTTGGCAGACCAAGGAGTCTGATGAGAATCGTTAGGGGGTAGGCAGGAGATCTTGACGAATCGACAGCAGGGGGATTTCCACGCGCGAGCCGGTGCTGGAGGTGATGACCAATGTGGAAGCCATCACAGACTGGTTCACCGATTCTTGAGCGACTTCCAGTTCCAGTTCGAAAGCCGCGTTCGCCTCCAGCGGGCCGAATTGTGCGCCGCTGGTGAGCGGGACGGGAACTTTGTCGTCATTGGCAGGGAGTTCCAGCACTCGCACGACATAAGAAACCGGCAGCAATCCATTTTCTCCCGCCTGCAAAGAAAAAGTCAGATTTTGCGGAAATGCGGAGGTGCTGCGGATTTGGATCGTGCGCGATGGTGATTCAGCAGAAAAAACGATACCACCCGATGAACTGCCACCGAATGTCACATCCATCGAGCCGCCGAAGGTGGAGGCGCCATTGCTGTATACCCAATAGGCGGCACCAGGTTGCATCAATACCTGAGCGGGATTGGTAATCAGACTCCATTGTCCCGATACCATGCGATACACGCGCAGTGGCGTATGCGGTGCCGCATTGCCGAAAAATGCAGCTACGGTTGGCGCCTGTGCGGCATGGATTGGGAAACCGACGAGGCTGTAGGCATTCGGATGCCAGCGTGCCGAACCGAAAAACGGTGTGCCTTCGAATGTCCAGGTGAATGCCGTTTTGGCAAAGATCAAATAAGCATTGTGAGCTTGGATCGCGCTGAGATTGGTGAGCACACGGTCATCGCGATGCGGCGCATACCAGACATTCCAGCCCTTGCGGTCCGGTAAGACCTCGCCGGGACTATCGATGAATTGCATCGGTGTGACGGGGCGGTTGTATGCCGCCACGATCTCTATAGGCGTTCCTTGAAATAGTTCCGTGGGGCTGCCCTTGCGAGGTTCAATCTCCACATAGACGGCATTCCAGCCCTGCTGCAGTTGGATGGATTGGGAGCGGAACGGACCCGTGGGAGCGATCTGCACTTGGGCGCTCGCCACGAAGGGCAGCAGCGGACAGGCGGTTGCCAGCAGAAAGCTCAAGCGCGCGATGAGTTGTATCGTTGAGGACAAAATACTAGTAGTCATAGATAAAAGTCGCAGTGGTTGATGAAAAGATGCCTAACAAAAACAAAGGGGTGTTAGGCAATGTCTTAATCAGTTACGCGGGGGCGATACTGAATTATTAAAATGTCGCTTACGGCTAAGCATTGCCATAAAAATCAATTTGTGGTTGAGTTGTCAAATCATTTTTTGAGATAATTGCGCACTTTGCCAAATTTGCTAGATCCATAAAGATTTTATGCACGAGTGAGTAGAAAGCTTGGCGCATCAATATATGCGGAGTGCTGGTTTGTGATTGTGGAAATCATTCGACCCAGATGCATGATTTCTCGTTACTGTTAGATAGAGATGCAAGCGGGGGGGGCGCTTGCGCAGAAAAATAAGCAGTATTCATGCCACGATGTCATCAAGAACGAAAGTCCATGGTTCGTTAGAGTGATGAGTATCAAGTGCTCGGAATCATGAAGAATTTTTCATTCCATGCTTGCCAGTCGAGTCGTGCCGGCGCAACATGCCCGCCCGCGCCGGGATGGCGGAATTGGTAGACGCGCTTGGTTTAGGTTCAAGTGGATTCATCTGTGCAGGTTCGAGTCCTGTTCCCGGTACTTTTCTCCATCACATTCTCACTATGGACGAGTTGAAACAAAAACTGATGGATCTCGGCCTCTCGGCGGAGATGGTGGACCAGGTGATCCAGACGGTGGGTGACTTTGTGCAAGCCAAGGTGCCAGGGGTGGATCAGGCGATGGTGGAGAAACTTCTGGCCGGAGAAACCAGCGATTTGCTCGGTATGGCCACGCGTTTTCTGGGTTCGAAATTCATGTGAGTGCCCCGAATGGGCATGCGGCGGATCTGTTTGATGGCAAAATATCAAACTTTTCCGAAACTTTTCGCTGGACACGCGCAGTCGTTTGCGCAAAGTCGTTGGCGTAGGGCATTTTTTTCTTAATCTCTCATCCCTCTTTTTGCATGAAATTTTCTTTTTCTTCTCTTTCTTTCGGTTCCCTCGTCTTGATGCTGGGCTCGGTCGTTGTTTCCAGTCTGTTGTCTTCCTGCTCTTCTGGCGGAGGCGTCGCGGACACAGGCTATGGTCCTTTCGACAGCCGTGGAAACTACGTGGAAGCATGGGCGGATAATCCCTCAAAATGGAACCGCCGCTCGATTGCCAAAGACTCCTCTCCGGTGGAAGAGCCAGCGCCTGCGCTACTTGCGTCTAACGACAGCCCTCCGAGCAATCTTACGCCCATCACGACTTCCACCTCATCACGTGAAGTGGAAGTGGCGCGTATGAAGCCCAGTACATCATCGACCAAACCCACGGTGGCTAAGACCACGACCAAGCCGAAGTCCACCAGCACCGCTTCCACCAGCTCTAAGCCGAAGAGCACGGCGTCCGTGGCGAAAACCAGCAGCAAGTCCAAGGCCGTCGCCGCCAAACCCCGCAGCTCGCGTGTGGTGGTGAAAAAAGGCGACACGCTCTCTGGCCTGGCGGCGCGCTATGGCTCCAGTGTCTCCTCCATTCAGCGGGCCAATGGCATGCGCGATACCAAGCTCGCGATCGGCCGCTCGCTCGTCATCCCACGACTCTGATCATCTAACGATTTCCCATGCGCCGCTCCAGTTCGCGCAGGGAAAACTCGCTGAGTGTGGGTCTGCCATCCGCCGCACAGTAGGGCAGATCGCAGGTGAAGAGTTCTTCTAACAATTCTTTGGCGCGATCTTCGCTGATGATTTCCTGCAGCCCGGCGCGTCGGGCGAGGCAGCGGGCGAGTTTATCGTAAGCAAGACGAGCACCACCGGTGCCGCCGGCCAGCAGGTCGTCCACCACCTCATGCACGAAAGCCAGAGGATCGGTGAGATGGAGAAATGCGGGAAGACTGCGGACTTGCAAGGTGCCGCCGCCAAAGTCCCCCAGCTCCAGTCCGGCGGTGGCGAAACCTTCCTGATTGCGCAATACCACGTCGATTTCCCGTGGATCGAGATCGATGAGCAGAGGCACCAGCAGTCCCTGGCTTTCGATGCCCTGTTTTTGTGCCTGCAACATGCGCTCATACACGATGCGTTCCCGCGCCGCGCGGGGATCGAAGATCACCAGTCCATCATGGCTTTCCAGAAGGGCGAAGCGCTGGTGCAGCAGTCCGATCCAGCGGAAAGACGCGGCACCGCGTGCGCCCTGCGCTGGTGTGGGCGGCGCGGATTCCTCGCGGGGCAAGGGAATTTCCTGCTGTGTGGCCTGCGGCATCCAGGCGGGAATGGCGATCGTGGGAGTCGCGGCGGGCGTGGGTGGTATCGGGTTTTCCACCGCTGTCGATGGAGGAAAATACGAGCGCACCAGCCCTTGTTTCGCCGGCATCTCCGCGGCGGGCGGTTCGCTGCTGCGCCGCTGCTGTTGTTGCAGGGCCTGTGTCACGGCGGCGGCGATGCCTTCGCGCACTTCATGACTGCGGTGGAAACGTACTTCGCGTTTGGCGGGATGCACGTTCACATCGACCAATGCGGCTTCCATCTCGATCCACAACCACGCGGCGGGATGCAGTCCTTCCATCAAGCCGCCGCGAAAGCCCTCGCTCAGCCCCCGTGCGATCGCGATATCTTCGATGGGACGTCCATTCAGAAAAACGCACTGATGCTTGCGGCCTTTGCGCGCGTGCGTGGCGGGGAGAAAAAAACCTTCTACGGAAAATCCATTGCCGTGATGCAGCGGGATCTCGATCAGGTCGTTCGCGCTTTCCACGCCTAACAAATGCCGCAGACGGTCGCTCTTGCGCGGCACAGCGGGCAGCTCTAACACCTCGTGACCATCGCGGCGATAGCGGAAGCGCACCGTGGGCGCGGCGAGGGCGTGGAGGCGCACCTCGTGCTCCACATGCGAGGCCTCGGTGCTCTCGGCTTTGAGAAATTTCCGCCGCGCGGGAATGTTGTAGAAAAGTTGTTTGATCTCGATCGTCGTGCCCGGCGCGCAACCGGCGGCGCGCACGTCGATGATTTTTCCGCCGTGCACCTGGATTTCCGTGCCATCGAGCGTTTCCCGCTCGCGTGTGACGAGGCGGAAGCGCGAGACGCTGGCGATGCTGGGAATAGCCTCGCCGCGAAAACCGAGGGTGCTGATGTTGTGCAGGTCGCTGCTGGTGCGCAGTTTGCTCGTAGCATGGCGTTCTAACGAAAGCAGGGCGTCATCGCGATCCATGCCACAGCCGTCATCGGTGATGCGGATCAGGGCGCTGCCACCGCGCTCGATCTCCACGAGGATCTCGCGGGAACCGGCATCCAGTGAGTTCTCCACCAACTCCTTGACCACGCTCGATGGCCGCTCCACGACTTCTCCCGCCGCTACTTGGCTGGCGAGGATGTCGGGAAGGACGTGAATGCGTGGCATAAGGTGGCGCTAGGCTAGAAGGGAACAGAGTGCGCACCAAGCCATTTTTTTCGCAACTTATCCCTTTTCAGACGGTTCATTCTGCAAGACCATGAGGGCCGCCCTCTCCATGCCTGGATTCATCCCTGAACAGCCTCTCGCTTCCGCAGCCGGCGTCGATGCCGACGACGCGATCGATGTCGCCCTGATGCGTGCCACGGCGAAGGGCGATGAGCGGGCATTCCGGCAGTTGATCGAGCGCCACCAGCAGTCCGTGGTCGGCACCGTGGCGCGCATGCTCAACGACGCGACGGAGGCCGAGGACATCGCACAGATGGTATTCGTGCGGATCTGGCAGTCGGCGCCGAAGTGGACGCACGATGCGAAATTCACGACCTATCTGTTCACGATCACGCGGAATTTGGTATTCAACGAAAGCCGCCGCCGCAGTCGCAAAAAGGAAGTGTCGTACGATGAGCAGGAAGAAAATCATCCGGCACTGAGTCGTGCCGACGACGCCCTGCAACCGGGCGAACGTTTGGAAAAAAGCGAACGGCATCGCAGCATCGATCGCGCCATCGCTGCCCTACCCGAGCAGCAGCGCCTGGCGGTAGTGCTGCGCACCTTCGAAGGCCTCGATTACGAGGAAATCGCCACCGCCCTGGACACCAGCGTGTCATCCGTGAAAAGCCTGCTTTTCCGCGCCCGCGCCACCCTGCGCGAAGCACTTTCGGATGAGCTGTAAGGAGAAGGGATTTGCAATCCCTTTCTTAGAATTCAGGGATGGCAAATCCCTGCTCCTTAGGCCATGAATTGCTGAATCGCTCCGGTTTGCGGGAGTTTTTTGCGGGCCATTTCGAGGTCGAGGTCGCCGTAGTGTTCGATGGGGTTGCCGTGGGCGTTGAGGAGGGTGGTGTACCAGTTGCCTAACGTTTTGTGGCCGGGCTCGCCGAGATACGGCAGGCGGATGTAGCGGCCGGCGATGTCGATCTTGCAGTTTTTGCCGGACATGATGACGAAGGGGGACTCGGTGCCGATGCCGTGGTGCGTCTCGCCGTTTTCGGGAAAATACATGATCATCGTATTGTCAAACATCGTGCCGTTGCCCTCGGGGGTGGCCTTGAGTTTTTCGACGATGGTTTTGACCTGGTTCATGTGGCTGATGCGGATCTGCTCGCGGGTCTTCCAGGCGGGCACGCCGCCGAAGGCTTCATCGTGGCCGAGCGGGTGGATGCCGACGCGGTCGGTCTCGTTGCCGGGCAGGCCGGTGATGGGGGTGCCGAGGTCGTCGATGGTGTAGGTGACGACGTTGGTGAGGCCGGCTTTCATGGCGGCGATGAGTACATCGGTCATGGCCGCTTGTTTTTCCGGGGTGCTGGCATTCGGGCCGCCGTTGAGGTGGACGGGATCGAGGGTGGGCAGGTGCTGGGCGAGGGTTCCGGAAATGCTGATGAGCTTTTTGTTGCGCTCGCGGATGGCCTCAATGGACTCGACTTGTGCTTCTTGGCGTTTCACTTCATGGCCTTTGAAACCGCTTTCTTTCAGGCCTTCTTTGCTTTGGAGGAAGGAGAGCATGTCGTTGTCGCTATTGACGGCATCGGGGTTGAGCACGGATTTGAAGAGCTCGCTGCGCGCGGTGTCGGGATCGGCGTAGCAGTAGTTGCGGGTTTGCGGAGCGGGGGCGGAATAGCCCGAAACGATGCCGGTGCGGCCGTCGGCGAAGGAAAGCTCGACGTGGCCGAAGGGCGAGGGGAAAAGTTTCGCCAACTCAAAGTCGATGGTGGTGCGTTTGATGGCGCTAAGCGTGTTGCGGTTCGACTTGAAACAACCCATGACTGAGGAAAAGGAGAAGTGGACATTTTCGCTCATCTTCGCCGAGAGGCCCTGCAGGATGGTCATGTTT
>Ga0315909_10005223_pt1 | contig 15002 bp, 16 predicted proteins | sample LakEriMetagenome_11_FD_203527 | JGI IMG/M metagenome (GOLD analysis project Ga0315909, IMG submission 203527) | Freshwater fungal communities from buoy surface, Lake Erie, Ohio, United States - Buoy 2 MA125 | ecosystem: Environmental > Aquatic > Freshwater > Lake | place: USA: Lake Erie, Ohio...
TCTCAATGACGCTGAAGTCCATGTGGCGAGAATCGCTATGACTTCAAAACTCATTCGAGGACTCTATGGAACATGAAAATATGCAGGCGAAACAACACTACGATCCGGATCGTTTGTTGGCATCGTTAATTAGCAAACTTAATCTTAAAAACGATGCAGCTCTTTCGCGCGCACTTGAAGTCTCACCACCTGTCATAAGCAAAATACGGCATCGACGTCTTCCTGTGACGGCATCGCTGCTGATTCGCATGCACGAGGTGAGTGCGTTGTCGATTGCCGAGTTACGTCATTTAATGGGTGACAGACGCGGTAAATTTAGAATCAGCGATAAGCATTTCAAACCCAAGATCAGCTCATCGCATTGATCGCAGACAGATCATCAGGTGTGTTGATATTTACAAATGCGGCTCTGTCATCGAAGAGCACCTGCGCATGATCAAGGCTTAGCAGCCAAGCGATAACTTTTCGCTCACCTTTGTTAAGGTAATCGTTAAGATGAACGAGGGTGTCGCGCCTTAGCAGACAGAATACCGGATGATGTTCTGTCTGATTCTCATTCATGGTGACTGCGTAAGCTGCTTGAGCCCCCGAAGAAATCAATGCCTCACTTAAACGGCTGGCCAAGTTGGTGGGTAGATTAGGGCAATCACACGGCACGCTTAATAGGTAGGGAGTGGTGCATTGATTTAATCCTGCGTGCAAGCCCGCCAGTGGGCCCGCATATCCGCTAATCACATCCGATAGTAAGGGCAAGCCAAATACTATGTAGTCGTCTAGATGACGATTGGCGCTAATGAACAAGGGACCAACTTGCGGTTGAAGGCGTTCTATGACGTGCCGAACCATGGGGCGGCCACCTAGCAGTTGTAAGCCTTTATCACGACCACCCATGCGCGTGCTTAATCCGCCGGCAAGGATGAGTCCACTGATATCGCTAACAGGGCAGTTCATACCGTGCTCATGACATTTGTTTTACGACTAAGCAAAGGCTTCACTCAAGGTGAGGATTTCACCCGTGTGTGTCGCGTTATAGCCGGGGAGTTGATTGACGACCTGACGAAAGCTTGGTGAACGTAAAACCGCAATCAGCAGCTTCACTGTGGGTTGATGTAGTACTTCTGCATTGACGGCAAAGAAGTAACGCTCGCTTACCAAAGGTATGAAATCAAGTTTGAAACGCACTGCTGCTGTTTGCACACCAAAGCCGACATCGGCCATGCCGCTTGCAATAAATGCTGCAACGGCAGAATGCGTAAATTCAGTATTTTCGAAACCAGTGATTTGTGTCGGTGAGAGCCCAACTCGCTGCATCATGAGCTCTAGCAGCATGCGTGTGCCCGAGCCAGCTTGTCGATTGACGAAGCGTACATCACTACGCGACAAGTCATTAATGCTCTGTATGTTAAGTGGGTTGCCAGGATTAACAAACAAGCCTTGCGAGCGCACAGCCAAGTGAATCAGTTGATGTGTTTTTGGATCTAACCATCGCCTGTAGCGTTCCATGGCGGGAATTTCAAAGTCACCCAAGGGCACATGAAATCCGGCTAAGTCGCATTCGCCGCGCGAGAGAGAGGCTACTGCATCACTGCTATTGCGATATCTCAGATCGATGGATAAACCCGATTCACCCGCTTGTTTGAGAAATGCAGCCACCGCAAATCCATGGCTGGCATCCAGACGTATCATTGATCCGAGACTTCCCACTGTTTTACCAAGCTCGGTCTCCAGTTCAGAAGCCAAGCTGTCCAGGGTAGGCGAAAGTCGGGCGGTGACGCGGCGATCGGCCCAGATTAGTTTTTCTGCCAGAGCCGAGAGTTGGGTACCCCGACCACGCCCCGTTTGCATCAAGCTATAACCAAATAAAGCTTCCGCATCGCGCAGCAGGCCCCAAGCATATCGGTAGGACAGTCCCACGGTCTGAGCCGCACGGGCAATGGAGCCGGTTTCTTCGATGGCACGCAGCAGCGACAAAAGCACCGCTGTATCAAGCGCTTTACCTTCGTCGCGCTTGATTTCCCAATGAGGGTTGATCTTAACCTTGAACATTATGATAAGTTTTGCATATTGCGGATTAGAATAGGCAGTGCTAGCTTCCGCGCTGGGTAAGAATAACAATGTAGCAGACTGACTTGCGCAAGTGCAGGGCAGACCTGTAAAAAAAATCATATATAGGCCGCAGTTATAGGGCAGACCTCTGGAGGAGATATGGGTTTTTCTGATTTGCTGGCGAAAGAGAATACGATCGCAGGCACTGGCTTTAACCGTTGGTTGGTACCGCCAGCAGCACTCGCGATTCACTTATGCATAGGCATGGCCTATGGTTTTTCCGTATTTTGGAAACCCTTGGGCAATGCGCTTATCGGCCCCGATGGCGCACCGCTGGCGGCATGTGCTGCCGGGGCGACTACCTTTGGCGATAAGCTCGCCGGCACCGGACGCGCACTGTTTGCAACAGACTGCAACTGGACACAATTTGATTTAGGGTGGATGTACACACTCTTTTTCGTTTTACTTGGTTGCTCGGCTGCGATCTGGGGTGGCTGGTTAGAGCGCGCTGGTCCACGTAAAGCGGGTTTTGTGTCTGCTATTTGCTGGTGTGGTGGCTTGCTGATTTCTGCTTTCGGCGTGCATCAGCATCAACTGTGGATGATGTGGTTGGGCTCGGGAGTGATAGGCGGGGTGGGCCTAGGCTTGGGCTATATCTCACCTGTGTCAACACTCATTAAATGGTTTCCCGACCGGCGCGGTATGGCTACTGGCATGGCCATCATGGGCTTTGGTGGCGGCGCAATGATAGGTTCGCCCTTGGCCACACTGCTGATGGGTAAATTTGCCAGTCCAGGTGACCCAGGTGTATGGCAAACCTTTGTTACTTTAGCGATTGTGTATTCGGTATTTATGTTTGCTGGCGCGTTTGGTTATCGCGTGCCTGCCACGGGGTGGAAACCTGCAGGTTGGGAACCGCCAGCGACTGCCGGCACCAATGCCATGATCGCTGCTAACCATGTGCACTTGCAAAATGCCCATAAGACCCCACAGTTTTGGCTCTTGTGGGTCGTCTTGTGCATGAACGTATCCGCTGGCATAGGCATCATCGGAGCAGCGTCGCCTATGTTGCAAGAGACTTTTGCAGGCGCGTTAATTGGCCAGCCCGACATAGGTTTTTCCGACCTTAAACTCAATAAAGAATTGCTTGCCGGTGCGGTTGCTATAGGTGCAGGTTTTGTCGGTTTGATTTCTTTGTTTAATATTGGCGGCCGTTTTGTGTGGGCTTCTTCATCAGACAAACTCGGACGCCGTCCCACCTATGTGATTTTCTTTATTCTTGGTATAGCCATGTATGTGTTGGCTTCGGTAGCTGCCGGATGGAAATCACTGCCTATCTTTGTTTTTTGCTTTTGCATCATTGCGTCTATGTATGGTGGTGGTTTTGCGACCATACCTGCGTATTTGGCCGATATGTTTGGCACTCAGTTCGTAGGGGCCATACACGGTCGGTTGCTCACAGCATGGTCTACCGCTGGAATTTTGGGCCCAGTTGTTGTCAACTACATGCACGATGTACGACTTGAGCAAAAAATTCCGTTTGATCAAATTTATGGCCCGATTTTTTATGTGCTGGCCGCTATGCTGGTGGTGGGATTAATTGCGAATCTATTAGTGCGTCCTGTGGCAGACAAGTATTTCATGACCGATGCTGAACTCGCGTTTGAAAAACAACTTGCACACGAGCGTTCACTGGCCTCTGCAACAACTGGTAGCGCGGGTACTGAAGGCACCAGTAGTGCAGCAGTTGCACCGCTAGCTTGGTTGGCTGTGGGTTTGCCGCTGGCGTATGGCATATGGGTTACGTTACAAAAATCAGCCGTACTTTTTAAATAAACGAGACCTTCTCGTTAAACAGAGGGCGGGCTCGCTGAGCCCGCCCTCTGACGTTTTTGTAGTAGTAGTTTAGACTTGCGATGCTGATTTAGTGCGAATTTTATGGCGTGCCAGCACAGCTGTGCAGCGCGAAGTCACGTTAAGCAAGGGGGTTGGCTTTGATCCTCTACTTAACTAACGTCTGGCTTTTATTTATTCAGTTCTACCTTAGTGATCTATTGATCAGGAGACGTAATGAGCATCACCATTGAACTTGTACGTAGTGCTTTGTCACAGGTTGTTGACCCCAATACCGAGAAAGATTTTATAACTAGTAGATCAGCTAAAAATATACAGATTAGTGGTGCCGATGTCAGTCTCGATATCGAGCTTGGATATCCTGCTAAAAGTCAGCTACAGATCATTCGTGAGAACGCAGCAAAGGCGCTTGCAGCGATACCAGGTATAGGTCAGGTCAACATCAATATAGCGTCTAAGATCGTGGCTCACTCCGTTCAACGCGGAGTCAAGTTGATGCCCAACGTACGCAATATCATAGCGGTGGCTTCTGGCAAGGGTGGTGTGGGTAAATCCACCACAGCGGTTAATTTGGCACTGGCATTGGCCGCCGAAGGCGCAAATGTAGGATTACTCGATGCCGATATTTATGGACCATCACAACCGATGATGATGGGTGTATCTGGCAAACCGGAATCGCATGACGGCAAAACCATGGAGCCACTCGAAAACTATGGCGTACAAGTTGCCTCGATAGGTTTCATGATAGATCCCGATCAGCCCATGGTGTGGCGCGGCCCTATGGTTACTCAAGCACTACAGCAATTACTTGAGCAAACAAACTGGCGTGATTTGGATTATTTAGTGGTGGATATGCCGCCAGGAACAGGTGACATACAACTCACGCTCTCGCAAAAAGTACCCGTAACTGGTGCAGTAATAGTTACCACGCCGCAGGATATCGCCTTGCTGGATGCGCGCAAAGGCTTAAAAATGTTCGAGAAGGTGGGTATTCCCATCCTCGGAATTATCGAAAACATGAGTACCCATATCTGCAGTAACTGCGGTCATGCTGAGCCCGTGTTTGGTGAGGGCGGGGGTGCAAAAATGTGCCAAGAATATGCTGTAGATTTTCTTGGTGCCTTGCCATTGACCATGTCCATCCGAGAGCAAGCCGATTCGGGCAAACCTACGGTGATTGCAGATCCCAATGGGCAGATAGCGGATATTTATAAACAGATTGCTCGTAAGCTGGCTGTTAAGGTCGCTGAAAAAGCGAAAGACATGAGCAGTAAATTTCCCAGCATCGTCATTAAAAATGATTAATGCCAAGTAGTGAACTTTATAGAAAGCCAGCGAAGCTATTCGACGCGGGGCAAAGTTTTATTGAGGCATTGCAGAGCGATGAAAATGCACAATTTTCCATAGTCCTGAACGTTTTTTAACTACGATGCTCAAGCGCCCCAGTGCAAGCTCTGTGTGATCGTTTTCTGTGATGGTTATTTTGTTTAGTGCAGTAACTGTCGCGACATCATCGCTTACTGCATCAATCAAGGTGTTTGTTAGCTCGGAAACGTAGCGTTTTGTTTGTACTAAATTGCTCTCAAAATAGTGTCGTATATCGTCGGTACCAGTAACCAAGCCTTTGCTGGTGGTGCCTATGAATACAGCATCTGGTGCAAATAGACTCATTAGCTTATCTGTATCGGATTGAGTAAAGGCTAAAGACCAACTTTCAACAACCTCCAAAGCTTCTTTTATAGTGTCTGTCATGAGAGTTTGTTCAATGAATAGGTACTATTTTTACTTGGTCCACCTAAAACGCTTCGTTGAAACGAACTAGATCGTTTGCCTTTATAGTCCTAACTACAAAGGTTTTACGGTCTTATTAGCATTAAGGCAAGCAGCTCAGTTTGCCATGCTGGTGGGTTGTAGATTAAAGTGGGTACGAATGACGATTTATGTCAGTTTACGGGAGAAAAAAAATGGTGGGATTAATTGTCTTTGTACTTTCGCTGCAGGCAGAAATTAATGTATCAAATCATGTTGATAAAGCCGATTGCTTAGTCGCAGCTGACGCTATCAAAACAAGCGCTGATGTGCAGGATGTACGATGCATTGCATTTAAGCCAAAAAGCGTAGAAGAAAGTTAATAATAAATTCAATGGCTCGTCGATGAGCTTAGATTACTCTCATCGACGAGTGATTTTATTTTAATAGCGGTTGTACTGTTCTAAGGCTTTGCGCATAGATTTTTCACGTTCAATGATGGGAATCATCTTTGATTCTTTATCGTCGTACAGCTTCAAAAATTCTATGACTTTCTCTGCCGCTGCGGCGGGAACCACCACCACACCATCGGCATCAGCCACGATGTAGTCGCCGGGGTTCACCATAATCTCGCCGCATTTAACCGGAATCTGTTTGTCAACGCTGATCATCCTGCCCACCGACGTGGCAGGGCTAACACGACGCGACCATACTGGAAATTCAAGGCGTCTTAGTTCTGAAATATCACGCACAGCACCATCAATCACGGCGCCAGCTAACCCCCGTACCTTAGCTGTGGTGCCCATCAGATTGCCCATGGCGGCGATCTCCAGTCCATCTTGCATCACATATACCAGTACTGAACCTGCGGGTGCCTCATCCAAAATATCCAGTAGGTGATTAGTATATTTACGATTGTCATTTTTCAAAACGGGTCGCATAAGAGCAGTTGCAGCTCGACCAACGATGCGCGCATCATAAATAGGTTTCATGTCAGCCGACATCCAGCCCCGCGCACCCGTTGCCTCTTCCACTGCATCAGCAATATTACCGGTGCTGTTTTCCGGGCGTTTTAGCTCGGCGATGATTTGCTCAGGCGTGATGGCTAACGCCGTGGTGACTAGGCCAACATTAAGTACGATGGCCAGTGTTACGCAAAGTAATCTCGTGCGCATCTTTGTCTCCTGGATTTATTGTTGAAGTTATTTAACTGATTTTTACAGTGCTTAGGCTTGCTTACCACTCACTGATCGCGACCTCAAGGGTCAGTCCATCACCATTAGGCCCTAGATCACGAGTCATAAGTCCAACGATATCACGCCAAGTAGAAGACTCAATTTATTCCTATGTTCAGTTACATAGCAAAAAATACAACGCCAGGGTGGTGCACTGATTAGTACAGCATCGTTCAGTTTTTTACTGGGCCACTACGTAAACTAAGTCTCACTTTGTGCCATTCCGTCTACATCCTAAGCTCTGAAAAAGCAGCACGTAGTGAGCTACGACGGGATATTGAATAACATCGCGTATGTGGGCCATCCATGAAATCAACAACTATCGCAACACCACTATTGCTACATACTCCAGACATAAGAGCACCCAAGCCTTTACCTAAGCCGCCACAAAAAATTTCGCCAACGGCTATCAACGCATCGAGCAATATCAATGTAAAAAAATCCGATAGTCATCTCATTGTTGCACAATCAAATAGTTTTGTTGATGACTTGGATGCCAAGCGCGAAAAGCTAGGTAGCGAACAAGGTCAATTTGTAGATAAGGCGTTAGGCGAGGTGGAATCAAGTCTCGCTCTGCTAGAGTACATGGAGACAGACGATACAGCCGGAACTACTTTTTCAGCAGCAGACCTGGCATCAGCCTCAGCAAAACTAGAGATGTTTTCCTCTCTGATGGACAAGACATCACATATTAAAACACCCCCAAAAAAATCATCTAGTTCAGGATCAGTTGAACAAAACCAGCTAAGCTCCGAACTTAAAGCCAAGTCAAAAAATCTGATGGATCATGTGGGTATCAAGATCGATCAGCAATTACAGGATGAAGTACAAGTCAAAACGCACCGTGCACGCCCAATAAGAATAAAAATAACTAAGTCTGCAGTCGAGAGGAATAATATTTCAGGGCAAGCAAATGCGTTTCTACTAAAGGGAATGATTCCTGGTAAGCCACTTGCCGATCAGATCAATAATTGCAAAAAACAGATTACTAATGTTAAAAATGCGCTTCAACAGATGGATGCTGAGGTTCAGTCACTTTCTAGCACCGAGGCAAGTAAATCAGCAGCACCAGATGCGGCGGCAGCTGAAAAAATAGATCTTAAAGAACTGCAGCATTCATTAGAAGGCATGTTGTTAATGCTGGAAAATTATCAGTCGCCGACATCAGTACAAAATATCTGTATCGCAAAAATTTTTGAGTTACAAGCGGCCAGATTAGCTATACCAAGTACTGATAAAGACAATAAACCTATTAATCAGGAATTACTTAGTTTTATAGATGCACGTATTAGCTATATCGCCAGTATTCGTGATAATCCAGAAGGTCATGATGGCCCAACCTTGCTGGGTAAGGCACAGATCGCATGGCCACTTGCAAAGCTTCATCCTATGGATGCGGCTAAACAAAAAACCATGTTAGAAAAAAGTATAAAACTGCTCGTTGAAAAAATTAGTGATGCAAAAAATACCAGCGATTTTGCCGATATTGCCAAGTCACTTCAGACTACAGAATTTTCAGAGCGTATGGTGCTGATGGAATTAATGAAAAGTGCCGAAGGTATATCGGATGTCATAACTGCTTTTGGTAAAGGACTTGATCAGACACTGCGGCATCAGGATTGGGCTCCGGTGAGTACCGAGATATTGCTGCCCATAGAACAAGCGCCCGACGGGAAAGTGAAAACAGCGAAAGTAAAAACAGATCTTACGTGCCAGGGCACGGTAATGACTGATAAAAGCAAGATCGAGATTTTGTCTAAAAATTCTCCTTTGAAGCCGAATAATTTTGATGAGTTAAAAAATCCAGATACGGTAGATAGCAAGGGAAATAAAAAAGTATCTACGGGTGGCGTTCGGTCGCGCAGTATAGAAGAAACCAAAAATCCCACAATGGCAGCTCATACATCGGCAAGTTTAGAAGGTAAAGAGGTTTTCGCTGGTACCAGAACTGGTGTAAACGATCCTTATGGGATACATAAAAAATCGCTCAAACAAAAGCCTGCTGTAGAAGTAGCGGGATTGACGCGTGATCTTATAGGTCCTGATACTTGTTCGCCAACACAAATTAATTTGGGTAATTCCATTGCCAAGTTTTCAGATGCAGTTGATGCAAACAAGATACCCAATGGCCGACGCGATCAAGCGCTAGGCGCTATGACAAAGTACTTACTCGAAACAGCAGACGGAAAAAAAATTCTCAAGGAGAATGACATAGACGTAAGCGGGGCGAGTCGCGGTGTACAACTTTCAGCTGCCCAGGGATTGATCAAAACACTTTTATCAACTAACGATGAAGCCAATAATGAATTTCTTGCGCGCATAGCGATCAATAGCAAACCTCTGCAGTTGGCTTTGCGGCGACAAGGAGCGCTTAATCGAGCGCGTGTGACATTTCTCTTGGAGCTACAACGAAATCCAAAATTCGCTAAGCGCATAGCTGAAGGAAAACTTATTAACTTTACGTCTGTTTCTTTACTATCTCCTGACGGCCTACGCCAGAAAATTTTCGACAAGTCTGGCATGGACGGGTTTAACGAGCAAGAAATGATGGACCTGCACGCACAGTCCTGGAGTGACTTGCAAGAAGAAATTAAGGCTGGCGGACTTTACGTAAATGGGCAAGTAGTTAAAGCGAAAATTATTGCGTTTAATTTCGGCGTGAATATTAATGCCTTCAATAAGATCGCTAAACTACCCATCATAGGCGAGCTGGTGAGTGGTTTCGAATATTCCAACATTAAGATTAATCACAACTCGCTCAATGCAATGCTAGGCATTGATAAATCCACCCCTGATGAACAATCTATGCTCGATACCTACCTGGAAGAGCAATTCGATCTTCTGGAAAATGAAACAGATCCGGACAAGCAAGCAGAGATTGAACACAATATCAGCGTAGCTACCCAACTTGGCCAGCAAATTACGGATATTTATCTGGGTGACAAATATAAAACAGCTGGTAACGATCCCTACAAGATAGCTTCTCGCATCGCCGTGCTGAATTTTCTTATGGGTGGAGGTACTACCTTTAACTGCAAGAGTGGTAAAGATCGCACGGGTCAACTCGATACCGAGGCAAAAATCTTGGCTTTGCAAATCGCTACAACAGGTAAGGTGCCTGATCCCGAGGAAGAGAAGACGGAACTTGAAAAGACCCAGCTAGCAGCAATGACCTTTCATGATCTCTCCAGAACAAAAATTCAGCAATACAGTACGGGTTATATGGGCTCCAAACTTGATGGGGTACCCGTCGTATTTCGTAACTTGGTGAGTAAAAATTCAGATCAAAAACAAGATGCTATCGATATTGAAGACGCCAAGCGTGAATTCATCGGTAATGCAGGTAGTACAGGTTCTATGTAAACAAGGCTGCGCGTATGAGCGCTGATGTGTCCTAACTTGAAAGGATAAACTTGCACTCCTAGCATAAAGTCACTCCGCTGCTTGTATTTGTTTGCTCCGTTAAAATACGGGCAGTGTCTCCTATAGACCCGCCAGTTTTGCAGCTGGCGGGTTTATCTTTGGTATCCTCTCGTAAATTAATCTTTTCTGAAATCTATTGTATGAGTGCTTTTGTCGAAGAAGAAGTTTTATCCGTTAACCATTGGACAGATACCCTGTTTAGTTTTACCACCACGAGAGACCAGTCGCTGCGGTTTTCCAATGGCCATTTCACGATGATAGGTCTGCATATCAACGCTAAGCCCTTGCTGCGTGCTTACTCCATAGTGAGTGCAAATTACGAAAATCATCTGGAATTTTTGAGTATCAAGGTTCCTAATGGGCCTCTGACCTCAGTGTTGCAGAAAATACAAGTCGGCGACAAGATCATCGTGGGCAAAAAGCCTACCGGCACATTGCTAATTGACTATCTTTTGCCGGGAAAAAATTTGTATCTGTTTTCTACTGGGACCGGATTGGCTCCCTTTCTGTCCATCATCCGCGACCCAGAAACTTACGAAAAATTCGAGCGAGTTTTTCTGATTCATGGCGTACGTTATGCGAAGGAATTGGCGTATTACGACTACCTCACCAACGAGTTGCCCAACCATGAATTTCTTGGCGAGCTAGTCAGTGGAAGTCTTGTCTACTACCCGACCGTGACACGCGAACCGTTTGTTAACGAAGGCCGGATTACCGATCTCATTAAATCGGGCAAATTATTTACTGATCTTGGCGTGCAAGAATTCGACAGAGACAAAGACAGGGCGATGATTTGTGGCAGCCCTGAAATGCTAAAAGACCTAAAGACCATGCTGGAAGTTCGCGGCTTTAATGAAGGTAGCACCAGTAAGCCGGGCGACTTTGTTGTCGAGAGGGCGTTCGCTGAAAAATAAGTCTCAGGTAGTTTAAAAAAGGGAGGCTGACTATGGGGCTATTTGATCTATTCAAAGTCAAAATACCCGCACTGACTCCACGCATCGCATTGGCTGTTGGATTACTGTTCATGACTTCTGCTGATGGCGCTATAGAACAGGAAGAATTCGGAGTGCTGCTAGCCAATCTGCATGGTGATGAGCGTTTGCTTGATGATGCTATGTCGTATGGTAAAGCGACAACGTTTGATGACTATCTTTTAGATAGTGCGAGCTTGCTTTCAGAGCCTCAAAAGATGTGTATCTTGCTGAACATTGCGGATGCATTTTTATCTGATGGGCACACCGCTCCTCAAGAGCAAGCGTTGTTTGAACGGTTTTTACGCGGGTGGGGTATTAGTCGATCAGCATTCCAGCCGTATCTCGATGTCATCGTTAAGAAAAATGATCATTCGGTTCTTACGTAAGAGCGTGGATTTTATTTAAGCATCCAGCTCCAGATAGCTTTCAAATACGGCTACATGTATCTGCGCATTTTCTGCGTCGTGCGGCCATAAATGTGTCGCTTCAAATCGCACGTCATAGGTAGGTTCGTCTTCAGCCTGTATGCCATGGGCATGCGCATCAGGAAAAGGATAGGCAGGCGACTTACTCATCACCACACCGCACTTGCCGCGTATATAGCCTGGCATGCGCATATGACCAGGCACATGCTCATCACGCACGCGAACGTGATCGCCGGGTAAAAAAGTTCTGCGCTGTGCATGGTTGCTGCGGCCCGATGCAGAAGCCAGTGCAAGCGGATAACTACCGTGTGCTAGTTTTTCTAATTGTTCACGTGTGACTAAACCTTTTTCTACACACAGCGAGGCCAGAGCTGTTAGTGAGCGTTCGTAGTAACTCGCACTCAGGTAATGGCGCGGCTCCATGCGCTCTATCGCGTGTCGGTATTCATCCATATTGAATACACCGCACTTCACTGCCAGGCTATACAGAGCATTGGCACGAATTTCCCAGTCCTCGTGAAACACAGCAGCATTTTTACTATGACGTACTGGGCCAAATCCTTCTTTGCCCCCCAGATCATGAAATCCATCCACGGTGTATTCCTTTACAAGCGAGCCACGCCTATGAGCGCGTCTTTGTTGACCAATGCGGCGAGTTGTTCTGCTGATAGCTCTTCTGTTCCTGCAGGGCGTTCGGGTAAGACCATATAGCGCGTGTCGGCCGTGGTGTCCCACACGCGTATCTGTACGTGTTCAGCTAACTCGAGCCCCATCTCTTTGAGCACTGTGCGCGACTCACGCACAACGCGCGCACGGTATTCCAAATCTTTGTACCAGTCGGGTGGCAAGCCTATGATGGTAAATGCGGTGCATGAGCACAGCGTGCAGCAAATGACATTATGTATATCGGCCGTATTTTCGAGTACAACGAAATGCCGATGATGCGGTGGCATGCTCAAACCCATCTCTTGAATAGCGGCTGTTCCGTTGTCTAACAAGCGTTGTTTGAATAAGGGATCAGTCCAGGCGCGCGCGACTAAGCGTGCACCGTTGGCAGGCACCCATTGCTCACTCGCCAGATCGTGAAATGTGTCGACGAATTTTTCCGGCTCCATAGCGTGCTCATCGAGCACGGTATGGATGGCAGCTAGTCGTTGTTCTATGCTGGCAATGGGAGGTGTTTTAGCATTCATGGGGAGCTTATGTGAATTTTATGGCAAGCCAGCGCGGCTTCGGGCTATGGCTATGGAAAGGTCTCGTTTTTATTTAATCACTACTTCCTTGCGTTTATGTTATCACTCATCGGTCGATTGACTGACGAGTCTGCCTGCTGGAACGCGATTTACGCTTACATACCCCGGTGATGGTTGAGGCTGCGGGTACGTTATGGCATGCTGTCCGCTATGGCTACGCCGTCGGGCTAATCGTAGACTGGGAGCGTATATAGACTACTATCGGCCTTAGTCGGTTGTTTACGAAACGCCTCGTCTTTTTATTTGAGAGTACTTACTTAGCAATGAGCCATCCTTACAGAGTATCTGCCATATTTCGATTTTGTTACCGTAATAGCCTTAATAACATTGGTATCGATCAGAAAGTACTAACCGTGTCAGGCGAGACAGAAGAGTACGTTATCGCGGCACTCGCAGTAGCATTTCCGGACAGAGATTGCTTTTCTATTGTTTCGTTAAATTGGAAATAATTTTTTTGAGTTATACAAATTTATCGTAGTACCCGCGACGTACAGCAAACACTAACAAACGTAATGCGTGCTTGAATCACATCCATCGTCGTATTTTGATGAGCGAACGTGTCATGACACTAGTGCCCGTGAAATGTAAAGAATTAGCTACTGCGATTAAGCGCGGGCTGCGGCATGTGTTCGGCAATCGTGACCGATACGTTGGTGAGTACAAATATGGTCAGTATCACGGCCAAGGCACGATGACCTATGCCGACGGTGATAAGTATGTCGGCGAATACACCGATGGAAACCGGCACCTGCAGGGTATGTACACCTTTTCTAATGGTGATAAGTATGTTGGCGAGTACAAGAATGGTACTCGCCACGGTCAGGGCATGTATACCTCGGTTAGCGGCACAACCTATGTGGGTGAGTTCAACAACGGTCAGCCCGAAGGACAAGGTTTGTATGCATGGGCCGATGGCACCAAGTATGTAGGCGAGTTCAAGAGCGGTTTGCCCTACGGACGCGGTACGCAGCTATGGACTAATGGCAATGCGTACACCGGCGAGTTCAGGGCAGGTAAACGCTACGGTAAAGGTACATATACCTGGGCTGACGGTAGTCGCTATGTTGGCCAGTATAAGAACGACAAACGACACGGAGACGGAACAGAAACACACATCGACGGTGATGTGTATGTCGGCCAGTGGAGTGAAGACAAAAAACACGGGCAGGGAACCTACACATGGGCCGATGAAGATCAGTACATAGGCGAGTGGAAGGACGACCAGTTCCACGGCCAGGGGGTGTACATCAGCGCTGATGGATCCCGCCAGGAAGGTCTATGGGAGCACGATGAATTCATCCGGGAGACTTATCCACGTTCACACCTGCAATTGGTACAGAATGTGGGGTAGGAAGGTTAACAGCTGAGGTGCATGCAGGGAGTGTGCGATACTGTATAAAAACACAGTATCAATCTAGCCATGCAACCTATCCCTATCACTGCTGTTCCTTTGTCACTACAGGGCTTTATAGCCACTGTTTCCGCGGGTTTTCCGTCGCCTGCGGCAGACCACAGCCAAAAACGCATAGATCTCAACGACCACTTAATCCGTAATAAAGAGGCAACCTTTTTATTCCGTGTGCGTGGCGACTCCATGACCGGCATAGGCATCTATGACGGCGACACGTTGTTGGTTGACCGTTCTCTCGAGCCACGCCACAACGCCATCGTGCTGGCGGTACTAAACAATGAGTTCACCGTTAAGCGCCTCTATCGACGGGGCGGCGTAGTGAAGCTGCTATCCGAAAACCCCATTTATCCACCGATACAGATCAAGCAGGGAGAAGAACTGTCGGTCTGGGGTGTGGTCACCTTTAATCTTCATAAGCTGTACTAAAAATGAAGACTAAACCCATACAGCAGTTGGCACTCGTTGATTGCAACAACTTCTATGTGAGCTGCGAACGATTATTTCGACCGGATCTTGCTGGTAAACCAGTCGTCGTTTTGTCGAACAATGATGGCTGTGTTGTCTCACGATCGAATGAAGCCAAAGAACTTGGCGTGAAGATGGGCCAGCCATGGTTTCAAGTCAAAGCATTG
>Ga0315909_10005224_pt1 | contig 15000 bp, 24 predicted proteins | sample LakEriMetagenome_11_FD_203527 | JGI IMG/M metagenome (GOLD analysis project Ga0315909, IMG submission 203527) | Freshwater fungal communities from buoy surface, Lake Erie, Ohio, United States - Buoy 2 MA125 | ecosystem: Environmental > Aquatic > Freshwater > Lake | place: USA: Lake Erie, Ohio...
GCTGTAAATAATTACCATCTAATTTTTCCTTGCTGGCACTACTGCCAGAGGGGATTTTTTCCCCTTCTTACTATCAAGAACGACAATATGGTGGTATAAAGTGGGGGAAGGTGGGAACAAATGGGAGGACAAAATATGGGGGGTGGGATTATCCCATCCCGCAGTCAAGACTGACATTTTGTCATTTCCAAATATTTCAGGTTATTTTTTTATTAACAATTACCCCTCTTTATATTCAGGGGACTAAGAATACTGTTGTTTTAGTACGCATCCAATCTTGTATTTCAAAATCTGTAACCTTATTGATATCCAAGTAATCGGATAAGATGGGTGATATTGATATTATGAATTTTTCAATAAAGGTAAAAAAATCCTCTTCGTTTAAAGTATTTTTGATAATTCCGTAGGCGGGTAGTGTGTCGTATATATCAAATCTACCCAACACATCAATAGAATTATATTCTTCATATGTAAAGATATGAGTTTGATCCACATAATAAAATACTGTTATATTACCTCTTGAATCTCTGTGGGGAACTAATCTCCCACCTTTAAGTTCAGATAGAACTAGGGATATGAGTTTATCAATTTTATTCATGATCGAAATATACTCTTGAGTAACCCCATTGGTCATAGAGATCATTTACATCTATGATCTTCACTTTATTTATATCCACAATTTCAGAAAATATGGGAAGGATTGCCATGGTTAATTTCTCGATAAACTCTTTTAATTCTTCTTTTGATACAGAAGACAAGATTATTTTGAAGTGGGGTATATTACCATAGATGTTTAGAAAGTTTTCTCCGAGTCCTCTGGGAGCAAAACTTCGTTGTAAATATAATACCATTTCTTTATCGACATAATAATAACCCAACGATTTTCCGTATGCATAAAAATCTGATTCACCTGCGGGTCTAAGTTCGGTATATAATCTCCCACCTTCGAGTTCGGGAAGGACCAACTTAACGAGTTTATCTAATTTATTCATTTTAAGTTATAATATACCTTTGTTTTTTCATGTCTTACCTCCGCCACCCTTATGGACGATATATCTTCGGGATCCAAAACTTCCGAGAAGTAGGGAAGAATTAGTTTTGAAAATTCTTCCATCAGTTCATAGAATTCTTTTGGAGGTAATGACGACAATAACAAACTATAGGTGGGAAGATTATCGGTAATAAATAAAACCCAATAATCAGAACTGTTAAGATGAAATTTGTCTAGCTGTAAGTGGCAAATTATTTCACGTTCTTCATTATAAAGAAAGGCCATTGTGTATTCTGGGATTTCAACCACTTTTACATCCAAGTCATCTTGAATTTCAGATAGAATTACTTTTGCGAGTTTGTTGATCTTATTCATCTATATACAATATAAGATATAAAATGGTTGGGATAGATACTCGATACTACCACCTCACCGTAATTATCTATTAAGTCGGGAAGGAGCACATATGCGATTTTCAATGCAAAGATTTCCTGATCTGTTTTATCAAGCAAACCCAAAATCATATTCATATTTTCAATCCGAGCGGAAACGATCCTGAGTTCATAATAACTGCTGTCCTGATCATCAAGCAATGTGGCGATTACCCTCCCCGAAGGGTCCCTCAAATCAGAAACAGTATTGTGATCATTGTAGTGCTTGCTTTTTACAAGATCTAAATTCTCTAACTCAGGTAGTATGAGAGAAACGAGTTTGTTTATCTTCTTCATAACAGATAAATATACAAAAAAAATAATTGATAAAAAAATTGGATCTTAATTTTTTTCGCCGTAACTTAGCATCATCTGACTAACCGAGAGGGGAGCAAGTATACTCCAACCTGCTTTATAAATATTAATAAAACAAAATACCCGTATTTGTTTTCATAAGGTATTTTAAATCTTTGGATTTTTCATCCCACCTCTTGGGTAGTTCAGGTGAAATAATAGATAACATCTTTTGGTATACAGAATTGATAAACTTAGATTGATCCTTTCTTGGTAACATATTATAAACCATTAATTTATTTACAAATTCATTGGTCATAGCAAATCCATATAACACACGATCATCCACGTAGTCTTTGTAAAGACGACCAACATAAAAATTATCAAGGTAAAGGTTTATATTAAAATCATCCTTTACAACATAAGTGATGGGTTCATCACCCAACACCTGATCAACCAATATATTTAATTGTCTGTCCGTCATTTTATAATAAATAAATATACAAAAAAATAATTCATAAGAAATTTGGATCTTAATTTTTCTTGCCGTAACTTAGCATTATCTGACTAACCGAGAGGGAAGCAAGTACACTCCAACCTGCTTTATATTTTTTATAAAGGGGTGGGAATTAAGTAAACCAATATTCACCATTACCCACCTTCCCCTGAAAAACCAAATCCTGTGGGTAAACCTTCTTCGGGATCCTTGTTCCCAACATTGAAACCATTTTCTTGAATACTCTCTTGACAACCTTAAACATATCAATCCATTCCAACATATTGACAACACCATTGGATTCAATAAAGTCCTTATCAAAATAAAACTCCGATCCTATCCTATATAGGAAAAAACCAACCAACTGACCATCCTTCCTAACAAATAACTGATTGTATGAATGCAACATATTCGGTTCCCTAATCTCAACCTCCAATGGTCCATCATCCAAGATAGAGTCAACCAATGTATTTAATTGTTTCTCTGTCATATCAATTCCTTGTAAATAAAAACCCACCAATAAGTTTGCAACAATATTCTAAACTATCCAATATAGATGGGTTGGGTATATATTCTTTAACAATAGAAGCAACCCTTCCGTATAAACCATAAAGAAGTTCTATCTGATCCTCCTCCTTTAACATATCAAATACACCATTGGATTTAACAAACTCAGGCCATAAGAAAAAGTTAATGTCACCACCATACGCAGCAACCCAATCACCATCTTGAGTTTGAACATTACACCTCCCTTCATCACCAACATTAACAACGAATTCATTGTCACCTATTATGCTGTCAACCAAAGTATTTAATTGTCTCTCTGTCATATCATTACTATTGATAATATAAATACCAATACATAATAAATTTGGAATTGTCAAATATCCAACCACAGGGGGGATCAGGTATCAGGGGTGGGTAAACCCCCTCCATACCCTATTGACCCCCCCTCCCCCTCCGTATGCCCCCCATATACCCCCCCTTTTTAACCCCAAAAGGGGGCTTAATCCCCTCTATAAAGTTTTCCCCCCTGAAAGTAGAAAAAATGTTTATAAAATTTTTTGGAAAAATTGACCCCCTCTTTAAAAATGATCTCTATATATGAAATAAAAATTTTTGGAAAATTTTAAAAAAAGTCATATCTTTACCGAATGAAGAAAAACTATCTATACATAGGTCAGTATTATCATATCAGGAATAAATCACTACCTAATGATTTCAAGGTGGGGGTAACAAATAATTTGAAGATTCGAGAGTATAGTTTGGGTACCACAAAGTCACCTATCAAGTATATTATCTTAAGGGCTTGGGAAATACCTCCATCACTTAACAGAACTCAAGTAGAAAAACTGATTGAATTAATTTTTAACGATTCCAAGTATGATGGTTGTGAATGGTATGATTATGATGAAGTTGAGTTTCAAGACAAGATTCAAAAATTATTTGAAATCTTGAACAATATGAATATATCTAATGAAATAAACTTCGTTGAGGTTGATCTTAACCAAAAAACTAATACAGAGGATATTTTAGAATCATCTATCAGAGAGAATAAGAAGTCGGAATGGTCCAATCTAAAAGTATTAATCGAAGATCATACTTTTCAAAACAAGTTCGCATCCGAGACATTCTCAAATTCTATCCAAGTTTTGGTAGATAAGTTTGGTGTGGACGAAGTTATTATGAATTTTCCTGATATTGTTAAAATCAGAAAGGAAGATTTCCCAACTTATAAACAAAGTCAACTTAGAGAAACCAACGGAGTTTTTGTTGATTGTCATTCATCCACTGATACAAAGATAAAAAAACTCAAGCTCATGTGTAATTTTTTTGGTGTGAATTATATTATTGAGAAAGTGTAACTCTAAATCAAACCCCCTCCATATGTGAGGGGTTTTTTATTTATTATAGTATTTATAGTAAAATATTATTATGAATAATCGCATATTAAATGAAGTAAAAAGAAATCGTGAACTTATGGGTTTGAATGAATCTGAGGTTGATGAGCAACTCGGAACTGCTATAAGACAGGGTTTCAATAAGGGTAAAGAATTCGTAAAGAATTTGTTTAATAATTCGTCCGAAGAGGGTGAATTATCATATGAAAGACCTAATGGTGAAACTATAGATATTACCTATAAAAGAGGTTCTAATCACACCGAATTTTACTATGACACTAAAGGTGCAATAAACGGACATTTTAATTTAAATATTGCCTTACGAAATTTAGGGTTGAGTAAGTTACTAAACGACCCAAAAAAACCAGATTATTACCAAGGGACAAAAAATAATATTGCAACTTACAAAATACCAAACGAAGAAATACCTGAGTCATTTTTCGGTGAAGGTGATAAATCAGATACGTCATCAAAACCTCAAAATTTCACAATAGAATATAATGATAAAAGTTATGCAGTTGACTTTGATACTTTAACCGCTAATACCAGAAACGGGTATTTTGATATCGATGGTGTAAGGTTCTACTATGGTATTGGAACTCCTAATTCATCTCAATCTAATACTATTGCCATGAATAGTAAAATAAAAGATATAGAGGGACCAACATCATCTGAAACTAAAGTCACCAATAATGATGATGGGAGTACCACAACAACGAAAACAGATGTAACTTTGGCATCAACTAATGATGATAATAGGTTAAAAAAAGTAAGCATCACTCCTAGATTTCTTAATTTAGGTAATAGTAGAAAAGAGATAACAGTAGGTGTATAATGAGTATAAAATCAGAAAGAATAATAGGTAAGAAATATAATCAAAATGATTTTAACATGTTCTTAGATATTTTTAACAATCCTAATATATACAATGGAAACAAACCTAAAGATGATGAGTTCATAGAACTCGGTAAAAGTATAAGAGATTTTCAATACAATAACTAATAACAATTAAGTCAGAAAAACTATTATGAACAACCCCTCCATCAGTGAGGGGTTTTTTATTTCTGAAATATTGACCCCTCCTTTATTATGGGGATGGGAAATCTGAAATAAAATTTCTGGAAAAAATTTTTTAATTTTGTTGTGGGTCCTTATATTTGGGATATGGAAAGGAAATCAGATTTGATCTTGCTTCGTTTGTTTCAAGAGTTTCGGTGGGTTTCATATGGGTCCATCAAAGATCATATTAACTATAGAATTCCTGATGAGGATATGGTTTTAATTCGCAATGGTGAACTGAGTAAGGAGGTCTATATCCATATGACCGTTAATGATGCCCGGTTTAACATTGCCTTATACGAAGACCATTTTTGTGATATGTCATTGGAATATTTCAAAAAGTTTCTTCGGGTCTTTCTTTTGGAACATGGACTTGACCCGTATTCAAGGGTTGTGAAATGGGATTTCCATCTATTTCGGAGATCTCCCGAATTCATCTCCCAACCTGAACCTAAGACTATATTCACCCCCAAGATCAACGATCATCCGAAAATCCATCTTAAAAGATCCGTTCGACTTAATTCGAATATGTATGTTGCTTGGAGAAATCCGATCAAGGTGTTTCATAATTTGGTTGCCCCATTGAAAAAGGTTTCATAACAAATTCTCCCCTCTCTAATAGTGAGAGGTTTTTTTTATTATGGTGATATTTATAATAAAAATAAAATAATATTAAAATCAATAAAATGAGAAGAGTTAGATTAACAGAAAGTGATTTGATCCGTGTTATAGAAAGAATTGTAAATGAACATGAGTGGGAGAGTAGTAGAAAAAAACCTGAATTAAAAGGTAGATTGGCTAAAGCCAAAAAAGATGTTGGGTGGGAAATGGGATGGAGAGATGAATTTGATAGACCATCTGAAGGACCAGGAGATAGAAAAGGTTCGGTGGTAAGTTATGAAGATTTTGCTCGTTTTGCTGAAGACCATCCCGATTTAGCTGAGTTTTATTTTGAATGGGACCATGATAAAGATAAGGCAGGTAAATATTTTGACTATTATGGTGGTGTAGATGTATTTAACCCTGAAGAAGATATGGCAAATCTTGAAGAGATGAAAAGAAAAGTCAGAGTTATGGAAAACAAACTCAAAAGGAAAATGGGAAGAAAATAAAAGAATAACCCCTCCATCAGTGAGGGGTTTTTTTATTTCTGGAAAATTTTTTTGGAAATTGAGTGGTTTCTTCTTATATTTGTAATATAGACCCAAAATTATGAAACATGTTATTTCCGTTATTTGTTTTATGATCTTCTCTCTTGTTGGAAGTTCACAAACCATCACGAAGTCTGCCATCTATAGATCCACCAACCAGAAGATTTCCATTTCAGAATTTGCTGGCGGTGCCATCATCTTCTATTATCAAAATCCTGACTATACTCACATCGTTGACCTCCTTCACTTCGGAGTTCAAAACAAGACCGAAGCTCTTGCTCTTATGGACGAATGTCTTCATGTTTTGAGTATGGAAAAAACCGGACAAGATCAACATATCTATCATAACTATAAATTCCATCAGATCATCCGGTATGGGTTCAATCAAAACTCTGTCATCATCGGACGGTTATATCTGAATGCCAAAACCATCGAGGAGATCAAACTTGCTCTTCTGAACTATTCTTATTCATCAATCAAAAATCAATAACTCCCATATTTATTGATATGGGAAAAAGAATTGTAATTTCAGAAAATGAGAAAATAAAAATCCGTAAGTTATATGGATTGTCTGAAGGACTTGATTTCGAGCAGATCATGCTTGGGATCGGGTCCATTATTTTTTTAAGAAAGTTTTTTCAAGGACTTCGTTCCGATCCCAAGTTCAAAGCCTTGTTTGTTCGTGATGAAGATGTCGAACAGAATATTAAACACTTGGATAAGGTGATGGAAAAATATCTGAATGGTCTCGATGAGTATTACAGTGATATTGAAGAATATGACCGGGTGGAAATTCAGGATATATATGATAACGATATTAAACCATTGCTCAGAGAAAAGAAACTTGTGGATATGGAAGATATTGTTAATTATTTGGGTTACAAATTAGATTATCTTAACAAACAAAAAGAGAAGAAATTCTTTTCCAAAGATTGATTTGTCTTTTTTTAGTCAATCAATGAAAAAACACAATCATACAACTTATCCAATTCCTCTTCTATTTTATTGAAATTTGTGTTGTATAACTTATAAATCCCTTCTGATGTGGATTCAACACCTTTCACACCAAGATAAACCGATGGTATTGTTCCAATTCCAAATGTTAAAAATTCTCCAACAAGTCCAGCTTTGATGAACAAAAGACCTCTGATTGTTTTCAATGAACCCCCTGTTACATTTCTGAGGTTTGGATACTTATCCAAGTCAAAACAAAAATCAAATTTTAGATCTATAACTTCTTCTGTCTTTTTCGCATTCAATGCAGTTTCACTTATTATGGGTTTTACATTACCCATCTCAGATTCAAGTAGATTATAAAATCTATTTCTATATTCTTGTATTTCTTTCATATGTACTTATAAATATATCAATAAAATTTTTGGAAAATTCTGTTGTGGAATCTATTAATGTCTATTTTTGAGATCTTAATATATTTATCATAAAAATACAATGAAAAAGGTTCTCATACTTTCAGAAAACGAATTGAAAATTTTAATCAAAAAAGTTTTGAAAGAATACAACTTCAGGGTTAGAAACAAAAATGGGGATGTTGATTCAACATTTGAATTTCCAATCAATAAAAAACAAGATACAATTCTTCAAGAACAAGTTAAACAAGTTTCAGGTGATCCGTATGAATATAGAAAGGAAGGAAACATTTATTATACAAGAAAAAAAGGATTAAATAAACCGTGGATCAAAGCCACAGGTAAAGCCGCTGAAGCAATTGCTTCGAAAATATATGGTGTAAAATCTCAATCAGGTTCTACACGTTCTGTCAAGACATATTGTGAACCATATCCTAAAACATCTGATGTTTTATGGGGCGGACCGGAACAATATCAAAAACTAGCATCTGATTTGAGAACCAAAGGAATTCCAAATAGACTTGCTTGTGAAATATCATTCATTAAATTGAGATTGAATTACAAAACCAAGTCTTTCTTTGTGTATGATCCACGACAAAACTTGTTGTATTGTTTTGGTCCGTTAGGTGCGTTTATTGCGAAAACTACTACCGTAGATGGTGCAAACGTACAATCACAAGATGCTAAAATTATTGCACAATCTTTGTGGTCATACCAACAAAAAGTAGAAAATTTGGGGTTTGTATGGGATCCTAAAACCGCATCTTATGCTGATAAATCAAATAAAAATAGAACATATTCAAGGAGTGCAGTTTTCGATGATTTAGAAAAAAATCTTTTGAGATTTATCCCCAAAGGAATTTATACAATTAAAGGGTTGGATAAACTACAGGGTTATGAAGGTGATGGTACAAACGTATTTTGGTTATCTACCTTAGACGGGGGAAAAATGATGCAAGCCATACACGGAATCGTCAATTCACCAGATAGAATAGAAGCTTTCGAAACCTTGAGAAAATCTCTAGGATCCAGTATTAATTCCCCACAAGTCCCCGAATCCTATATCAATTTGGTGGAAAAATATTTAGAAACTGATAGATTTAATAAATCATATGGTTGTTTAAATGTCCCCGCTGAGTTTATACAAAAAACCATTCCATATGCTCAAGGAGCTATGGTCTTTGTTATGGGTGAAGGACAAGAAAACTATTTGGTTCAAAATTCAAGTGAATTTTTTCAAAAAATGGGGCAATCTGAAGACTGTGTAGATCCATCCTCGTTAGGTAATCAATTACCTGAAATTAATTCCGTAGCTTAATTTTTTTTTCGAGAATATATTCGTATATTTGAAACATGAAAAAATTCATGTTTCTTGTGTTTTTCTTCACCACGTTGGTGTCTTGTGATCATGCAGATGTGCAACAACCACAAATTATTCATGTAGTTGAAAAACCAGTAATCAACTTGGTTGCGTTAGGTGATGTGCCAACTTCAGACATCCAATTTGTAAAAAAAGAACTTGAGGATTTTTACAATGTAAATGTTGTTTTGAGAAAACAACTTCCAATGATTGATGAATTAAGGGTTAATGGAACAGGAAAATATCAAGCCAACAATATTTTGAATTTCCTCAACGAAAACTTCAAAAATGTAGAAGGAAAAGTATTGGCAATCACCAAAAAAGATATTTGTACTGACAGGAGCTTGAATGGTGTTATTCGAAAAAATTGGGGTATTTATGGTTTGGGTTCTTTGGGTGGTAAGACTTGCGTTGTTTCTACATACAGGTTCAATAAAAAGTATCACCAAAAATTGTCCAAGGTCAGTATCCATGAAATTGGACATACTTTGGGTATTCCACACTGTAATACAAATAGTAACTGCCTGATGAATGATGCCAAGGGTAAGGGATCAAACGTGGATTCTACAAATAAATGGATGTGTAGTGAGTGTAGAAAAAAAATTAGGTGGGATGAACATAAACCAATTCTCACTATGGGGATGGGGAATCTGAAATAAAATTTCTGGAAAAATTATGTTGGGGGTCCACTCGTGTTCTTTTTTTTATTTGTAATGTATTTATGAGTATGAAATTAAATGAACAAATTAAAAGGATCACCGAAATGATGGGTGTTATTTCGGAAGATATACACAAATCACAAGTTTTATTTAAAACCGCCCTTGATCCAAAAAGTTTTGAGTCATTCAAAAAAATGGTAGAACTCCAATTTATTGTTGATGAAGAGGAGAAGGGTAAAATGAAATGTGGTGACATTAGAAAATTTACAGAATCAGGTCAAGAAATCACCACAAAACTTAATTGTACAACCGCAATGATGGAGATGTCTGTTGATGCAGGTGCTGCGGTTTGGAATTTTGGTGGAGGTACTAAAGTAAAAACAAAACTGACCGACGCAAGTGCTAAAAGTATGTCATCTGCGGGGATAAGAATAAATGGTGGAGATCCTGCTAATTTTTCAATAGAAATGACCCTTAGTCAATTATCATCAGACCCTAAACAAACTATAGACGTTACTATAGGTGCTGCGACAACAACAAATACATCCGATTCAAAAAAAGGAACTAATGGATTTCCTAGTTGTCTTTCAGATAAGATGTTCAGAGATAAAAAAACAAAAAAAGGGTCTTTAGTTAAGAGTTTTTCAGATATTTTTTTCTTCTATGATAACGGTAGAGTTTATTTCTTGAAATCGGATGCTAAAGATGATACTACCAAAAATAGAAAACCAGTTGGGAATTATTCGTGTCTTGGTGATAATACCATTGAAATGAGTACAACCCAATATGATAGTGAGTGGGATTATAAAGTAACAGTTGATATAGTTTCAGATACAGGTAACCTCAAAGTAACCAAAATTGAAACAAAAAGAAAAACTAAACCAAGTTGGTTTACTGTTACAAAACAGGATCAAAAGAATGCAATCAAATTAAAGGTTTTCGGAATAAAAGGTTAATTTCCATATTAATATGGGAGTAAGAAGTCTAAAATAAAATTTCTGTCAGGGTTTTCTTGACTTGATTTTGAATAATGAGAGTTTATTATTCAAAATAAAAAATGAAAATACAGAATAGAGATCAGATTGGTGAATTATTGAAATTCCATAATCTGACGGGTAAAGGTGTTGAGGTTGGAACATGGAAAGGTGATTTTGCTAACGTAATTTTGAATTCTTGGAGTGGGACCTTGTATATGATTGATCCATGGCGAGGTCTTGGGTCTGAGTATGATGACGTATCTAATATGGTAAACGAAGTTAATGCTAATGCATATCACGATACGATGATTTCAATCAAAGGATTTGAAGATAGGGCATTTATGCTTAGAGGATTGTCAAGTGAACTAATTGATCTTTTTCAAGATGAATCATTGGATTTTGTTTATATTGATGCAAACCACGCTTATGACTTTGTGGTTGAAGATATTAATCTATGGTATCCAAAAGTTAAGAAGGGCGGATTGGTTATGGGTCACGACTATATTTTATTTGGTGGAACAAAAGATGGTTGGTATTTAGATCCCAACTTTGCAGAAAATGGAAAGGACAAGTTCATATGGTCCGTAGATGGATCTGCTTATACTGGAAAATTCGGGGTAAATCCGGCCGTTGATGAGTTCTGTAAACAACATGGTTATCAGATCAATCATTCCGATGAATGGTTTTCATCTTGGTATTTTGTGAAATGATGATATTTATCATAAAAAAATACAATGAAGAAAGTAGTTAGACTTACAGAATCCGATCTTGTTAAAATTATTAAAAGAGTAATTGAAGAAGGAAAGACAGAAAAAGGTGTTAAAGAAAAAGATGTTGATGTAAAAATTGAAACATTTCAAGATTCCATAAAAAACCATCTCAAATCAAAAAATAATGTTACGGTTAAAAAGGTGGGAGATGATTTTGAAATTCATTGTGATGGAGATCATGTCGGTCAGGTTATGTTCAGGAAAGAAGGGATTACAGTAAAAAAAGTTGGAAACAAGTTTGGAAAGAAATTTGATTTCGAAGAACTCGGAAATATAAAGAAAGAAATAAATCGTATATTAAAATAATTTTTGAACCCTCCGCCTTCAAGGAGGGTTTTTTATTTAAATTATTTTTCTTATATTTGTATTATGAAATACATCCTCCTTATTTTTGGTCTTTTGGTTTCATCACAGATGATGAGCCAAACTTTCTATTCTGATTTCATCAGTGACCCAATCGATGGTGAACATGGTTTTGTTGGAAATGGAGATATTCAATTCCATCAATTTTCTGACACACCCGACTCTGTGGTTGTTTTTGGAATCTCCGATTCATATTTCTGTGAAGATTCATTTTTGTATGTTGAATTTGCTGTTATGGTTAATGGTGTATGGAACAATCATGAACTTATGCTTTATCCATATAACACATCAAAATGGGCTTACCTTGATTTCCATATCAACGACCCACTTATTCAGGATCTCATTAGGGGATCCAAATATGTGTATAAGTATATCGACGCTCACTGTAGTATTGAACGAGGTGAGGGATCACTTGTTGGTGTGACCGCCGGATTTAAGAAAGCCGGTATTCCAATCAGATGGAAAGATGGTGTAAATCACGGGTTAAGTTCTTGGTGATAAACAACTTTAAATTTTGAACCCTCCCCCTTAAGGAGGGTTTTTTTATTGTTGTTATATTTATCATTATGAAGTATGACGAAAAAAGAATAAGAAAAGTATTATCGGCTTTTAAATCATATTATGGTGAGGATAAACCTAAACTAAGATATGGTAATTGGTATGATTTTGATATACCTAATGTTTTTAAAAGTTTGGGTTATCCCGAAAAGTTTTTGCAAGCTCTGTTGAAACATAATATTGAATTTTATGAGATATGGGACGATCCTGAATATAAAATTGTCATACCTAAAGAAAAAACATTTGATGTTGTGGTTGACTGGATGGGAAGACAATATTTAACTAAAAGTTATGGTCATAGAATTGATGCGTTTGATGAAGATGATATTGAAGATATGATTTCAAACTGTAACCCGTGTTATGATGAAGGTGATGAAATGGACGTTGATTATGGAGATTCAGATGGAGAGTGGAATATAACGTCTTTTGAACAAATAACGGAATCCGATTACCAACGAATTAAAAGTAAACTTTTGATAAAAGAATCCGATAAGGATAATTCAAAAGAAGAAAAATTGATGAGATTTTTGAATATATATATGGACCAAATTTTGGACGGAGGTGTTTGGTATGATGATGAGAATTATTGGTTCATAAATCCTGAAACCAAAGAATGGATTTTTGAATATCGTAAAAAAACGAAGTATGTGTTTTTTTATAGAAAATATTTTGAGATTATACAAGACCTTACAGGAATGAAATCTCCAATTACAACCGAATTGAAAAAAATACTCACTAAATGGGTGTCAAAGAAATTTGGTTTTAATGTAGAAGATGTTATACCTTATTATAGTGAAGAAAGGGCTACGGTGAGAGATGTATTACAAAAAAATAATAGGTGGGATGAGATGAACTAATTTTTTTTTTCAATCGATATATTTATAAATAAAAAAATCATGTCAAAAAAAGTTATTAGATTAACAGAATCCGAATTGATTCGTGTTATTGAAAGAGTAATCAAAGAACAAGGTACTGCCGCACCGGGTCAAATGAAATCCTCACTCGCTACGAAAATATATAACAATATTTTGAAAGCAATGGAAGGGATGGGTACTGATGAAACCGGTATTGTTAATCAAGTTAAATTGGTGACAACTCCGCAAGTTTATAAAGAACTTTTGAATCTTGTAAAAACAAAACAAAAGAAAAATACCGTCATGGAGTGGATCGGAACTGAAATGAAGCATTCTTCGGGAGGATATGGAGGTGGGAGAGGATCAGTTCATGGTGGTCAGTCCAATGATTCGTCACTTGTAGGTGGTGGTGATTTGAAACAATTGAGTGAATGTTCAAAAATATTAAGTAAATTCAATCCTAATGAAAAAGTACCACCCGCAATTGCTCAGTGGTATGACAAACTTATAAGTAAGGGACCAGCCGGATTATTACAATAATAAAAAAAACCCACTATATGTGGGTTTTTTTGTGCCATATTAAAAACAAAATACCTGAGATAAAACCCCCAAGATGTGCGTAATCTCCCGATCCAATATAATGGGAAAATTCAGGATCGGTAAAAAAAACTGTGGAAATCATTTCAAATAGGACATACCCGAGAAAAAGATTTATAAGTATTTTCCGAATTTCCAAAAAGTTGAAAAGAAGGAACATAATGGTCATTGAGAAAATAATACCTGAAAAACCTTTTGTATTACCGACAGAATACAGGTAATTCTGTACTTGTGTTTGTTGGTCAAAAGTTAGATTTTCTTCTTGGTAGTCGTAAGGATCAATACCTTCCTCCATAAGATATTTCGAGGAACTCATGTATTTGGTATGTTGGTGGTATTGAACAAAAGATAAGGATACAATTCCTGCCATCACCATAGATAAGATGTAGTTTCTTGTTCCCAACTTCTTTTCCAAGAAAGGTCCCACCAGAAACAAAACCAACAAATTTCCAAAGATATGGAGTGGGTCGTATAGGTTATGAATGAATAAGGAGGTGATTGGTTGAAACCATTTAAAATCTTCGGTAAAAGTCCCATATAACCCAAATTGGATACAAAGATCCAAGTTAAAAATGATGGAGATCAGATGAATCACCACCATAAGAATAATTAAACTTTTGGTGACGATTGGAACTTTGAAATTCATAAATCAAATATACAGAATATATTTGACTTTTACAAATTATCTCTCACTGATTCATTTATCTCTTTATTACTAGGGTTAGGATAAACATCAAAATCAAATTTTTCTTTATTGTAGAAGGTGGTTTCGTTTACTATATCCCAAAACGCACTCATAATACTCAACCGATCATCAGAACGATGAAAATTCTGATCAAATAACTCTTGAACAAAATCGTCATCCAATAACGTGAGTGTTTGGGTTAAATCAACTTCCAACTTCAAACCCTCCTCTGTGAGTTCTATAACATGTCCATATTCACTAAATGAATTTCTGAGTCGATCATATAATTCACCACTGACATACGATTCCTCAGCATTTGTTACCCCCCACCTAATTGCGTTTTCAATATCTCCATCATCGTACTCTTGAAATAATTCATATAAATTACCATCTTCTTCTTCACTGATGGTGACACCTTGTTTTTTAGCTTTTTCTATGAGTTTGGAACGAATAATCTGATCAGTTTTTGAATCTGATACGTACTTAA
>Ga0315909_10005225_pt1 | contig 15000 bp, 25 predicted proteins | sample LakEriMetagenome_11_FD_203527 | JGI IMG/M metagenome (GOLD analysis project Ga0315909, IMG submission 203527) | Freshwater fungal communities from buoy surface, Lake Erie, Ohio, United States - Buoy 2 MA125 | ecosystem: Environmental > Aquatic > Freshwater > Lake | place: USA: Lake Erie, Ohio...
ATGTAGTCCAGCGAGATTCGCCTTCTACATTTATCTTCACTTTCACCAAGTCAGGAGATACAGGAACAATCTCTTCGATAATTCCTGTTACCTGTGATTTGGTTGTAGTGAATAAATCACCGATTGTGTATTTGTCTTTCATTGTGTTGCCTCTTTCCTTATGTAACCACCGCGATTGTCACCTAATCTCATTCGCAGAATCGGTATAGGTGACAATCACAGAAAACACATAAGCGAATTACTAAGTATGAATAACTCGTTTGTTCAATTACTGTCATTGTTCTTATTTCAGATTGGTTACTGACGGCACTAACAAAGTTAGCAATCCATAAGTAATTGAATAACTGAGTTACACACTTTCCATAACTCGTCTAAGCCAAACACTATTCACAATAATTTTCATTATCGTTAGGTCGTTACACCGAATGTGCGTGTGTCAATGTTTGCTCATTGTTTTTATTACAAGCCGTTAGCAATAGGAATTAGCACTATTGGCACAAAGTATTTTTTTATTTCACTTGTAAGAACACACACAGTAATCGTGTCCTGCTTAGCCACTATTTAATAAAACGCAATCTAATCTTTCGTCACTCTGTTTTGGTTATCAACCGCGAACCGAAGTTCTATAAACAGATACACCGCAGTTTTTATTTGCGTTTAGCCTTTTTCACTCTGACTACTAACGAATCGGAATCACTCGACAGGTGCTACTTTTCCGACTCGCGTTGGTCGCGTGCGCTGAGCCAAGTGTAACAGATTTGACGGACTCAATTATTCACGCCTGTTTATAGGGCTTTTCACGCCTAGCCCCAAGTAACTTAGTTGAAAGTTCAACTACCCCGAAGTAACTCGCAATAATCGGTAGTGCGGAAGTAACTCACCTGCTATCCACGCCCCCGTCAGAAAAGTTAGTTCGTGATTGAGCGTGCGCCCCCACATAACTAATCGCGCCAAAGAGTTTTTCTTTTCAGTAATGACTAATACAAAGATAGTAATAGATAGATAGAAGTTAATAATAGAGATAGATACCTACCAAGATAAGTAACTCGGTAACTGAACTGAGTTAGTCAGTTATCTAATAAACACATAACAAAGTTTGTAATAGCCATAATCTGTGGATAAATGAAGTAACTCTGCTGTTATGCGCCAGAGATGACTAACTAGGACTAGAGCCGTAGAAGTTACTTAGTCATTACTGAAGGAAGAACAACTAACTTACTGACTACTAGGGAATAACTGAGTTAGTCATAGTGATAAAAGATAATTGAAACAATTAACAATAGATACATAACAACACATGACTAATAACGCGTTGCGTGATTATGTGATAACAACTCGGTCAATGGTCTGTTGGCTTGGTAGTGGTCGCACAGACAATCAGCAAATAAATACAGTAGCCGAAGTGTTGTCACCAAAGTTGTCACCAAGTTATTTGTTACACCTGATAACAACGCATGAGTTGAACAATTCCCACCTGATTAGTAGTCAGGTGGTCGTGTTAGTTGTGTATCACTAGCAACAACCCCCCCACCATTAAGCGTGTAACGCGAATGGAACGGCCAGGTGAGACACATGGTTGAGGCTTTGGGGCCAAGGCAGTAGCCGTAAACTGCGCCTATGGGTAGAAATGACGAATTCCACGTTGGCAAACAGCCAGATGAGTGGATGATTAGCGGCGCCCTGATGAGAGGCCGCATTACAGGTGAAGAGGCAGCCGATTTAGACCCTCAAAACTTTGGTCATCTGACCGATAGGTCAAAGGTTAAAGAGATAAAGATAAACCGCAAGGGTAAAAAATAGTCTAATAACCTGTGATAAAGTTCACTCCATGAGTTCTGGCAAGTTAAAAGTGCATCGTGGCTTTAATAAGACGCAAATCAAAGATGGCTGGATAGTCAGATTGCGAAAAGATGGCACTATCAAAGCAAAAATTGAGCCATATAAGGTTACCTCCCCTAAGAAATAAGATTTTTCTCTAGTAAAGGCAAGGCAGTAGCCGTGATAGGGTGTCTTTATGGCACAACTAATTGAGTTTTTTCCTGAATCCAAAGAGGTAGAACTACAAGTTCCGCATCCTGTGCCAGCACGAACTGTGATACCTGAGTGGTATAAGGAGTCAAAAAGTTTCTATAACGGAAATAAAATGACTTTTGATGAAAACTGCACTGTTGAAACCACCATAAAGCAGTGCATGCCTGTGTTAGATGTCTTAACAGCAGGGTATGTTCAGACTAGTTGGACAGAGTTGTATATCGAAGATAAGGGAGACGATTTTTTTTACGCGTTTCCTAACGGCCCGATTCCAGTTCGTTCTCGTACGATGAGTGCGTTTCAACAGATGCCAATACCTGAAGGCTTTCATAGCCAGGTGTTCACTTGGCAGCGTTATTGGGGAATAAAGACACCTAGTGGGTATAGTACGCTCATCATGACTCCATCTTATCGAGATGACCTGCCTTTCAGGTGTGTCAGTGGAATTATTGATACAGACTCTCATCATAGAGCGGGTGCAGTGTCTTTCTTTGTAAGAAGAGGCTTTACAGGAGTCATACCTATAGGCACTCCACTATTCCAGATGATTCCATTTAAACGAGATGATTGGAAGTCTGCAAAAAGAACCTTTGAAGAACATCAGAAGTTAAATGAAGAGCGGATTAATGTTCGTAATTTTTTGGTTGGGGGATACAAGAAATTGTATTGGAAAAGAAAATCGTTTGAGTAATAAGGGGAAAGATGGCCTACGTAATCACTGATGCGTGTGTAGATATAAAGGACAAGTCCTGTATTCAGGAGTGTCCAGTTGATTGCATATACGAAGGAGACAGGCAACTCTTCATTAATCCAGATGACTGCATCGACTGTGGTGCGTGCGAACCTGTGTGTCCTACTAACGCGATATACTTTCAAGACGACCTACCACAGACAAAGAAAGTCTTTCTAGAAATCAACAGAGACTTCTTTAAGAAGGAACAATGAGCCATCTAATACACCTCTCAAAAGAAGAAGTTCGCGCCTGTGCAGACATTGCACTCAATCGTTGGATGATGAAATGGGGCTCTATAGATAGGCCCAACTATGCAGGTGTTAATAAGGCTAAGTTAGAACCAGAAATTGCGGCCAATGTAAGAACAATAGTCGCAGAGTACGCAGTGGCTAAGTTGTACAAGTTGCCTATGACATTCCCGTTCTATCCAAATGAGGAACATTCTTTCAGAAAAGACTTTCCTGATGTGGGAAGAAATCTAGAAGTGAAGTCCGTACGTACACGAGATGAGATTCCAGTCTTTCCTAAAGATATACGTGAAGGTTGGCTTCTCGTGGGTGCCCGCGTAGTAGACAGAGACTACTACTCAGAAGTCGAAGTCTTTGGTTGGATGAAGATGGAAGATGTTCCGCTTCATGATGAGTGGAAGTATGCTCCAGAAGGCTCGTGGAGAATACCTTTAGACAAGTTTGACTCATCCCTAACACTAGGAGGCACAAGTGGAACCGAAGGTTGAATTAATCACCACCATCATGGGTCTGACTGAGTTAGATGATGCTCTTCCAAAACCTGCCTCTAAGTTCATTCCAGACTGGTGGAGAAGCACTCCTGCACTTCCGACACAAGCCTTTGTAGATGGAACAGTTGTTGGAAATGTAAAGATTTGCCCATCATTTCCAGATTATTTTAGTAAAGGCTTCATCATCCCAATGTGGACAGACTCCATCTTGTTTGTTGATACAGATGAAGAAGGAAGAGACATCTGGAGATGGAGAACATCAAGTGGGTTATTCAGTTGGCAGAGCCACGATAAGTACCAGTATTTACAAGATGTGCCACACACCTATTTCGGTAAAGAGTCTTACTTTGTATTTAAGACACGAGTCCCCTGGTTTGTGTTCACTCCAGAAGGGTACTCGTTGTATCAGTTGCCTCCGTTCTTTCATTTCAACGAAGACTTCAGTGTTATTCCAGGAGTTCGTGATACAGACATCTACCACGAGATGAATGTTCAACTTGTTATCCATTCAAAGAAGAAGGAGATATTTATTCCTCGCGGGACTCCATTAGCCCACTTCATCCCATTTAAAAGAGAGCAAGTCGAGTTAGACATAAAGTATGCTGATGAAGAGGACAAGAAACGAATTGCTGCACATGAGTTAAATCTGGTGACAAAGTTTAGTCCGTTGGTAGCGCACAAGGCAGACAAGAAGAAGAGCAGGTCAAACTAAGTATGTTCTTTAATCCATTGTTCGGAAGCAGAGTCGTCCACATTCTCTACCAGCGTTCCCTTGAAGATTCTGCTAATTATGCTGAACAGCACATGAAGAACGCCCTTCTCTTTTGGGATGACGACCACAAAATCGAGATGTATCACTATGCTGTCAAACAAATCAGCATTGAAGGAAGAATTGCAGAGTTCGGTGTCTGGAAAGGCAAGTCGATAGAGATTATTGCCAAGATGTTGCCAGACAAGATTATCTATGGGTTTGACTCTTTCACAGGTCTTCAAGAGGACTGGCTTGGTTGGGAATACTACCAAGGCTGGTTTGATGTTCAAGGAGAACTCCCTCAACTAGAAGTACTCAATGTAGAGTTTGTAAAGGGGTACTTTGACGAAAGTCTGCCCAAATGGTTAGAGGATAAGCCAGAACCTTTTTCCCTAATCAACATCGACTGCGACACCTATAACGCCACCAAGACCGTTCTAGATAATCTAGGACCTTCACGTATCGTGTCTGGAACTGTTATTCTATTTGATGAGTACTTCGGGTACCCAAGTTGGAGAGAGCACGAGCACAAGGCCTGGACAGAGTTTGCAAAAGAAAACGGAATTGCCTATGAGTATAAGGCAATTAATCATATGCAGGTATTAGTTAAGGTCTTATAAAAAAACCAGTAGCCGCATAATTGACCTATGAACGTAGGTGAATACGAAGGTGGCTTTGTTAAGCCAGTGTCGCTGCCTACATTAAACTTTCATCAATTTAATCCACACATTCAATTCACTGCCGCAGGGTATGTCAATGCTCAGGGAGAACCTCTACACCGTATTCGCATGGTAGATGTGGGGTCTGATTTTCAGTCTGAAATGGGAAAGATGAATTGGAATGCAAAGACTGGCGAGATACAGAGTATTGAGACGCATCCAGAGGCTCAACGACTTGGTGTAGCCAATACTCTACTAGCAGAGGCTAAAGAGGCGGCTAAAAAGCACGGCATCATGCCACCAATGCATTCTTCCAATAGGACCGATGAAGGTAATAAGTGGGCTAAAGCCACAAAAGATAAACTGCCCAAACGCAAGAGAGTCAACTACTTCAACTAAAATTTTTTCAGTAACGGCTTCATAATAGTCTTATGGCCAACATTCTATCCTCTGCTAACTTCAGCAAATCTGGTATGTCAGCAGTAAAGCCGATGGGTGGTATGAATGTCACTCCAGTAATTAAGCCTATGGGTGGATTAAACATCAATGTAGGTGCTCCACGCACGCCCACGATGAACATCAACACTGGGGCGCCAAAGTTAAACACGACTAATTCCACTCCTGTACAACCACGTATGGGAACAAAAAATGTAACTCCCATATCAAATATGCAACTTGGGGCAGTTAATAAATCTTCACCAGTATCTAACGAACTATCTTTTGATGTCCATAGAGGATTAAAGCAATCTCCTATTAAGGGCGCTGGTCTGGGAATGCACTGGTCTGTAGATGAAGGTGTAGCAAGACAGTTCTCTGGTGGCGGCAAAAAGTACACGCCTAATACTTGGAGCCCATCTGATAGCAGTCAACCTCATACAGTTGTACATGCCAAGGTGCCAATAAGTTCTGTAGAAACTGATAGAAAAGTTTTAGGTCAGCGCGGTGTATTTGACCCTAGTTCTCCTAGCGCACAGTTCCGTGGAATTGCCGCAAATGAAAAAGAGGTGTCTGTAAAACCTGGCGCACCTGTGATGGTGACTGGTGTTACAAAGTATCGAAGAATAGAGCGCCCAAGTCAATCGCCATATGCAATACCAGGATTTTCAAAGGAAGTAACTACAAAGCCACGTACTCGTACGTACAACCCACCAAGGCAGATGAAGGGATGAGTAGATACGCAGAGTTCAGTGATTCAGCAGGTCGCCACTATGTAGAAGGCGAGATGCCTGAACAAGTCAAGTATCGACATAAGTTATCTTCATTCGGTGAGCCACGGCGCATCTCGGTCTATGACCCTAGTGACTCCACACCACGCCGTGCTAGTGAAACTGGTCATATCGAAGAACATCCCAAAGGTGAACCAGGTCTTGTTGGTTATGCAGATATCTATCGTGAGAAGGGCGGCGAGCACTTCGGCACTCTGACTGATGAACACGGTAACGAAGAGCCACTTATCAGCAAGGCACACACCAACATCGGTTTCGTAACAGTTGAGCCAAAACATCGTGGCGGCGGAATATCAAAACAATTAATTAACTATGTGGATAAGACGACACCTGCGGATGCGCAAGTCAATTTTGGTGAGATTGCACATATGGGCATGGCAAAGATTGCTATGAAGATGGAAGCACAAGACCCAAATCGCATCCACGCAAAAGATTTGTGGTACTACAAGGATAAGTTGAAGAAGGAAGGCCAGTGAAGAAGACACCTCCTCCAACTAATCCAAGTGGCAGAAAGAACCTTTCGGGGGTTCAGTTCAGATACTTTCCACCTGAAGATAAGTACTCCTTTCATGAACTACATGCCATTTCTCCAGAGGCTCACAATAAAAACAGCGCAACAGGAAAAGGATTAGTCGTCGGGCGGCTGCAGTGGCATCCAAGGTCAGGTGAGGTCAACTGGGTGCGCACACACGAGCACTATCGAGGCCTAGGTGTCGCAACGACATTGTGGGAAAAAGCAAATAAGTTATCTGCCGATACTGGAATAAAGGCACCCAAGCACTCTAAGCACCGCACCGAACTAGGTGAGAAGTGGGCAGGCGCCGTTGGCGGCGATATGCCACCACGAGCCCATTATGAGGAGTGGTGATGAGTCTAAGCGATAAGCAATTTAAACGTCAGAAGTTAGACGAGCACAGAGCACGAGTTATGTCATTCCATGCAGATTTAGCGCCAATGAAGAAGACTATCCGTGAACAGGGCGTTAACTTCGGTTCTGTATCAGAGCACTTGAATAAAAACTCTCAATTGTTGTTTGGTAAACAATTGACAAAGCGTGAGCGTTTGAGTTGGGCGATACGTAAACATGCCGAAGACCCAGAGAACTTCTTGAAGAATATAGGTTTGAAATGAGCAGACGAAAGATATTTGAAGCATCTGTCATCTCTGCCAAAGATATTCAAGTAGGAGACAGACTAGACATCACTGGTAAGACCAGAGTGCATCGCATCATGAAGCGCGATAACGAAATTCTTGCTGGAACTAAAACTAGAGGCTCAGGCACAGGTGGCATTGCATCCTGGCATCCTGATGCAGAAGTCAGGGTCTATCGATGAGCGCACCACTATCAGGACCGTTATTTCACGGCACTATCGAAACGTTAAAACCAGGAGACCTTGTGAAGCCTCGCTACAGTGGCGCTCGTGCGTGGGCAACGCCTAGTTTAGAAGATGCAGAAAAGCACACCCAAGACCGTATTAGTAGTGGATTAGGTTTTGACTCTGTTGGTAAGCATCCACATCACGGCAATATCTATGAAGTAGAACCACTTGCCCCTACTTTACATTCTGATGCATCAAGTACAGACTTTCCTGGAGCACGTTCTAGCAATGTAGGTTTTGTAGTAAAGAGTCATGTGGCATCTGTGTTAAATCCTTATATTGAGGCACGAGCAGGTAGAGACCCGATTACAAACAGTGCTTACCCTAGAGGTATCTAATGTCAGATAATCTTGGTAGCCAGTTCGTTCTCTATCATCGCACAGACCCAAAGAGCGCGGGTAAGATAATTGAAGATAAGAAGTTAAAACCTTCTCGTACGGAAAACCACGTATTCTTATCTTCAAAATTGCACGGGGGCGCAAAACCATTCGGGCGTTCTGTCGTTGAGGTTACTGTGGACCCTAGAGCAAAGTTTACAAACATGTCAGGTAATCCAGAAGTTCACTCAGATGAAGCCTGGTATGGTGTCGAGCCCCGACACGTGCAAGTCTTGAGAGCCTGGACTGAACTATGAACACCTGCGAACACGTCTATAAGTTAACTGGCGTTGACCCATGCCCATTATGTGGCAAACCAACTCATGAGATTAATTGGCGCCAAGTAAACGATGCCCATAAACAGTACAAAATTGATAACCCTGATGCCAAGGGTGATGGCTGGTGGAGCATATGAGTGCACCTTTATCAGGGCCACTATTTCATGGCACGAGCCATCCTTTTAACAAAGGCGATATTATTAAGCCTATGGATATGGACCACGCACATGCCACAACAGATAAAGCATATGCAGATAACTACTCCACACTAGATGCAGAACGAGATTACAGTAGAGACCCAAAATCTTTATTTACTTATACCTATAGAGTCAGTCCTGTAGATGAAAAAGAGATGCACTCAGAGACAGAGCCGTGGAGAAATGACCCAGTCAAAAAGAATCTTCGCCTTGCTAAAGACATCCCTAATATCTACGTATCCAAAAAGGGCTTTAAAGTAGAGGGCATTGAGTCGATGAAAGAGCATCCTCAGATAGTTACAGATAACAAGATTCTTGAAAGTGTCATGAAACTTGAGCATAGGAAGCGCCGTGACAAAGGGAACGCCTAACCCTGCTAGGGTCAAGAAGGTCCAGGAGTTGAGGCGCTCTAACGCTGCTACCCCCATTCCTTCTAAAAAGGTCTATACAAGGAAGAAAAAACATAAGAAGCCTTTGTGATAGGGTACATTTATGGGCAAACCACTATTGGAGTATGCAACTTCGGCTCCTGAATACCCACAAAGCATTGTTTCTGCCAAAACTTTAGTACCTAAATGGTTTAAAGAAATTCCAAAGTTTAAGGGTGGGACCCTTAATCGAGATATGGGCAAAACACTAAAACAGTGTGTTCCTTTTGGTGACTCTTTTACGACAGGTTATCTTTTAACAACTTCGTATGACTTATACGTTGATTATAAAGACGGTTTAGACAAACCATTCATAACTTGGGTTGATATAAAACAGGGACATCCACCAGTAAGCGTTAGAGATAACTCTTCAAGCGATGGGATGCCCGTTCCTCTAGGATATGACGAAACCCACTACATTTGGCACTTACCTGTGTGTTTTAGGGTGCCTGTAGGTTACTCTGCGTTATTGACACATCCGTTGAACAGGTACGACTTGCCATTTTATACTTTAAGCGGAGTCTTTGACGGAGGGTACACGTTTGCGCCTCATTCAAACATCCCTTTCTTTTTAAAACAAGGTTTCGAAGGAATAATCCCTCAAGGAACACCTTTTGCTCAACTTATACCTTTTAAACAGGACTCTTGGACTGCACGCCAAAACCCTGAAGTAGCAATTGACGGTGAGTTAAACAGAAAAAAGTCACACCTAGTAATATCTGGATGGTACAAAAAAACTTTTTGGAAGAAAAAACAATATGACTAATCCATTTATAAATGTAGAGCAAAATATTCCTGACAATACTATAGTTGCTATAAAAACCCGTAAAAGATATCCTGACGTTTCTAAAGATTCGTTAGAAAGTCTTGTTTCTAGACCTTCAAAAAAAAGAGATTGGTTTCCTTCAAGGTTTTATAGGTGCCTTCCCCTGACTATAGGCAATCAATATGGATTCTTGATAAAATCAGGATTTGATTTTGCTGTGTCTTGGGATGGAAATCCAGAACCTGAAGGAGTAAAGATTGAAATTGCAGGAGACCCAAAAGATTTGATTGGTATTTGGCCTTCTTTAACTGCCCACTTTGGGCAAGGGATACTTACTATCAACACTCCTTTTATGTTGAGGACTCCTCCAGGAATAAACCTAATGACAATAAATCCTCCCAACTATGTAATTCCTAATGTAACCGTAATGACTGGTGTTGTAGAAACAGACAATATAAGACGAGACTTTAGTTTAAACTTAAAACTACAGATGCCTGACTTCACAACATACATTCCTAAAGGTTCTGCCCTTGCCGCTATTCTTCCCATCCCACGTTACTTTGTCGACAAATTTACTGTAGTGCCTGGTAGTGACGTTTTTACTCCAGAGGTTCTAGACGTAGAAACGCAGGCGTGTGAAGACGCATATACTTACAGGGAAGTTGAACAGCCCAAACATAAGTTTAACGTTAGTCAACACTACTTAAAAGGTATGGACGTTTACGACAATAAGTTCTATGACCATCAAAGGAGTTTGTAAATGCTAAAAAAACCAAAAGTTTTTAAACACGCTACTTACAACCCATTGATGCCTAGAGTTACAACTATCAAGTCCAAAATACCTCAATGGTACAAAGATATGCCCGTATTTAAAGACGGCGAAAAAACCGCAAAGTTTTTACCATTGAGTAACTTGACAATAAAGCATTGCGTTCCATTTTTAGATGGATTAACAACAGGATATTGCATCCCTTTACCAGTAGATGTGCTAGTTACTCAACGTTTTGACGGTCCTGAACTGTCTTGGGGGAACAATGCGGAGCCACCTGTATCTACCAGAGTTCAATCTGCTGCTCCAAATTTGCCTATTTATGAGGGGTTTTCAACAACTCACCACTTTATCTGGAGAATGCCACATGTTTTAAAACTTCCTAAAGGATACAGTGTTATTTACACACACCCATTAAATAGATATGACTTACCCTTTTTAACTTTGAGTGCAGTTGTAGATGCAGATTGGGCAGTAGGAGGAGGAAACGTCCCCTTTTTTATAAGCAAAACTTTTGAAGGAGTAATCCCGCAAGGAACTCCAATTATGCAGATAATTCCTTTTAAAAGAGAAGAATGGGTCTCCGAGGAAGACCCGTCTATTGTGGATGAGAATAAACAACACCAGTTTGACAGCCAGACTACACTCAGTGGCTGGTACAAAAAAACTTTTTGGAATAAAAAGACCTATAACTAAAAGGAGCATCTGTGAAAAAAATTACAGTTGGAGTTAACAAAGGCCCTCATGACAGTGCCGTATCTGTCTTTCAAGATGACGAATTGCTTCTTTACATTGAAGCCGAAAGACTTTCAAATATAAAACATGATAATAAACCTTTTTTGGCCTTAGAGTTTGCTAGAAATCAAATACCTTACGTAGATAATGTAGTGCTTGCTGGACTGTCGGAGACTACAACGTATGATTCTTACAAATTTAGGGACGTATATACCTCAATTTTATGTAGTTATAAGTCTTTTACAAACAGAACTTTAACTGTGTATGATGAGTTTGCAGAACATCACCGAAATCACGCTTCAAATGCTTTCTATAATTCTGGATTTACAGAGGCACTGTGCGTTGTAAAAGATGGATTTGGAAGTCTTATACAGTTTGATAACGGGTTCTCTGGAAGAGAGATAAGCAGTGCTTTTATTGCTTCTTACCCACACACTTTTAGAGTACTTGAAAAGCATATAAATATACCAGTCCCGTTTGTAGAGCCAAAGAACTGGGCAACCCAGTTTGTTTATGCTTCTAACTCTCTTTCTGAAGCCGCTGCTTTTGAAATCACTGCTAAGGCTTTTGGGTTTAAGGTCTATGATGCTGGAAAAGTAATGGGTATGGCTGCTTACGGTGAAGAAGACCCAACCATTCCTGATATTGTTACAAAAGACGGCCTTATAAATCCAGAAATTTTTTGTTATGAAGATGCTCCTGAAGGAACCCCAGATGAGATTAGACTCTTAAAGTTTAATTACCCAGTTCCAGAAGATTTTCAAGGTAAAGCAAACTTTGCCTATAAATTACAGAGCCAAATTCAAGAACACGTAGCAAAAAATATTCTGTACCTTTTAAAGGTAAGTAATCAAAAAAATCTTTGTTTATCTGGTGGTTTTTTCTTAAACTGCGTGTCAAACAACTATCTTTTAAAGAAACTACCTCCATATGTTAATGTGTACATAGACCCTATTTGTCTCGATTCAGGAACCGCAATTGGAGCAGTTCAGTACATCAATAGGACTATTTCTAAAAGCACCGTTCCTTCCCCACTCACATCTTTGTATTTAGGTCCAAAGTACACTTACACAGCAGAAGATTTGGAAGAACGAAAGAAAATTTCCGTAACACCAAAAGATGTGGCTAAAATTTTGTCTGAAGGCAAGATGGTTGCCCTGTATCAGGGACGTTCTGAAGCAGGTCCACGAGCACTTGGAAACAGGAGCATTTTGTTTGACCCTAGACGAGAAGATGGCAAAGATTATGTAAATAAAGTTAAAAAAAGAGAGTCTTTTAGACCTTTTGCTGGCACGGTATTGCTTGAAAAAGCAAAAGACTGGTTTGAACTTCGTTCTTTAAATGAGTCTAAGTACATGATGTTTGCATTAGACGTCAAAGAAGATAAGAAACAGTTAATTCCAGCGGTAACTCACAAAGACGGCACCTGCAGAGTGCAAACCTTGTTAGAAACAGACAATCCCCACTTCTATACTTTATTAAAAGAGTTTGATGACATAACTTCAGTACCAGTTTTGTTAAACACATCATTTAATTTAGCAGGAGATGCACTTGTGGAGACTTTGCAGGATGCGCTTTGGACACTGGATAATTCTGAAATAGACTTCCTGTATCTTCCAGAGTTAGGGCTTCTTCTAGAGTAGAACTAATTAAATTCCTTTTTTGACCACACATTCTTTATATAGTGGTTAACAATGGTTGTATTAAAAGTTCTTTCCTCAATAATGTTGTACTCTCCCTCTTTAAAATACTTGAACTCCGCCTCCCAATTGTCTCTTTTAAAAGGAATAATCTGAACCATAGGCGTGCCTTTTTCTACAACTCCTTCAAATCCAGATTTAACCCACATAGGAGGAATCAACTCTAGTTGGGATTTGTCTGCGTCAACAATTGCAGGTACGGCATGAAATGGCAAGTTCCTATACCCAAAAGGTGCTGTAACTAAAACAGAGTATCCTGGAGGTGTTTTTGGAATCCAAGTGTTTATGTACTTAAAGACATGCGCATCGTATCCTGCAGGTGCTTCCACCTTCAGAGCAGTGTCGCCGTGTTGTTGGAATACCGCTGTTCCTTTTGTTCTCCAAGTAATTCTTGGGCCACCACCTGTTTGAGCCACTACGACATCTGAAAACAGAGGGATGATATAACCTCCAGAAAGAGCGTCACGCATTGGGGTACACATCCTAAAGGTAGTGTTGCTTGACCCATTCTCTAGTATCAGCGCTTTTCCACTCGGATTCATAGGAGTTTTAAAATAGGGGCTTTCGTCTTTCCACCATTGAGGTAAGGCTTTACTTGCTGGAAAAGGTTTTGGGTACACTTCCCACCCATAGGGGTTCTTTGCTGTAAAAGTAATCTTTTTGGCCACGTACCAACCCTATCACAGGTAGTTTTAATGACAAATTGGACATTTCAGGCATAAAGTTGAGCAAAGCCCCGACCATCCACCTTTGCTATCCTAGGGGCTTGGAGGCAAAGGGGAGACCATGACAACAATTATTGGTGTTCAGTATGAGGACTATTGCCTATTTATGGCAGACAATCAAGTAACACTTGATGGTGGGCGTCGTTATAAACACCCCGAAATGAAAAAAATTAGCAAAGTAGGCGAATACCTTGTTGCAGGGTCTGGTGAAGTTGCTCCATGTGACATTGCTCAACACCTATGGGTGCCACCCACTATGTCTGCAAAAGACCGCAAAGATACATATCATTTTGTTATTGCCAAATTGATGCCTTCACTACGCAAATGTTTGGAAGATAATGGCTACGACTTTAATGAGGGCAAGGCTGATGGCAAATCAGGTGAAAGCAGGTTTAACCTGTTGATTGCTGCTAATGGGCAGATATTTGACATTGCTGATGACATGTCCGTATGTATGTCTGATGCTGGATTTTATGGCGTAGGTTCTGGGTCCCCCTATGCCCTAGGCGCCCTTTATGGCGGTGTCAAGCCAGAGAAGGCTATGGCGGTTGCTGAAAGAATAGATGTCAACACTTCTGGGCCGTTCCAGAAAGAAGTTCAGTACAAGAAGTAACTTTTGTGAAATAAATCACACTCTGATATAGTTACATATACGGCTCGCCATTTGGGAGCCATTACCTAGTCTCGTCTAAGGAGAGATTATGACACCTTATGAAGTTATGAAAAAAAAGAATCAATATCCCGACTACCAAAGATTAGAAAAACCAAAAGACCCATTTACAACATTAGAACCATTTTTAAACTCATGGACCATCGGCTTTGACCGCCATTTCCAATTACTTGAGGAGTTGCGCAATGCATCGAAGTCAACATACCCCCCATACAACATCGTCCAAGTTGATGATGGAGAAACCTACCTCATCGAGATTGCAGCGGCTGGCTTCACCAAAGAGGATATCGAGGTCTCTGTTAAAGAGAACCAACTCGTCGTTACAGGTACACGAGGAACTGATGACGCCGAATATCTCCACAAAGGAATAGCATCACGGGATTTTGAACAGTCCTTTGCTCTTGCTGATGATGTGAAGGTAGTCGATGCCTCAATGACAGATGGAATCCTGTCAATACGCTTAGAACGAGAAATCCCTGAGCATAAGAAGCCAAGGACTATCAAAATCAAGTAGTCTTTGCAGGCTTGAAAAACTTAATACGCCCTACAATGGGACGTCTCTTTGTAGACGTTGCTCCTGAGCATGAGCACGCAAAAACTGCTCACTTTCACTTTCGACACTTAGGAGACTCCTTGATTAAGAAAATATCTCTGCTTGTTGCTGCAGCACTTGCAGGCTCTTTCCTTTCAGTAACTCCAGCATCTGCTGCCGTACCGACAATTGCCGTCTCCATCAATGGAACTGCTGTCACTACTGCGGTCAATGCTGCAACCCCAGCAACTGTCACTGTACCTGCAGATAACTCTGTAGACGCAGCGGATGCTGTGAAGTTCGCA
>Ga0315909_10005227_pt1 | contig 14997 bp, 16 predicted proteins | sample LakEriMetagenome_11_FD_203527 | JGI IMG/M metagenome (GOLD analysis project Ga0315909, IMG submission 203527) | Freshwater fungal communities from buoy surface, Lake Erie, Ohio, United States - Buoy 2 MA125 | ecosystem: Environmental > Aquatic > Freshwater > Lake | place: USA: Lake Erie, Ohio...
AAATCAAGCTCGGCTTTGATCATGATGTGTTTGTTAGTTTGCCACGCGGCTCCAGCGCCAAGCTCAAGCCGGTCATAGAGCGTACCGATCCTCTGGTAGCGCCTATTGCACAGTACAGCCGTGTGGGTACATTAAAAATGATCGCCGATGGCAAAATAGTCAATGAATTGCCCCTACAAGCTCTTGAACAAGTGAATCAGGCAACGATCATCGGTCGCGCATTTGATTCACTACGATTGCTATTTCAACGTTAGAGTTGTCGTATGCAAAATCCTGCCGATAGTCTGATCGAATATCCCAGTGACTTTCCCATAAAGATTATGGGCGCAATGCATGAATCCTTTGCTCAGACCATGGTTGAATTGGTGAGCATTCATGATCCGGATTTTCATGCCGAAAAAGTAGAAATGCGGCCTTCGGCCAAAGGCAATTATTTGTCATTGACAGTGACTGTACGCGCGACTAGCCGCGAACAGTTAGATAATTTATACCGTGCTCTATCTTCACATCCTATGGTTAAAATAGTTCTATAACGACTATGACAGATACGCTGATACAGCAGCGAGGATACGAGGTCTACGACACCACTTTCGCAGCCATGCGTGCTTTTACGGATGCGCGTACAGCTGACACAGCTAATCAACTCTGGATAGTAGAACACGCGCCGGTCTTTACCCTAGGGCTAGGTGCCGACCCAGCGCATGTTATTCACCCTAATGACATACCCGTAGTACAAACTGATCGCGGTGGCGAGGTGACCTATCACGGTCCTGGTCAGGCGGTGATCTATTTGCTTTTTGATCTGCGTCGACAGTCGAAAAAAATATTGCCGCGTGAATTTGTGACCCGGGTAGAGCAAGCTGTGATCGATACGCTTGCGGCGTATAATTTGATTGGTGAGCGCCGCACTGGAGCTCCCGGTATTTATATTGCAAACGGTGAGCATCACGGTGCAAAAATTGCTGCACTCGGTTTAAAAATTCGGGGAAATGGTTGCACCTATCATGGCGTATCACTGAATATCGACATGGACCTGCAACCTTTTTCATGGATTAACCCCTGCGGCTATCCGGGATTGGCTACCGTAGACATGAAAACCCTGGGAGTGATGACTCCTCTGATAGAAGCTCAACAATTACTTGCCCATCATTTGCAAGTACAACTGACCCGCTGATAATACGCATGAGTTCAAACGACATCCCACCTCCTTACCAAGCCAGCGACAAGCAAAAGGGTGCTGGAAAAACATCCCGTATTCCTATAAAAATTATTCCTGCTGAAAGACTACCTAAGCCGGATTGGATACGCGTTAAGGCAGCCTCCCCTAGTACGCGCTTCTACGAGATTAAAGATATTTTACGTAGCAATAAGTTAGTGACTGTCTGCGAAGAAGCCTCGTGTCCAAATATAGGCGAATGCTTCGGCAAAGGGACTGCTACCTTCATGATCATGGGCGACAAATGCACCCGTCGCTGCCCATTCTGCGATGTCGGTCATGGCCGTCCTGATCCGCTTGATGTCAATGAGCCTGAAAATTTAGCCAAAACGATCGCCGCACTTAAACTCTCGTATGTCGTCATTACGTCGGTCGACAGAGATGATTTGCGCGATGGTGGTGCCGCTCATTTTGTTGACTGCATACAGCGTGTGCGTACTTTATCTCCATCTACACGCATAGAAATTCTTACGCCAGATTTTCGTGGTCGCATGGATCGTGCGCTAGAGATTCTTACATTAGCGCCGCCCGATGTAATGAACCATAATCTCGAAACTGTACCGCGCCTGTATCGCGAAGCGCGCCCAGGATCAGACTATGCTTATTCCTTAAATCTACTTAAGCGATTTAAAGAATTACACCCTGATGTGCCGACCAAATCCGGACTCATGGTGGGCTTAGGTGAAACGGATGAAGAGATACTGCACGTGATGCAGGATTTACGCGATCATCACGTCGATATGCTCACCATAGGCCAGTACTTAATGCCCAGTGGTGATCATTTACCCGTGCGCCGTTATGTGCATCCCGATATATTTAAGATGTTCGAAGAGAAAGCTACCGAGATGGGGTTTGCTCATGCCGCTGTCGGTGCCATGGTACGCAGCTCGTATCATGCCGATGTACAAGCAAAAAATGCAGGTGTTGATTAACTCAGAGGTATGGGTAGGTAATAACTAAAATTTTCTATCCCCTACTGCTGGATAAGCCAATTAGATAGCTAACGCTTTTTCTAACAGTTGATGCATGGCAGCGAATTCAGGTATGCCTACATAGCGCTTCAATATGGTGCCATCTTTGCCGATAACAAACGTGGTTGGCGTAAGTTTGACATCACCGAACGATTTTGCTGTTTGACCATCAATATCCAAGGCTACTTTGAAAGGTAGCTGGCGACTCTCGGAAAAATTCAGTACGTAGTTAGGTGGGTCATAACTCATAGCCACGGCTATAAATTCCAAGCCCCGATCGGAATATTTTTTATACGTATCTACCATCTCAGGCATTTCTTGAACACAGGTAGCGCAACTCGTTGCCCAAAAATTGACCATAACGACTTTGCCGCGCAGCGATTCCATGGCGATTTGTTCACCTGTTAAGGTTCGAAAGCTAACCGAGGGTGCCGCTTCTTTTTTGAACAAAGACAGTGCAGCGAATAAAACTATGCCGAGAATAGCCAGTAATGACATGGTTTGTATGATGGTCAGGCCAGCAATACGGCGAGGAAAATGACGAGACATAATGTATTCCTGAGTAATCGAGTGCTAATTATAGGCTAGACGTGTATACCTATAGTTGTGCTGGGTGAAGCGTTATTGCGCTTTATCTTTAGACTGTTCTGCAGCAGGCTGAGGGGCTAAATCTTTGAGATCATCTTCGGTGATGTACTCGAACAGCTTTACGACTTTTCTGATTTTGCTCGCTGCATTGCGCGACACTTCGGCTGCAAGCTTGCCTTCACGCTGAGTGACTCGTCCCATTAAATACACCACGCCTCTGTCTGTGTGAACCTTGAATGCGCTGAGATACAAATCTTTGGTATCAACGATAGAAGCTTTAACCTTGCTAGTGATGAGCAAATCATTGGATCTCGCACCCAGGCTGGATACCGGTGCAATTTCAAGGTCATTTTCAAGCTGCTTAATGCCATCGATGGTTTTAACTTGCTGTTCAACCTCGGCTTTCATTTTTTCATCTTTGACTTCGCCGGTTAAAAGTACTCGACGGTTAAAGCTAGTGACAGCGACTCGTCCCTGATCGCCCGTTATTTTCATGGCTCGGCCTTCTGCCTTGAGAACTATTGCGGCATCGTCTGTCTGGGCGCCCAGGCTACGCCTGTCAGTGGCTGACATAGTGCCCATGACTGTGCCACCCACCATCACTGGAAGACAGCCTTGCAGACTCGCTGCAAGTGCTGCCGAACCAGCGACTAACCATAACGGCTGCCGCAACATTTTTAGCAAAGAAAAAATCTGTGCACTGAATTTCATTCTGAATCTCCTCCGAAAAGTGCGACATCAATCCCGTCGCAAAGGCAATTGACAATCAATAAATGAACTTCTTGTATCCGTGCTGTACGCTCATAGGACACTCCGATGTGTACATCTGCATCGGTTAGCAAACGCGGGATATTGCCGCCACTCGTGCCCGTTAATGCAACTACGCGCATATCACGCTCGAGTGCCGCATCAATCGCTGCAACCACATTGGCAGACGAACCCGACGTGGAGATCGCTAACAATACATCGCCGGACTGCCCATAGGCCTGTACCTGCTTGGCGAAAATATCGCCAAACCCATAGTCATTTCCTACTGCTGTCAGTATGGATGAATCGGTCGACAGCGCCAGTGCCGGTAGTGGCAGGCGCTCGCGCTCGAAACGACCCACCAGCTGCGCAGAAAAATGCTGACAAAACGCTGCTGAGCCACCATTGCCGCATGCCAGTATACGATTTCCATTGGAGAGTGCCGTGAACATGAGCTCTATGGCCTGGGCAATTGGCTGGGATAACTCTCCAGCCAACTGAATTTTTAGTTCAGCGCTCTCGTTAAAATGATTAATGATGCGTTGCTTGCTCATGAGGGCGATTATAAATGCTGCTATGAATTCAACGTAGGTTTGATTATCTTTATTTACTGTACTTGTTTTTACTTGTTTGTATTTTTACCGGCTCATGATCCCCCGCAGCCAAGACAAGCTGTCGCCATCTATGGCCACCAGATCAAAGCGACATGCGGGTTGAGATCGGTATCGCATCAGGTAATGTTCAGCAGTACGCCAAATCCGCTGCTGCTTAGCCTGACTTACGCTGGCTGCAGCACCGCCAAACGTTGGATTTGTGCGCCAGCGTACCTCAACAAATACAAGTAACGACGCTTCTTTCATCACCAAATCAATTTCACCATACCGACAGGCATAATTGCGTGTAACGCATACTAGGCCCTGTTGCTGCAGATAGACAAGTGCTCTATCCTCGGCCAACCTGCCTTGCATAATTGTGTTTACGTCTTTATTCATACTTAGCAACGACTCATAGCCACTGTTTTGTACAATCAGGTGATGACAGGTATATGACCGCCTGGCCGCACACCATTTTTTCCAAGTCCATTGATGCCCACACCGTTTTCTTCACCCCTACTTGCCAGTCTTGCACAGCTAACCAACGATTTGGAGCAGCAGAGCTTCCCCGAAGGTGCATTGTATGTAGTGGCCACACCAATAGGAAATATCGCTGACATCAGTCTGCGTGCATTAAAAGTACTTTCTCTCGCTAATGCTGTTGCTTGTGAGGATACGCGCAACACTGGCCTTTTAATGTCGCGATTGGGCTTGTCCACGCCACTGTTTTCTGCCCATCAGCACAATGAGCGAGAGTCTGCTGAAAAAATTTTAGTGCGATTGCACAAAGGTGAGCGTATTGCCTTGGTTTCTGATGCAGGAACACCGGCGATATCTGATCCAGGTGCGCACATAGTGGATGTGGTTATACAAGCAGGTTTACGTGTTATTCCCATAGCAGGTGCTTGTGCAGGTCTGGCTGCCTTATCCGTTAGTGGCTTGATTGCCAATGAATTTCATTTCATAGGTTTTTTACCCAGCAAAGCATCACAACGCGCACAGCTGCTCTCGCGCTTGGCATTGATGCCCGCCACACTGGTCATTTACGAAGCTCCCCACCGAATACTTGAAGCAGCGCAGGCTTTAACAACGGTATTAGGTGATGAGCGGCGCGTGGTGGTAGCGCGCGAGATTTCTAAATTATTTGAACAACTACACCGCTGCAAATTGAGCGAACTAAGTCACTGGCTAACAGCGGCGCCAGAACATCAAAAGGGAGAATTTGTGCTTCTGATTGAGGCTGCTGAAACCAGCGATCAACCAGACTTATCTGAGGCAACGCGTGTGCTGACGATACTTTTAGAAAGTCATCCGGTAAGTCAGGCAGCAGCACTGGCTGCGCGCATTACTGGCTTGAAAAAAAATGCCTTGTATGAGTTGGCACTCAAACTCAAACCAGACGAAGATTAAAAGCAATTGTCTTGCTTGCGCAGTACGACTTATTTTTGGTATTTATTTCTGAACTATCGCTGTCTGAATCTGTGAAACTTCTTTCAACACATCAGCCGCTGTTTTAGCGGTGTCGCGCGAAAGAAAAGGGCCGCTGTGTAAGCGATACAAACCCCCTGTTTGAACGATAACAGGCTCCGGTAAATCTTGCGGCCATCCAGCGAGTAGTCGTATACGCATGGCGTCTGCATTGTGTGCTTGCGCATATGCGCCAAACTGAAGAAAAAATCCTCCAGCTTCAGCTGCAACGGGCGGTGCGCTGCCACTAGCTAAACGCACCATAGGATCGGGTGATTCCGCTGCTTTGGCGAGCACACCTTTACGACGCTTTTCTTCCTGCATGCGGGCAATCTCATCGGGCAAAATACGCTCGACTTCTAGTTCTGCACTACCCGTTTGTACATAACCGAGCTTTAATGCAGCGGTGTACGACAAATCGATGATACGTGAGGCGTGAAAGGGGCCGCGATCATTTATACGTACGATAACCTGTTTGCCGTTACGTAGATTAGTTATGCGCGCATAGGATGGAATCGGCAGCGTTGGGTGGGCCGCCGTCATCTTGAACATATCGTAAATTTCACCGGAAGAGGTTCGTTGACCATGGAATTTTTTTCCATACCAGCTGCCTTTCCCGCGCTGCATATACGGCCTATCATCAGTGATCGGTGTATATGTCTGATCCATAATTGTGTATGGCTTGCTTGGACCTTTTGCGAGGGGCTCTATTTTTGGCTCAGCATCGGGCGTATCAACCAATCCGTCAGGAATGGAATCTGCCGGACCATCATCTTTGTAATATCCGCCAGGTTTTTTTGCTTCCACGCTGGGAGGTTTAACAGCAGTGACACTTGACGTGGACGTGGAGCTTGGAGGCGTGGGCTGAGGGCGACTCTCTGGCTCATCACGCACACTTAAATCTATCGTACTGCATGCAGTTAATGTTACCGCTGCGATCGCACTAACCAACCCAGCTAAAATTCGTCGTGCAGTCAAGTAGTCCATGTACTGTAATTGTTTATGCACGACAGCCTCTTAAGTCTGTACTAATTTGCGATGGCGCTGAATACTCATCAACGTTCCCACACCTAAACTCAACGTGACAAAGGCAGTTCCACCGTAACTCACAAAGGGAAGCGGTACACCCACTACCGGAAGAATGCCGCTGACCATACCCATGTTTACGAACACATAGGTAAATATCGATAGAGTTAGCGAGCCTGCTAGCAAACGAGAAAATAATGTCGGTGCATTCGCCGCAATAATCAAGCCGCGACCAATTAACAGCAAATACAGCACTAAGAGAACGCCGTTACCCAACAAACCGAATTCTTCAGAAAATACAGCAAAGATAAAATCGGTAGTGCGCTCTGGTATGAATTCCAGATGCGACTGTGTACCGTTAAGCCAACCTTTGCCTATCAAACCACCCGAACCAATCGCAATCGTTGATTGAATAATATGAAAACCTTTGCCCAAGGGATCGGATGTAGGATCAATCAAGGTCATGATGCGATGGCGCTGATAGTCATGCAGCAAAGTCCAGACCAAAGGCAAGCTGGCCAGACCTGCAATACCCAACCCTATGATCAAGCGCCACGACAGGCCCGCAAGAAAGATTACGAAAAAACCGGCTGAAGTTACCAGTACTGCTGTTCCCAAGTCGGGTTGACGCATGATCAAACCGACCGGTATCGCCAGCAGCAAACCCGCCATTAAAAAATCGCGCCAACGTATCATGCCTTCGCGCTTTTGAAAGTACCAAGCCAAGGTAAGAGGCAAGGCAAGCTTCATGATTTCAGAGGGCTGAATAATGAAGCCTACATTCAACCAGCGGCGGGCACCGTTTTTAATCAGTCCAAACAACGCCACACCTATTAGCAGGGACACGCCCACGATATAGATCGGGACAGCAAACCGCATTAATTTTTGCGGTGGGATCATGGCTGCTATCCACATCACGGCTATGCCTACTGCAATATTGCGTAAGTGGCCCTCAAAGCGCCCAGGAAAATTCCATGCAGCAGACGAGACCGCCAAACAACCCAGCAAAAGAATTAAGCTGAGTATGATGGTCAATGAACGATCAAATATAAAAAAACGGCGCTTGACTGTTTCCAGTACCGGATAGCGTCCTCCCTGATAACTCATCATTGGGGCGTACCTCGAATTGATTCAGCAGGCTTTGCGCTAGGCTTGACTGCAGCAGCGTCAGGCTTGGTTGAGTCTGGTTTAGTTGCGTCAGGCTTTGCTGTGGCAGGTTGCGCAGGGTTGTCGGCAACTTTAACGACGGGCTTGGCGGGCTCATCAGGTCGCTTGCCTGTCAAATAATAATCCATCGCCATGCGCGCTATAGGCGCTGCAGCAGCTGCTCCAAAGCCGGCATTCTCTACAATCACCGCCAGTGCGATTCGGGGCTTATCGGCTGGTGCAAACGCGATGTACAGCGAATGGTCCCGCAAGCGTTCTGAAATTTTGCTGGCATCGTATTTAACATTTCTACTTAAAGCGGCAGCCTGAGCAGTCCCTGTTTTTCCGCCCGATATATACGGTGCATTAGCAAACGAACGCGCCGATGTACCTTCTTTCGTCACGCCTATCATGGCCTGCTTGATGAAATCTATATTGTCTTGCTTTAGAGGTATGCGGTAGCTTTCTTTGGGAACGGTTAGTTTGCGCGCTTTGGTGGTGCCGCTCTCGACCATTTTGACTAAGTGCGGCTTCATAACAATACCGTTGTTAGTCAGATTAGAAACGGCATGCGCCAACTGTAGTGGTGTGAATGAGTTGTATCCCTGACCTATGCCTACCGAGATTGTTTCACCGGCATACCATTTTTGCTGCTCAGGTTTTTTATAAGTTGATCGTTTCCATTCTTGCGAAGGAAGCACTCCACGGCGCTCGTTTTCAAGATCTATACCGGTTAGCTGACCAAAGCCCAGAGGCTTCATAAAATCGTGAATAGCATCAATGCCTAAATCGTTCGCCAGATTGTAATAGTAGGTATTACAACTTTGCACGATGGATTTATACATGTCGACACGCCCATGACCGCCTTCTTTATCGTCACGGAATTTGTTATTCCCGAACCAAAAATAACCCGGGTCAAAAATTGCCATGTCAGGTGTGCGCTTACCCAGCTCTAAAGATGCCAGCGCCATATAGGGCTTGAAGGTCGATCCCGGTGGATAGCTACCGATCAAAGGTCGATTCAGCAAGGGCTTATCAAGCGAGGTATTTAATTCTTCCCAACTTTTAGCATCAATGCCTTCGACGAATAAATTGGGATCAAATGTAGGCATAGACACATACGCCAATATATCGCCGGTAGAAGGCTCTATCGCTACCAATGCGCCACGTCTGTCACCAAAAGCACGCTCTATTATTTTTTGTAACTCTATGTCGACTGACAGGATCAAATTGTTGCCCGCCGTCGGCGCTGTACGAGACAAATTACGAACAGCGCGGCCACCGGCTGATACTTCGATTTCGTCGTAGCCTGTTATCCCGTGCAGCTCTCTCTCGTAGCTTTTTTCTATACCTTCTTTACCTATGTATTCTGTACCGCGGTAGTTCGCTGCATCGTCGCCACCCTCCAACCTTTCCGCTTCCGTTTTATTGACGCGGCCGATGTAACCGATCATGTGCGACGCTGTTTGCCCTAAAGGATATTGGCGGAACAAACGCGCTTGTATGTCCACACCCGGGAAGCGATAGCGCTGCGCAGCAAAGCGCGCAACTTCTTCATCACTTAGACGAGTACGAATAGGAAGGCTTTCAAATGTTTTTGATTCTTCCATTAAACGACGAAATCGTTTGCGATCTTTGGGTTGTATATCGACCAGCACGGCCAGCTCATCAATAACGGCATCCAGATTTCGTTCTATCTTGGCAGGCGTAATCTCCAGAGTGTAAGCAGAAAAATTTCGCGCTAAGACAACGCCATTTCTATCGACAATTAATCCGCGATTAGGTACCGCTGGCACAACAGAAATACGATTGCTTTCAGCGCGTTCAAAGTACTCGCTGTGTCTTACGGCTTGTAGCCAAAGAAACCGTAACATCAGCAAACCGAAGCAGACAAAAACTACCAGGCCCGCTACAGACAAGCGTAGTCTGAACAGTTGTAGTTCGCGTTCGGTATCTTTAATCTCAGTCATTGCTGCCCGTATCGGACCTTATGTACTTTGCGTGCTGAAACGACATCAGATAGGCCGTGTTTCATCGCGGTCCACGGCGCGTCGTTGTGGTGCCAGTAAAAGCCAGCAAACTACTGGCCAAATAATGGTGGCGACTATGCTTTGTGCGAAATATAACCAGCCTGGTAATTTGCCCGTGACTGCCAGCTGTATGAGCATCTGCACGATTTGCATTACTACCAGTAAAGGCAGCACATGCAGCGCCTGAACTGATGGCCTAAACCAAAGTACTCGTCGGTGTATGGTAATGGCGAAATACGAAAGCAAGGTGTAGGCTAGTGCGTTCTCGCCGAGCAATGAAGCGCTATGCACGTCCATCACCAGGCCCATCAAAAAAGCTATGCCTATACCGACTTTGCGTGGTTGATAGATACTCCAAAAAATCAGTGTAAGCGCTACAAAATCAGGCACCCATCCCCAGCTACCCCATGGGAATAGGTTCATGAAAAAGGCGGCTATCAAACTAAAGCCTATAAAGGCCGGATTGACCGGCAGCAGTATGTGGTCGCGATCTATCATGGTGCTTCCGGGTCTTTGCGGCGTTTGCGTGTATCGGTCTGAGTTGGTGCCTCTACCGGCGGTGGAGGTGCAGGCATTTGTTTAGCGTCAGCCAGCAAAACGAGCAACTGACGATGTCGGGCTATTCCAGCCGTTGGCTGTAAAAGTATGCGCGCAAAAGCGTCCGAGGTTTTAGCATCAACTGACACAACGGTAGCAACCGCCAGACCCGTAGGATAAACGCCGTCGATACCCGATGTTAGCAACACATCACCGCGCTGAATATCCGCATTCGATGCCATGAAACGTAATTCCAGCACACCCGTTTGACCACGACCATAGGCTACGCTGCGCACCCCACTGCGCAGCACCTGAACGGGAATCGCGTGATCTTTATCGGTGAGTAGCGTGACTTCGGATGTAAAAGGAAAAACGCGGGTGACTTGGCCAATAACACCTAAGTCATCAATGACAGGCTGACCAGGCTGTATCTGGTGACTGGATCCACGATCGATGATGATCTTGCGTGAAAAGGGATCGCGCGCGTCGTACAGAATTTCACTCATTACAGACTTCAAGCTCAGTCGCTCAGACGCTGCCAGTAATTTGCGTAAATGCGCATTCTCGGCCAGAAGCTCTTGGCTTTGCTGAAGTTGCTGCGCATTGAGAACTTGCATTTCACGCATACGCTCATTTTCAGACTTAAGCGTGGTGAGTGAAGTGAAATACTCGCTGACAGCAAAAATTGCGTCGCGCGGCAGCATAGCGACTACTTGCAAGGGGTAGAGCGCAACTCCCACTACCTGACGTACCGCTGCCAATGCCTTTAAATGCGAATCAGCCATAAGAAGGCCAACGGCGATCAACGCGAAGAACAACATCTTGGCGCGCGCCGAAGCACCTTGCTTAAAGAGTGGTGGTGGGGTGTATTCCATCAAAGCGAAACTTTAAACCAAGTGTGGGCAATTAGTGCAGCTCGGCAACATAAATAGTCGCACTTCCAGCCCTCTTCCCGGAGTCCGGGAAGCCGGCCAGTGGCTATCAAAAGAGGGTCGGGGATACGGCTGAGAGAAAATTGCTGACAGCCGGAGCGCATTTACTCGTAAGAGAAGAGAGAGCCAAGCTTGTCCATGCGCTCTAATGCCATGCCCGAGCCACGCACTACGCAGGTCAAAGGATCTTCCGCTACCAAAACAGGTAAGCCGGTTTCTTCCATCAGTAAGCGGTCGAGGTCGCGCAACAAGGCACCACCACCGGTGAGCATCATGCCTTTTTCAGCAATATCAGCACCTAATTCAGGCGGCGTTTGCTCGAGCGCATTTTTCACAGCGGAGACTATGCTGTTGAGTGGATCTGTCAGCGCCTCCAGCACTTCATTGCTGGAAATAGTGAATGAGCGAGGAATACCTTCGGAGAGGTTACGTCCCTTGACTTCCATCTCGCGAACTTCCGTTCCCGGGAAAGCGGATCCTATTTGTTTTTTGATGGTTTCAGCGGTTTGCTCGCCTATCAGCATGCCGTAATTGCGGCGTATGTAATTGACAATCGCTTCATCGAATTTATCGCCACCCACCCGCACTGAGCCTTTGTAGACCATGCCACCCAGAGAGATAATGCCAACCTCGGTAGTTCCGCCACCAATATCCACCACCATGGAACCTGTGGCTTCCGACACTGGCAGTCCAGCGCCAATGGCTGCGGCCATGGGCTCTTCAATCAGAAATACCTGGGAAGCTCCGGCACCTAGGGCCGATTCGCGAATAGCGCGTCTCTCAACCTGAGTTGAACCGCAGGGTACGCAAATTATGATGCGTGGCGAGGGTTTGAACAGCTTGGTGTCGTGCACCATGCGTATGAACTGCTTGAGCATCTGCTCGGTGACGGTGAAGTCGGCAATGACGCCGTCTTTCATAGGGCGAATCGCCTCGATATTGCCCGGCACCTTGCCCAACATTTGCTTAGCCTCTTTACCGACAGCCTGAATATTTTTCTTGGCATTGGGGCCGCCTTGCTGGCGAATTGCCACTACAGAGGGTTCGTCCAGAACGATTCCTAACCCGCGAACATAAATCAAGGTGTTCGCCGTTCCCAGATCAATTGCCAGGTCGTTCGAAAAATAACTACGGAGGAATCCAAACATGAAATCGTGTCCTTATGAGCCGATAATTTGAAAATACCGACTGAGAAATTGCTCATCTACTGCACAAAACTGTCTTGCTGAAGTTTTCGAGCGCGCCGCAGCTGCCCAAAGCGCACCCCATACGAAGCTTAAAGATAGATTTGCCCAGCGATCTTGCAACATGCTTATCAATACCATTCAACAAGACGCGCCGGCGGTCATTAACCCAACATTCTACCTTATAATGTTCTTCAAATTGACCGCTAGAAACGCTAAAAATTGAAATCTTTCGCGATCTTTTTGCCCCAAAAGCGGCTATTGGTGATGTTTGCCTTTTTTTAATCCCTGCGCTGCACAGCTAACAACCACCCGTCTTATGCCCCTGACCCTAAACGATATTGCCCGGCTGTCCATGTTGTCACAACTGGATCTAAACGCCCAACAAGCCGACGATGCACTCGATAAGCTCAACAGCATTTTTGCTCTGGTCGAGCAAATGCGCGCTGTCGACACCACAGACGTAGTGCCCTTGTCACATCCGATTGCCGCATGGAAGGAGCACGTAGCTTTGCGTTTACGTGAAGACAAAATCACCGAACTCAACCGCCGAGAGGATTATCAAAAACCTGCACCGGCCACCGAAGACGGCCTGTATTTGGTACCCAAGGTCATCGATTAGTTATTTCCGTCGTAGTTCACTTACGGCGTGGTCAACTCCCACAGCGGCTCATTCGTTCATGCACAACCACACACTGACAGAACTTTCTGCGCAACTGAAAAACAAAAAAATTTCAGCGCATGAATTAGCGCAGCTTTACTTACAGCGCATCGCCTCCAGCCATCTCAACGCGTTTATCGATGTACAACCAGAACTTACGTTGGCGCAGGCTAAACAAGCCGACGCACGCATCGCTCGCGGCGACGTAACTCCCCTGACCGGTTTGCCCATAGCCCACAAAGATATTTTCGTCACGCGTGACTGGACCTCAACCGCTGGCTCCAAGATGCTTTCCAGCTACACCAGTCCATTTGATGCAACTGTCGTGGAACAGTTCCGCAACGCGGGCATGGTCACGCTAGGTAAACTTAATTGCGATGAATTTGCCATGGGTTCGGCCAATGAAAATTCATTTTTTGGCCCAGTAAAAAACCCATGGGATACCTCGGCAGTACCTGGTGGCTCTTCTGGCGGATCAGCTGCGGCTATCGCAGGCGGTCTGGCACCCGCCGCAACGGGCACTGATACCGGCGGTTCGATACGGCAGCCGGCTGCACTATGCGGCATCACTGGCATCAAACCTACATATGGAAGTGTGTCTCGCTACGGCATGATTGCTTTTGCATCATCACTCGATCAAGGCGGTCCCATGGCATGGACTGCAGAAGACTGCGCCCTGCTGTTAAACACCATGATTAGTTTCGATCCGCGCGACTCAACATCCATAGAACGTGAGCAGGAAGATTTTTCACGACATTTATCTGATCCGATAAAAGGATTAAAGATAGGTGTACCTAAAGAATATTTAGGTGCTGGCCTTGCCAGCGATGTGGCTGATGCGGTGCAAGCAGCCTTAAACGAATACGTAAAACTGGGCGCAACACTCGTCGAAATTTCACTCCCCAAAACTTCGTTGGCTATCCCTGTTTATTATGTAATTGCACCTGCTGAAGCTTCATCAAATCTGTCGCGCTTTGATGGAGTGCGTTACGGATATCGCGCAAAAAATTTTACAGACTTGTCAGACATGTACCGCAAGACACGTGCTGAAGGTTTTGGTGACGAAGTAAAGCGTCGTATTTTAATTGGCGCTTATGTGCTATCACATGGCTATTACGATGCCTACTATCTGCAAGCACAAAAAATTCGCCGATTGATTGCGCAAGATTTTCAACAAGCCTTTACCCACTGCGATGTCATTATGGGCCCCGTAGCGCCCACCGTGGCATGGGATCTGGGCTCGAAAATTAATGATCCCGTTGCCAACTATCTGGCTGACATTTACACATTGTCGACCAGCTTGGCTGGCCTGCCTGGCATGTCCATACCCGTGGGGTTTGGTCAGGGTGAAAAAAATTCGCGTCGCCCCGTAGGAATGCAATTGATAGGCAATTATTTTACTGAAGCCAAACTACTTAATATCGCGCACCAATTTCAGCTTGCCACTGACTGGCACAAGCAACGACCCGCACAGAATTAAAGGATACGTTATGCAATGGGAAGTCGTGATCGGGCTGGAAACACATGCACAGCTCACCACAGAATCAAAAATATTTAGCGGCGCACCGATAGCATTTGGTGCTGAGCCGAATACGCAGGCATGCCCAGTCGATCTTGCATTGCCTGGTGTACTGCCGGTATTAAATAAGGGCGCCGTAGAACGCGCCATACAATTTGGCTTGGCCATCGGCGCCACCATCGCGCATGAATCTATATTCGCACGTAAAAATTATTTTTACCCTGATCTACCCAAGGGCTATCAGATCAGCCAGTTTGAAACCCCTGTAGTTCAAGGCGGGACGATATCGTTTGTACTTGAAACTGACGGTAAGGCTGAACTCAAAACTGTACAGTTAACCCGCGCGCATTTAGAGGAAGATGCCGGCAAATCATTGCACG
>Ga0315909_10005228_pt1 | contig 14995 bp, 30 predicted proteins | sample LakEriMetagenome_11_FD_203527 | JGI IMG/M metagenome (GOLD analysis project Ga0315909, IMG submission 203527) | Freshwater fungal communities from buoy surface, Lake Erie, Ohio, United States - Buoy 2 MA125 | ecosystem: Environmental > Aquatic > Freshwater > Lake | place: USA: Lake Erie, Ohio...
TGAACGACGTAGGGGAATATAGCATGGCGACGGGTGTGCGCAAGTGCAAAGGGGCCAGTTGGCGAAAAAAAATCTGAGGGGGGCTATGCGTCGCCGTCGCCGTCGTTATAACAGGTCGAACCCCCTCCCCCCCTGCCTTCCGGTTTTGGCGCGTCAAAATGCATTCCTACAGAGTAAAACCCCACTCTTTATGACTTGTCTTGTCTTGTGTTATTGGCAACCTACTGAAGCGCAGCCGCTTGCAAGGGTCGGTCAAACGAGAGGTGAAGGGATGGTCCGCTTGATGGTCGGCGGACCACGATTGACGGGCTGGAACGAACTGCCGAGTGCGAGCTGCGGGGCCGCCGTGAGCGCGCGCGGTCGTTGCTTGTGCCGTGAGGGCCGTAACGCATTTACTTCGTGTACGAACTATTTCCCTCACCTTATTGCAACTCACTTGCATCTGCTAACGCAACTCACTTGCATTAGCCCACTCACTCCGTCACGTCACCACGTACCACGCTCACGTCACCCGTGTATCCGCCGAGCACCACGCACGCACCGGGCATGCACGCTTTTTTTTGCTTGTCGCTTCTTTTTTGTTGCCATCATATCACGCAACGCTAGATTTGCTCTCGTTAGTCCAACCTCAACCAACCTAATCACATGACCATCGACTCCATGAATACCCTCGAACACATTGCATATGTACGCCTTGCGCTCATGCTAGCCTCGGCAGGCTGCGCAATCATCACTGCATCACTCTGGGCATTAGTCTATTGCGACTATCGCAAAGCAAACCGCAAGTAACACTCAGCAACCACAACACGCTACAAAACAACTACTTATGTTATACGACATCTATTCTGGAGCAGACTTAATCGCCGTAGTGCTTGGCAAGCCACAAGCCGACTCCCTTGCAGCGCAGTTAACTGCAGATTATCCGCACTGCGAGACGTTTACAGTCACGGAGCGTGACTTAAACAAGCCGTTTACCCATTGGGTGGATGCTTCTTTTTGCGACTAGGTTCCCGCGCTGGTCACCTTGCGGGGCGACCAGAGGGGAGCAAAGACGCTCCGCACAAACACACTACAAACAAACCATATGACAACCACACAAAACACGATAGCAGTCCTCGTTAACTACGTTAGCCCAACCAATACCAAAGGCGCGCGCATTAAGCTAAGTCTCCCGCTCTGGGAAAAGCGCGCCTGGTTATCCTATAACTACGAAGAGCGGGACTCTGAAGCGGGCGCGCTCCGTTGGTTTGCAGAGGCTAACCTTCATCCAATCGCTCGCGCTTGTAATGGCGTGCAAGTGATCCTGCTTTTTTCGTTTAATGACGCTGAATCCATTCGCGGCCTGTTCTAACCAACACAACAACACAACACACTACAAAACACACTATGCAAATCACTCTCTCTCAACCATCAAAGATGCCCTGCCAAGGCTGGTCCGTACCCGCTCTCGCATGCAAAACGGGCTCCAAACTCGCTCAGGTAGAAGGTTCCGTTTGTCACGGATGTTACGCACTCAAAGGGTTCTACCGTATGCCTAACGTCCAACGCACGCTGCAGGCCCGCTTGGCTCTAATGGAGTCGCCCGAATGGGTACCCGCTATGATTGCCAAGATACGCGACACCGAAAAGAGCGGATTCTTTCGCTGGTTTGACTCTGGCGACCTTCAATCGATCAAAACCCTGAAAGCGATCGTTCGCATTGCCATCGCTTTGCCTGAGATTCACTTTTGGTTGCCCACTAAAGAGTATGGGATCGTGAGCGAATACGTTGAATTGTTCGGAAGCTTCCCTAGCAATCTTAACGTCCGATTGTCAGCCTATATGGTCGACAAAGCTGGGCCCAACAGCCTAGCGGAGAACCTAGGCGTCACAACTAGCGAAGTCTCATCAACGGAGGGTACATGTCCGGCTCCTACACAAGGCAACAAGTGCGGCGACTGTCGCGCTTGTTGGAACAAGGACGTGCGGACTGTTACTTATCGTTTGCACTAAGCTGCACCAAGCGCCCCTAGGTTAGCGCCTAGGGGCTTTTCTTTTGCCCTAATTTTGCCCAACTCCACGCACCTCTCGCGCTACCCTACGCAAGCTCTCGAGCAGCGTAGCGAGCTGCCGCGTCAACATCCGTTCCCGCTTATGTGATACCTCATACATCTCCCGCCAACGCGCGGCCTCACTCGCATAAAACTCGGCCTCCTCTTCTAAGGCTTCACAGTCTTCACACATGCTAGTTCGCTTTCCAAGCGTGCTATCCTGACATGCTGCGCTTGGATGATGCGCCAATACCGCTCGGTCAAATCGCGCAGGTCCAGGACCTCATTGGCCAGGTCAATCTCGTTCGGTAAAACCAAATTTGAATTTGAAATCTCGCAGGGCAAATTTGAATTAGAAAAGCCACGATGCATTTCGGCCATAGCATCACTCGTTTTCAATCGTTCCAACATGGTCTTGTGCTTTCGGCGGCTTGAGGGCCGCCATGAAAGCGGCAGAGATGTCTTGGTTAGTGTGCAAATGGACATGCTGATGCAGCGCATCCGGCGTCTTGTTCTTCTCTAAGTTAGCATACTTGTCCAGTGTGATGCCTAGCGCCAGCACAGCGTCCTTTGCGGACATCTCCGGCATTAGCTCCATGACACGTTGCGCAGCGCCATCGATGACACTTTGCAGCTTCGCCTTCAGATTCGTGTTGAAGTACGCATTCCTGAACTGGCTATCCATGTCCAGCGCACTCACCTTAATCTCATCCACACTACGCTCGCTGATCCCGAGCTGCATGGCAATAGCCCGGCTATGCTGACCGGTCACGAATAGATCCAGCACCTTCTTCTGTATCTCCGGCGGGATCCCGGCAAGCGCACCAAGCCCGTTCACCTTCTCCTGTACGACACCTGGCACATGCTTCTCTATCGACACGTTAGCTAGACCGGCGAGCTGCCGTGCCCTGCTCTCAGGGGAGCGGTACACGGCGTTCCTCTTCTTGCGCTTGGGGTTGTCGCTCATTCTCGTTCGCTCATAAAGGACAGGTCTTCCGCCATGATCCCGTGGACCTCACCAAACGCAGCCTCACGAATAGCCTGAAGCTGCATGTAGTAGTGGTCAGCCTTGAGGGCAATGCGAAGCTGAATGTCAGCTTCCTCTTCCCGTTCCTTTTTCAAAATTTGAATTTCATTTTTCAATTTTGAAATCTCCTCTTCAGCCTGAAGGAGCAACATCTCTGTGGTAATGGCGTGTTCTAATGTCATTTTTGTATTTCATTCTTAAGCTGCTCAATGATTGCCGCCTGTGCGCTGATCTCAAGACGCATGTCGTGGATGTCATCCATAAACCGATTGGTTAGCATTCGTCCATAGCGGATGATTGCGTCTTTTGTCCAGTCGTCCAGCTCAACGCCATCGCATTGAAGACCAGCCTCAATCCAGTAAATCTCTTCGTCTGATGTCATTTTTGTTTTATGTACTCTATTCCTGCTTTATCTAGCATCTCGTATAACCGCTTAGCCTCATCCTTCCAAGAGTATTCCTTCTGTACTTCAGGGATACCGGCGAGCACGCGCAGCTTGTTCATCGCCTTGAACCCAACCCAGATCACCTCTTGGTTATGCTCAAGCGCATAGCGTAGCTGCTCGGGGCTACGGATGTTGAGCTTCTCGATGTACCGAGCCATCTTGAAGTCGAGCGGTGCTACACCACTCAGCTTCTCCATGCGGTACACCCACAGCTTGCGCCTATTCGCGAACGCTCCCATAAAAACATGCCATTATTTCGTGTTTAATTCGGTGTTCAATTCTATGTCTAATTCTCTTCCCTAGGCTCACGCTTTGCGGTCGCCAGCCCCTCAACCAATTCAATGTGTTCACTGTCTATTATTGCGGCAACGTGCGGGTGACAGTTGTCATTGATCCACTGCATTAATGGTAATGCCGCTGCTCTAAGTGCAGTTAGTTGCCCTTCTGTAAGTGTCATTTATTCTCCTCCCAATTACTTAGCGTCCGCAGAAACGCCTCTGCGCGTTGGCGGGCCTTGGCTTTTATGTGAGCAAAAGAGCCCGCTGCATAAAAGATCCCCGGCCCAGCGTCTCGACTTACAATTTCAAGTAACCAGCGAGCATATTCTGGCCCCATGCGCTTTAATATCTGTTCAGCCTCATGCATGGCGTTGAGATCGTTTGTCCAATCCCACAGGTCAGGGCAAGTGTAGTCAATACCGTTGGCTGTCCACATGTAGACGCCATCTTCTTTGCGCCACCCGCACGCCTCCGCGATCGCCGCGTTGATTTGGTTGTCAGTCATTTTGCCTCCTTCGTAGTCAGTTTATACGCCTCCGCCAACACAAGGTCAGCATCGAGCAGCGCAGCCCGGTCGTTTGGGAACGCTGAGTGAGCATCGTAGTGCTTGAGTAGGCAATGCTTGAGTTGCTCGATGGCCGATGCAGCCTGCACGGCAAGATGCCTGTGCATGATAAGCTCCGCCTTAAGATTGCCGATAAGCTCGGCCTGTCGATTGTGCGCGTCCATGTATTGCCTTAGTTGAATTTGTGCCATTTTGTGTTTTGATTCACGCCCATGCGACGCAGGGCCGTCTTATCTTCGTATCCGATGCTCATAAGCGCCTCGACCATCTCCTCGTTTGAGGGCCACATTTCCTTACGAAAAGTGCTAGGATGTGCGCGGAGCCACAGGTCCATCTCCGGCCAACGGTCCGGCACCAGCTTGTCGGCGAAGTAGTCCCACCACACGATCTGCGCCACAAACACCTGCACCTTCACCGGCAGTTCCATAATCCGCGATCTCCACTCGCGTGGATCTACCTTCCGCAACTTGGCTACCCAGCCGTTCGATTGTCTCTTTTTGTTTCTGATTCTCATTTGTTAGTCGTTTATTTTCTTGTGTTAATTCATGGATACGCTCCATGAGAGTGTCGATTAGGATGCTCATTCTTTGTCTAAGATGTATCCCAGCGCCAAAGCTATGATGCTTAGCACAACAATAGCAACCTGAATTTTAGGCGGATTCTTCATTTTGTTGGCTTTTTTTTGCATCGCACTCAGCGCAGAACCAGTCTCCCCAGAAGTCTTGACTCAAGTCTTCTCGGCACTCACAGCAGACTGGATGCTCATCTCTTGGATCGCTATCACCTGGGCAACCTGTACTTACCATTTGTGACCTCCGTTGTATTCTTGCATAGCTGACACGGCAAACAGTGCGCTCGCCCAAAACAGGATGAACAAAACAATGGCCTCCCATAGAGCCTCTGCAAAGTACGCGATGGCAAGTCCGTCGAAGACTGCAAGTGACGCAAATGCCCATAGATACGGCAGTGCTTTGTTTGTGTTGTCGGGTTCAATCTTCATATATGCTTGGTAGTGTTTTACTTTATTCATTGTGGAATGTTGCTGTTTTGCCTGTGAATCGTAAGTTTGCACTCACGCCACACGGGCCGTTTCGTTGTATGGGTATCCCAATCTCGCGGAACTCTGCGTCGTCGGACAACTTCACAACCATTACGGCTGTAGCGTCTTGTCCGATTGCGCGACTTTCGCGAGCTTTACCCTGCTCATTTAATTGCGTAATCGAGATGACTAAGCAACCTAATTCGATGCCAAGCAGTCGCAGACTCCGGCTGACCTCGGCCACCTCACGCTCACGGCTGCTGTCCTTACCAAGGTCGCACCTGACAAGTTGAATGTAGTCTACGAACAGCACACCAAGGCCGTCCGGGCTCTTCGCCATAGCTCGTGCAGTGGCGCAGATGTTGGCTATGTCGTAGAGATCGTCGCGCACCACCAAACGGCTGTTATTAAGCTTCTGGATGGCACTGTGGACGCCTCGTATATCACGCTCATGCTTGGCACCTTCAGCGAGCGCACGCAGGCTAACGCTGCCTAGCCGAGCAACGAGACGGTCAATGATTTGATTGGCTGGCATCTCAAGTGAGATGACGAGAATTCCTTTGTTCATTTAGTAATGTGGTAAAAGCTAATGCTGCGCAGGCAGGCACAACACCGTTTCCAAGGAGGCGCATCCTGTCCACCCAATCGGGACCCCCATCATCCATTCGCAGTAAGATGGGTTCAGTCGTCCCGTTTGCCCAGTCCGTTCTTGGGCTACTGCGCACAGGTAACTTCTGTTGTTCATGTGCTGGTGGCTCTTGCTTCCAAGCGGCCCACAGCCCTTGTACTCGCTTGCTCTGATCGTGGGCCAAGATAAACGCTCGCTTTCGCTGGTGTGGCGCGCCGCATTCAGCCGCGCTGAATATGCCCCACGTCGTTCGATAACCCATTCCTGCCAAGTCTTCGATAACGTCGGACAGCCCCAACGAGATATGTCCTTCGACGTTTTCAAAGAAACACAGTTTTGGTCGCATTGCAGCAATTCCATCTGCAATCCAGGGCCAAAGGTGCCTTGGGTCGTCTTTCCCGGCTCGCTTTCCGGCTGCTGAGAATGGCTGACAGGGGTAACCGCCAGTAAGGACGTCCACTCGATCTCGAAAGCTTTCCCAAGGGAAGGTTTTAAGATCCGTCCAAACAGGTGCTGCGTCCATGAGTCCCGCTTCCATTTTTGCAACCAAGTTCGCAATGGCGAAAGCTTCGATCTCACAAAGAGCGACTGAGCGCAAAGCTGGGAGGACTCGTTTAAGTCCAAGCTCAATCCCTCCGTATCCTGCACAGAGGCCAACGTGTGTAATTGTTTCGGTAGTATCCACATTAGCGCATTCCATTACCTGGCCTTGCAGACGTGTGACTGTGCTGGCCCGTGTACGGCTCAAGCAAATACTTCACCTCGATAAGATCTGTCGATTGATTCTCCGGCAGAAGCATAAGCGCCTCCATCTTCGAGCCGAGTGCGTCCTTCGGGCCGATACAGACGATGTCCTGTGTCTTCTTTGGGCGTGGTAGCTCCACGTTTTGCAGCACGTTAGTGCGGCGGATGAGTACCCAGTCGCTCATGCCTCCTCCCATCTGCGTGGCAACATCACGCGCATTGTTGGTGGACCGGGCCATACATCCTGGTCGAGACACAGCTTGTACTGCGCTAGTGTCACATCGAGCTGATCGTTAGCGATGTCGATCAGTTCCGTAGAGGCCTTCACCCACTGGCTCAAGTGGGGCGCTTGCATATCGACGACGAGAAAGTAAAAGTCGATGTCCTCTTGGCCAGTGATCTGCTCAAGGCCGTAAGTGTACCAAGCAGCCTGCTTGTCGTATCCAAAGCCAAAGAACTTGTGGTCGAATTTAGAGAAGTCGCTGGTTGTTTTTAGATCCACGATAGCTGGACGACCCTTGATCTCGGTGATCATGTCGGGCCTGCCCTTACACTGCACACCATCACGCTCCCAGAACATGGATGCTTCAATGATCTTGGCTGCTGTCACCATCTCAAGCAACGGCTCAACGGCTGCACAGGCACCTTCGACACGCGCACCTTCGTCTTCAGTCAGGATAACCTTGCCGATATTCTCTTGGCAGAAGTTCTCCCACGTCAGCTTGCCTTCCTTGGTGCGACGATCACACGCTGGAGCAATAGCGTACTCGCAGCGGCCCTCAAGAGCAAGACTGTGGACAAGCGTGCCAAGCTCCATCTCGCGGCTAGGCTTCCACTCTTGACGCTCCTTCCACTTGTGATAGCTCGGGCAGACTGCAAACGAGTCGAGGCTGTGTTTTGATAGCCCCGGAGTTCCCCGATACTTCTGCATTTCCCAATTGTAGTGTATTTCGTTTTTCATTGTTTTCTTTTCTAATTACGTTTCTCCAAGCTGCTTTGATAAGGTTGCGCCGTTTGTTCTCCGGCGTCTCAATGATGCTATTGTCCGCGTTCTTAACCCACTGATCCGTTCTCCGCTTTCTCTCTAACCACTGCTCCTCTTTTGCAATGGCGTAGAATTGATTTCTTCGCCGAGTCCTAGTAAGAATCTGAAGCTTTCTGTCGTCTAAAACCTTATTCAATGCTTCCTTCATGCCCTTAGGCGCACTCTTTGCTGGAAGCATCTCTACTTGAGACGGTACATTGTAGTGTCTTTCTTTCTTTTTTTTCATATTATGGGTTAATTTCAAGCGCCCCGCAGCCGACGATCTTGCCAGCTCCGTCACGAATGAGTTTTGTTGGACTAGCCAAATCTGTCCTGTTGGGTAGTGTAGTGCGCACATAGCCAGGCACAATGTACAGCACACCATCGACAGGATCCGGCAGGTTGCTCACTTTAGCGTCTTTGCAGCACATGATGGGTACGCCATCGACGTCTGCCACTTTGCTGAGGTGTGAGTGTACTTTTACTGAGTAACCACTCGGCTCGATCACGCCATATCCTGTGATGATAATGTCGTGAGGTGTAAGGTTTACGAGTTTATTCATTTATTAAGTTTGCAATTATGTTGAGCGCAAGCATCGTCTTGCCTGACTTGGTTTCGCCACCGATGACTACGAAGTCTCCGTATCTGATCGGACAGATGTTGTCGATAGCAGAATATCCAGTCTTTATCCGCATGGACTCGTCGTCGCCTGTCTCGTAGCGTGTCAGTGCGTTGAGCAATAGCGCCTTAGTGTCCATCACCTTGGGCGGAGCAAGCTCACGAGATAGTCCTTCGACTTTCATCACCACATCACTGAGTAGCTCCGGCGTCTGAAGCGTAGAGTCACTGATTGCCATGAGCGTCTCGTAGGCCACATGCTGCAAGGTGCGACGTTTGGCCGTGTTCTTAACGATGTCTACGAGGTCGCCAATCGCCGCCGCAATAGGCATGAGCGTGTACAGGTCGCTGAGTTGGTGAAACTCTGTGCTCGGTAGAGTCTCGCGCACCTTCTCAAATACCACCCGGATCTCCGAGCTGGCATTGCGGGACTGTTGCTGCAAGATGATCTCGCACACCCGGTGACTGAGCGGGTCGAAGATGTCGCCCACCTTGAAGTTCTTCTCGCTAATGTGATGTAAGAACACCTCTGGGTGGTTGAGCGCAATCGACGCTATCCCACGCTCAGCTTCACTCGCCGTTGGCACCACCGTGTCAGGTGGCAGCTCCACCGGCCTACGCCTACCAGCTTTCTTGTGTTCCATTGGTAGACATTAAACTGTCACGCTTAAGAAGAGTCTTGATCGGTGTACGCACCATTGACGATGCACGGGAGAGCCAGCCGTTAAGGAAGCGCCCCATGCCGCGTGGAGTCTTGCGCCGGTGGGTGTCCGCCTCAAGCCAGGCGTGTGCCTTGAGTAGCTCCTGTTCGACGGTCTTCTCGCCGTAGATGATGACGAGGTCTTTCATCAAGCCTGGCGGCACCGTCCAGTCTTTGCCGTCTTGAGTCTGGAACGTCATGTTGTACATGCTAATCGTTCTGCCTACCTCGGGGTCTTTGCAGAGATCGTCCACCATTTCCTTCACGGATATGTACCGTCTGCCAGATGGCTTGAGCAATTCACGCTCCTCGTCTGTAAGCACTGGGATGCCAGCCATCGCGTCTGCTAAGTCCTGCGCAGGCTGTACTGGCTCAGGTGTCACAGGTGACTCTGGTTCACTGACGATCTGGCATGGCTCCTCAAGAGGGACGATCAGTTCGACTTTTGTGCCGGATGAGTAGGTAATGTTTATGCTGATGTTCATATTTTGTTTGCTCTGAGTTTCTCGTGATGTTCTGCGTGATGTCTCCGGCAAAACCAAATGACATCTAACTGCCTGCTGTAATCTTCGTGATGACTCTCGGACTTAAGATCCCCGCAAACAACACACGGCAATCTAACCAACGCTCCACTTCGCATCGCTCGTTCCACGGCTCGATGTGCTTTTCGCTTCTCTGGGTTTTGCAGCCTGAACTTCTTGCTGTGCTCTTTGTTATAACCGGGATTGTTATCGCGGATCTTTCTAATCCTTGCACGGTTGCATTCTCTACAGCGAGTTTCTAATCCATCTGAAAGCCGAGCATATTTCGCAAATGCTGTGAGCGGCTTCTCTTCCTTACAGATTCGACATATTTTCATTTGGTAAATGTGCGCGTTGTGCAGTCGCACCCCTGCCTGGCGCAGAATATTTAAGCCAGCTTGACAATGGTGTCTGCGACTGCGTCTAAAATGCCAGACTTCTTGACCTCAGACAAACGCTCGCAGAGTTCAACAAACTCTCGCAGTCTTACAATTTCCCGGTCGTGATCTGCGCCAACAAAGAACGTCCTTAATTCTGCCAGTTCCTTTTTGATGGCATTAACCTCGCCAAGATAATTCATCTTCAGCCCGCGCAGTTCCGCAAGATGCTTTTTGATGTTCTCACGAAATCCATCCATGTCTTTCCCAATGCCAAGGAAAAGCTGATCAATGGTAGTTCTTGCGTCTTCCGCAGCCAAAACTAGCGGTCTAGTTTCACGCGGCATCTTTTTAATCTGATCGCAGATCGCCATCGCCAAGTCTTCCATCGCGAAATGCTCTTGGTTGTTGATGATAGTTGTGCGAATTTTCCCGTTATTGTTGCCGTCTACACTGTTTATAATTTTGTTCATATAGTATTTTAGTTTGTTTTATTTTGTAACTGCTTCCATCCCATCCCTCAGCAACTTGAAAAACAGTTCGCTGCTCATCGTCACTAGCCAAGGGGTACGGTTCTTCTTGTGAGCCACAATCCAAGCCTTACCAGCACCATCGCGCTCGGCCTGCTCTGTGGCCTTGATAAGATTAAGGTTCTCGACAAACTTCACCTCTTGGTGTAGTGCTGCAAGCTCCTCGCAAATCACATCTGGCGAGTCCGTCCCTCCGGCGAACTGCTGACCACGCCTTGCGGTGAAGCCAGCAGCCCGGAGTTCGTCACGCCACATGCGCTCGCCTCTACACCCCTTGGCTCTTGAGTTTATTGGCATCGCGTTTGAGCTGTAGCCAGTGGTTTACTTCCTCAAGTGAGAAGCGTAGGCAACGCGCACTGATACGGTGATGAGGAATGCGATTCTCGCGTGCCCACTTCAACACTGTCTGAAGCGAGACGTTAGCGAGCTGGGCAATGTCTTTAGCTTTTACCATTTGAGATCATCCTCCTCTAACTCAGGGGCCTCTTCTTTAGCCTGCTTAACCTGTGCAGATGGGAACGCCTTAGCGTACCCTGCACGATCTGCGCTGATGAACAGGCTGGTAGCGATGGCCTGAAGGTGCTCTGGCGAAAGCGCCTTAACTTCCTTACCAACCCACTCAGCAGCCTTGATAGCTTCGGCCATGAGCTGTGCAGCTTGAAAGAGCGCACGCTTAGCGTCTGCTACCGTAAGCGACACAGGCGACGAAGCCTGCACTGGCTTGCGTGGGCCGGCCACTGGTGACGCGCCGCTCGCATCATCGATGATTGCCGCCTTGTCGGTGACCTTCAGCTCGTTCTCACCACTGTGCGTGGACGTCTTTACTGACAGCCCTTCAAGGCCCTTCTTGCCAGCTTGTGACTTGATGGTCACCATCTGGCCTTTAAGATCTCCCATCTCGTCCGGCAACCAGAATGACGCCTTACATTCGCCGGTGGCGTCTTGCACTACCGCGTTTTGCACGCGCCATTCACCAAACTTACCCTGCCCAGTACGGGGTGGGTAGACCGTCTTAATTGTGACTCTAATCTCACCGATGACGCTGCCATCGGCAAGGTTCGCTAAGTCTGCGATTGTTGCTACTTTCATTTTTATTAAGTTTCATCAACGGACCATCCGCTGAATGACGAGCAAACTACACGTTGCTTTTCTGCGCGCAACTACTTTTTTGCACGAATTTCGTCGTCATCGTCATCATCCTCATCATCACACTCTTCTGCCCAAGAATGCTCCAGCACACGTTCTTTGTGCATGAGGTTAATGTGCATGTCCCGAGCAAACCGATTGCCCCAACCGGCCTCGTAGCGATTCGTGTTGTCGTTGTCGTGCTCATCTTGAGCCTGCACTAGGATCTCGCCACACTCAAAGTACTCACACAGAATGTCTTTGGCTCGTTGGATGATGGCTTGGCGCTCGCGTTCTTCAGGTGTCATAGTTGGTAGTGTGTCAGTAGAACCTTCCTGCCGTCACTTGTCACTTGGTAAAAACGTTGAGCGGAAGCTTTGCGCTCACTCAGGATAGTACGCACTGCAGTACGGCCAATTCCAAGGCGATCAGCAATCTGCGTTATGGTGTACCAGCCTGCTGGAGCGGGCCTTATGTTCAAGGTCTGCGCAAGCTCCGTGAGCCAATCCTTCTTTACACCGGCAACTTGAAGCTTCCGTCCTTTAACTCTTTTGTCAGCCATACAATTGTCTCGTTGTCAGTATATTCACCCCACGCCCAGCCTCGACTCCATGCGGTGGTTGCGATCCTATTCTCCGCATAGCCAGCCATTTCTGGATCCCCTAGCCACCCAACCGAGTAGCCAGTCACCCCTTTAATGCGCCTGCCTTCAGCGATTTGTACACGGTGAATGTGCCCCATGACAAGCTTGGTGTACTTGCCATGACACATGCGCTCGGCGCTGTCTCTGAGCGCTTGCTCGCTGTGCAGATAGCCGTGTTGGAATAGAGCGTCGCCCAAGCCAACGAAACCGGTCTTAAGCTTGTAGTCGTACACCTTGCACTTGATTGACTTAGCCCGGTCGTGGATCTGATGGTACACACGAGTCGCCAGCGCAGAGATGATTGCCTTAGGATGACTCATCAGCGTGACGAGCCTAGCCTCGTGGTTGCCGAGCAGATAGTGCTGTGGTCTCAGCGCCGAGATAAATGCTAGGCCATCGTTGAGGTCAGCCTCAGGATCGACGGCAGAATCAGCGTTGTCGTTAGTGAGTGCGCCGGTGCGCAGGCACGTCATGTCAATGGCATCGCCAAGATGCAGCACCGTGTCCGGCTTCCATCGGTCACGAAAGCGGAGCACTTCCTTCAGTACAGCCTGGTCGGCCATGAAGCCATGGCTGCACGATACCGCAAGGAAGCGTTTCCACTTCCGCGTTATGTTTGCCATGAGAGCTATTTGCGCTTGCGAGCAGCCTGTTGACGAGCGGCGTCCTTCTGCACGCGATAGGCAATGGCTACAGCCTGCTTCTGTGGCTTGCCAGCGCCGATTTCACGGCGGAGGTTTTCAGTGAAAGCTTTGTCAGATGCGGAGTGCTTGAGTGGCATATGGTTATTTGGCAATATCTTTGGCTACTTTTCTAGATGCAACAGATTGAACTTCATTAAAGCTTCCAATTGCAATTGGTTTGTTTTGATTTGGCGCATACAGCTTATACTTTTTCCCGTCTTTAGAGATAGCCGTGTATCCGTAGTTTAAGTCTCGAATAACGTCACCTTCACCAAGCTGTTCTGAGTTGGTGTTGCCTAAAGCAAATGGCATCAATGCTCGCCTGAACACACCCGGTGCTGTTGCTGATGTGTAGACATTCAAGAAGCTTTTAACGCGAGAGATGTTGTTAGGGTTAATTGGGCGAAGTGCCTCCGCAGCAATCTGTGGATCAAGCAGTGCTTGGTCTAAAAGCTCAAGCGCCCTCTTTTTCACATCACCTCGCCATAAACGATCAATTGAATCTGCAACTCCAGACACAAGTCCAGGTGCTCCAGATAAACGCAGATCTGATGGCGTAATGCCTCGCGCTAGTCGTTGTATGACGCCAAGCGTATTGTTTGCTAACCCAATGTCATAAGCGGCTTCTTGTGCTTGGTTTAAACTTGTCGGAGAAACGCCGCCTGCGCCGCGCTGTCTGCGAGCAGTAACTTCAATTTGCTTTCTGGCTGTATCAAGTGCGGTGACTTCCGCTGGAGAGAAAAGCATTTCTATGACAGCTCGACTATCAGACTTGTCCACCAAGATCTTGTTCATCTTAAACAAAGACGCCTCAAGGTCGGCGTACTTGATTTTGCCGGGAACATTTCCAGAAGAAACCACCTTTCCTTGATTTCTGATTTTTGGGTTCAGATAATCCTTAACTGCATTTTTGATTCCCTCGATAACAAGCGGGTTTCCCTTAGCTCCCGCAAGCAACTCTGCCATCTTGTCTTTATTCTGAATGATGGCTTCAATTGTCTCGCTTGGTCTGCCGCCAAGGAAGGTACTGGCAGCGTTATCCGCTATTTCCTTTTGCCTGATAGCGTAGTTTGTCTTTGCCTTTTCAAGCAATGGAGTAGCAGTTTGCTTGGCTTGTTGCTTTGCAGCGGCAAGCAGCGCCTCTTGACTAGACGATGCCTTAAGCGTTTTGATGTCTAGCAACCTTGAATCCAACTCATTCGATACTGACGTAATGTTGTTGATGAGCTTTTGAACTTGGTCTTTTGCCTCAGGGAAGACGCTAAACCACTCTTTGTGCGTATCCTTGTTCATCCACGCATTCAATGCTTCAGGAGTCGCCTGCTTAACCAAAAAGTCTTGGTCTAGCTTGTTTACAATCCAAGCATTGACCGCATTTAATCCAGACTCATTGTCCATCAACGCTCGCCTAAGTCGCCGTGATTCAGCTACACCCTTGTTAAGGTACTCTTCAATAATCCTAGGCCGATCGACAGCGCCAGCCTGCTTGAGCACTCGTCCAGAAACACCATGTGTAAACTTGTCTGAGTAATCTCTCCATGCTGCATTTGCTTTTGCTACAGCAGGATAAACCTCAAGACTCTCTAAGTCTTTAGTTATTCCGTCTCTAATGAATCCAAGTGCTTTTGCTTGTTGTTTTTTACCTTCAGCATTTAACGAGCGAATAGCATCAGATAGGTCAGAGTCAAATTTCCTTATTTCACTTACACTTTGCGGTATTGGATTCCCGTCTTTATCTAAATATTGCTTAATTCCGTTTTTTATCAGGCTTGGTTTTTTGCCAGCCTTTGAAAACATGCTGTCGGCCTCTTTAAGTTTTGTGGCTAAGTTTTCTATTCCAGATTCAATATTTGGAATATTTTCAGCGCTGTATAACTCTTGAGCTTTTTGTTTAACCTCAACTTCATTTGCCTTTAAAATATCATCAACAATTTCAGACTGTTGAGCCCTTGACGAACCAGCCTCAGCTATTTTGCTTTGCGCTTCTGCAAGAGCTTTCTGTGACCTAGCGGCAGCA
>Ga0315909_10005229_pt1 | contig 14995 bp, 17 predicted proteins | sample LakEriMetagenome_11_FD_203527 | JGI IMG/M metagenome (GOLD analysis project Ga0315909, IMG submission 203527) | Freshwater fungal communities from buoy surface, Lake Erie, Ohio, United States - Buoy 2 MA125 | ecosystem: Environmental > Aquatic > Freshwater > Lake | place: USA: Lake Erie, Ohio...
TTCCGCTTGCGCTAAACCTGATTTTAAACCTTCTACATCTGCCTGTAATTTAATAAGCATTGGTGGAATTAGATCAGCCATGATTAACTCCCCAATTTCTCTTTAACAGCGGTTGTAAAGATCCTGTTGATTTTGCCACTTCGCAATAGCATCAATGCCGCAGGTTCTAAGTAAGGGTATTTTACCCCTGGCGGCCATTTTCCACCGCCCTTTTCTACCTGACGGGCGTAGATCATTGTTGGGCCAACTTCAGCGGTGTAAACACCTAAGCCAACACGGTATGTAGTTTTAATAGATCTTTTAAGATTACCTGTAACCGTGTTAGGGCCTGATCCACCAACATGTTTTGGCGGAGTAATTTTTAAATACGGATTGCCGTTTTTACTTACACGCTTTTCATAACTACGCGTACCTTGAAAGTTTAATTTTGCTTGTCGTTCAACAGCCAAACCAACACGCATAATTCCTAATTGCGCGCCTTGTTCAATCTTTTCAGCCGCTCCATCAATTGCGGCAAGAACATCTTTAAGGTTCTTAATGACAATTTCAGCCATTATCCAACCTTTCTGTTTTCACTTCATCAACGGTTCTAGCAATTGCTAACAACCAATCTGCCGTATTAGCGGGCAAGTTATCTACCTGTTCAGGTGTCCAACCAAACCGATCCGCCATTTGGTAGTAATACCATTGCTCATCAGGATAGGAAAAGGCTTCATGCCTTTCCCCACCCTTGAGTAACCATTTTAGGCGTTGGAGTTCTCGCCAATTGCTTTTGGGTCTGCCTCTGTCTGTGGCGTTTCAGCCAAATTAGGGAACAGATACTTTTGAGCGTCCTTTGTATGTTCTACCAAAGCATCATAATCAACCATTGTAAGTTCATCTAATGACTCAAGTTTGATTGATGGCGGAATTAAATCAAATGTCCATGACTCAACAAGCATTGCAATAAGTGCATCACCTAATGCAAGTGCCTTTGTAAGATCTCCGCCTACCGCATTGTCTGCGCTACGCATTACATTTTTGCGATCTTTTACACGCAAAGTTGATGGATCTTTAAGTGTTACTTTTGCGCCTGATGGCAGTGTTACTTCTTTAGACATGTTGCCTCCTGTGTTGGGTTTGCCTTCCTAAATCATACTAAAAAGGAGAGCAAGCGGTGTGGGAGAGCGGGAAGGCAATCGCCCTCAACCACACCGCCGCCCTGATCTAGTTATGCGTATGTGCCTGATGGCTTAGCGTTCTTGAGTACCCACTTAATAGGTGAGAAACCTCCTGAAGCACCATCATCAGTTGTGTTTGCTTGCGCATTGAAATCAACAGATACCTGAACAAAATCTTCACCGCGTTCAATCACACCAGTGGTGTAAGCGCCCTTAGTAAGAGTTGCCTGGATCTGAACTTCAGATGCACCTGAACCATAAGCCCAGTTAAACACAAGCGCAGGCTGTGTGTTGTTAAGGAAGTTAAGCAATTCAGAGTCATCTTCCATGACAAATGTAATCTTGCCTGTAACTTCTAGTGGGCCTAAGAAAACCTGGTATGGATCTTGTGTTGCTGAGATGCCATAGATAGGTGTTGCAGGGCGTTTCATGTCAATGTTGCCAGTCATAGCGGTTGCTACGGTAGATCCACCAACAGAAACAGTACCGCGCCATACTGGTGTAGGAAGAACTGTTGAGAATGTAGGTGTTGGATCTGAAACAACTTCAGATGCCCAACCAGTGCTTTTTGCATCATACTCAAGCATGCCGTCTGCGTTGAACTTCAATGAGAAGTCAGAGAACTGGCAACCAGGGTATGAGCGAACATCTACGGCATAGAAGTCAGTCAATGTGTAAGAAATTGGCTGAACATCTCCGCCTGATGCAAGGCTGTTAAATAATGAGATTGTGTGAGTGTATGGTGCAGATGCGCCAGTAGTTGCTACTGAACCAAGAAGGCCTGCAATTCCATAACCTACGGTGTCTGCAAATACTGCGCCACCAAAATCTACGGTTGAGCGTGTACGGCCTGGAATGTAGTTGTAATTCAAGGCATTTGATCCACGCAAGCCTGTGTCATAAAGTGGATCAACAATGTCCACTGGCTTTAATGCGTCCTTCATTACTGGAATGAAGTCGGTTGGTGCTACTGCCGTACCGCGGGTTGCTTCTTTAGCAATACCTAAGTACGAGCGTACGGACTGTTGAACAGACATTATTTCACGCTCCTAGTTTCTTGTCTGACGCGGCAGACATAGTTGTTGTTGTTTCTTTTGGTTCTGTTGGTTCTGTGACTGATGGCTTTGCGCCTGCAAGTGTTACATTTGCGGCAACAAATCCTTCAGGTGCGTCAAACTCATCACCAGGTTTTACAGTCACCCCAACACTAGGGAACACGCGTTCATCAGTTCCATTGTATTTGTATTTCATCATGCTCCTTATGCCTGGATCATCTGTGTTACTGGAAATTGTATCTCAGCAAAGATTTCTGTAACGCCTTCTTTTTCAGTAGAAGGTTCTCCGTAACGGGCCTGAATAACTGGCTCTGCACCTTGCCAAACTAAATTACCTGTTGGATCGCCAAAGTTATGATCTGATCTCAAGCGATCTTTGATGTTATCAACGATTGTGTCAAAGTCAGTCATAACATCTTCTGCCTCTCTATGAAAAGAAATGCAGAAAATCTGAACAATTACGGTGTAATCCACACGCTTCCAACCATTAGTTGCTCCGCCAATTGCTAGGCGTGTTTCATACTCATCAGCAATGTAAACAACAATTGCCGCTCTTGTGGCCTGTCCTGGTTCAGCGTTTACCTGGTAATTGATGATCTTTGGAAAAGATGTAAAAACCTGATTGACATTTGTGATGCGCGGATTGGCTAAAAATAAAGATAGCGTTTGGCGTACCGCGTTGCGGCCTGTAAGAGTAGGTACGGCAGGCATTATCTGATCCTGCGGTACTTGTTCACCATGTCTAGCGCAACGGCCAGGTCATTGCCGTAGCGCACTGAACCAGGAATGTTGCCTGAAGGTGAGGTTGTGTAAGCCATAGTTGTAGAAGCATCACCACGCATTTTAATAAATGCCGTTGTAATTAAAATACAGGCTTGCTTGAGAACAGTTGGCAGGTTGCTAAATGTTGCCCCAACGCCATGAGCAAAGAGCATAGGAGAAGCCAAAGGAACTGTTGTTGATCCATAAACATAGTTGCTTGCAACCGTTACGCGCTCAGTTCTCTGACCATCAAAAATGCGGTACTGCTCGCCTGCCAAAATACCTGTACCACTGGCTACGGTTAGGGTGCTATCGCCCGCAAGGGTAGCCACCGCTAATTCTGTGTTGGCGTATCCCGCAATGTATGTGTACTTAGTAAATGTGTAATTGCTTTGTCCGATAGATCCGCCAAACTGAAGCGGGCCTTGAGATGTGTAGTTCCACCCAATGTAATTGCCAGGGATAATAATTTGTTGGCCTTCAAACCATGCAATTGAGCAGTCCTGTAATTCATTTAGTTGATTTGGGTTTGCCCCATAATAAAATGCTGAAAGAGAAACAATAGGCGCATTGTATGGGTGTAGCGCGTAGTACCCACCTGATGCTGAATAGCGTATGCGTTGTGTTTCTGTGTACTGACTAGCCACAAGGTTTTGGTTGAGGTACTCATTCATGTATGAAGAAGCGCGCAAAATAACTTCTGCAAGTTCTGCATCTTGAGCCGCGGCATTACCGCCCACAACTAACATGTCATAGTTGATTGCCGTTGGTGCGTTCTTGTATTCCGCCACACTGATGTATGGGTTCTCATTACTAATGTCGGGCGTGATACCTACGGCCATGATCTATTCTCCATCTCGCGGTGTTTCTTGTGACTCGTATCCGCAACGCCCACATTTGCGAAACCAGCCCTCAAAGCCACATTCTACGCAACTAAATCCGCGCTTGCGGTCATCACTAGAAATTGGATTAAGTGATGCTTCAAAAAATCCTTCAGCCTTCATTGCCTTCTGATGTGCCTTGTTTTCTACATTGTAAATACCTTGACGGTCTGTAAAATAACTTTGTCCGCCAATAACAGTTTCTTTTACACCCCTGTCAGGTGCTACCCATCTTGCCATTTTTGCCTCCTAGTTAATTGGGAAAGGGTGCGGCTTTTACACCGCACCCCTCCCTTCTTATTAAGTTGTAACTTACGCTGTTTGAATTCCTGAAACTGCGCCGTTCCATGCAGGAGCGGTGCAGAAGAAAGTTCCGCGGAAGTATGTTGAGAAGTCATAAGTGAACTGAGTTACTGGCCACTGGATACCCATGTAGTCCTGTACCAAGAAGTTCGCCCATACATCAGATACCTGTGTATCAGGAATTGGCAATGTGAATGAAAGAACAGGTGCAACACCTGAGTTCAGCCACGGGTGAACCATGATGTCCACTGCCTTGCCTGTTACTTCATTCTGAAGTCCTGTAACAATAGAACCGTATGTAGTTCCATCTGCGCCTGGGTTGTTGATAACTAGACGATAGTTAGCAGTTGATCCACCCTTGATTGCATCAGATAGTTGCTTACGGTCATTTCCGTTCATGAGAACCATGTCAGGATCAGCCTTTACATTCTGGTACAACTCAGCAAAAACATCTTGGAATTCCACACCTGGGTTAGATGTTGAGAACGCCGCGTTGATTGCGTTGTTGAAGCCAGTGTTAGGGCCTAGAACTGTTGGAAGAATTCCGTCATAACCAGTTGCGTAAGCAGATGTATCAGCGTTAGCGCGTGATGCGGCAGGGCCACTTGTGCTAAACGCAAAGTTATTTGCAGGAAGGTTTGTTGCAGAAGCGCCCTGAACAATAACTGTTGTTCCGCCCTTTACTGTTCCAACCAACTTGCAGTTTGCTGTTCCTGTTGCAGTTCCAACATAAACATTGTAACCAAGTGCGCCAACTGATCCTGTGAAGGAAACAGAAAGAACATCACCTGATGCAACTGTTTCTGATGCAACGGCTGAAACGATTGACTCACCAAAACCGTTGGCAGAAATACCTGCGTCTGCGGTGATGTAGATGTAGTAAGTAGCCGCCGCTAGTGCAGTCTGTGAACCTGTTGCCGCAGGAGATGATGCAACAAGTGCTGTTGGAGCGGCAATCGCTCCTGAGTAACCTGATGCAGTTCCGCGAGCCATTAGCATCATGCGTTCTTCCATAAGCATTGTTGCGTATAGAGTAGAAGTTGATGATAACTGGCGTAGATCCTCATAGCCCATACCTGAGAAGTTTGCATCAAATGAAACCTGATCAGATAGTGAGTATGAGTTGTAAGGCAAGATTAGATCATCTGCTGTGTAAGAGATCTGTGGGCCACGGATTAACTCAAGTGGAGTAGAACCGCCACCAGCAAAGTTATTCTGTGTGTTTTCTGAAATACCAGGCCAAATCTGTCCTTGTCCGCCTGTACCTGTACCTGTGTAACCAAGAATACGCTTTACACGGTGAGAAGTACCAACACCCTTTTTACGGGGAATACGGTTGCGGAGTGGAGTTGGGCGTGGTGTGAGCAACTTTGCAGGTGCTTCAAGGTCAAACGCCGCAAATGAAGATGACAAAGGAGAAGTAAGTGTGATTTCCTTCTGAATGTCCTGCATTGCCATGCGCTGAGCCGCTAGAGCAGTATTCAAACCGTTCATAGCGTCACCTGTAAGTGACTTGTTAGCCGCTAGTGCTTCAAGTGTTGAGATTGGATCTGCCTGTGGTGCTTGTCCTGGAACATGTGAAGCGCGTGAAAGACTCTTTGAGAGTTCGCCTGAGTATTCCTCAAAGCGTTCTGCGGCTTCTTTAGGAGTTGCATCACTGAATAGATCGGCCACCTTTGGAGGTGTAAGTGCCATTTGTGTTTCCTTTCAGAGATTAGGTTGGGTTACTTATCAAGGGTTTTTTCATACTCTGCAATGTATTCATCTGCAAGTATTTTGTAACCCTTAGCAAGTGTTATGTCTGTTGTTGCTTTTGCTTTTTCTTTGTAAACAGCGGCCTTAGTTAGCAAGTCATTAGTTGTTTTCACATCTATTGGGCTTACTGTTCGCTTTGGGCCACCACCTAGAGCCAAAGATTTAGCGGTTGCTAACTCAGTTTCCAAACTCATTGCGCGCACCTCAGCCGCCTCTTTTGCAGACACAAGGTTGGCAATCTCTGATTTGAGAGCCTTTGTTGCTTTCTCCACCACTTCTTCTACTATGGCTTCTAACTTCTCTGTTGAGTTTTCATCAACAGAAACTTCTTCTGTAACTTCTTCCGCCGTAGGTGCTTCTTCAGCAACTACTTCTTCTGCAACTGGTGCTTCTTCTGCTTCCGCAGATTTAGGTGTGTCCGCAGGAGGAACAATTGTTGCGGTGTCTAGGTTTGCACCTGTTTCCGCTGTTGGTGTCATGTCAGTAGCCGCGTTTGATTTCTCCATGTACTTATTCCAACACTTCATTCCATAGTCATCAGATTTTCCTGCTTCTTTACAACGCTTCATAAACGCGTCTTTAGTCTCACCCTTAGCAGGCATCATTTCTTTTTCATCATCTGCCTTGCTAGACATTTCTAACTCTACTTCTTCCATTACTTCTCCCTCTGCTTCTTCACCTTCATACCAAGCATGGAGATGAGATACGGCTTCTAATAGGTGTGCAAGAGAAGAAAGTTCATTGTGACCTTCCTTCATTTCTTGCGCTTCAATTGAAATAAGGTTAGCCAACGCTTCACGCGCCGCTTCAAACTGAGCCTTATCAAATTTAACAAGATCGCCCACAATAGACTTAGGTACTGAAACGGTTGATGTGTCCATTGCGTCACTTTCTTTCTCAGAGTTATTGTCAGATTGTATTGGATTATTATTTTCTGTTTCTTCTTTTTCATGTAATTCTTCTACCTGAACCAAGTCCTTTTCACCATCAACAGACTTAGCCAAAACTAACTGGCAGTTGGGGTTGGCAGGGCGATCCACTAAAGAAATTTCTACAATCTGCCCATCAATGATGCGGCCATTTGCCGCTTTGCTATCGCGTACAACGCGTGGGTTTTTGATACCTACTGAAAACCCCTTGAGTACGCCAGCATCTACCTTCTTAACTGAAACAGGATCTACAACCAAAACGCCAATGTAATGTCCATCAGCCTTTGCTTCATACTCTTTTGCCACGCCTGCGGCAATTTGGCTGTGTTGTTCTCTAATGTTTCCACCTGACTTAAACCAGGCAGGCATTGCGCGCTTTAGCCAATCGCCGTCACAAATCTGTTGATCAATGTCTAGTGAGTCATCTGTTGCCTTACCGTAAACGGTCATTGTGCCGTCTGCATTACGGTCAGCCTTCTCAATACTGAAGTAGGAAGTTGTTGTTAGATTAGCCATTAGTCCTCAATCCATTGGAATACATAAAGCCTTAGCGCATACTGTATCAAGTTACGCTTACGCAAGCGGTTTTAATCTGTTGGCAAATCTCGCCTTGCATTAGTTACAGCGTTTTTAGCCATTTCCGCTTTTATGGCAACCTGCCATTTGCCAGGCAATTGACTTAAAGCCGTAAATTTAAGAGTTAAGCCACTCAAGTCATACCTATCTTTAGGGCTTAATTGCTTCATAAGTGACGCTATTGCGCGTGAAACTAAAGGATTATTTAAGTTCATTTTTTCAACACCGCCACTGCTTTTCTATTTAATACAACGACAAATTGATTAGAAAAATGATCCACATCTTTTGAGGCTATGCGAAAACCATCAAATCCTTGAGCCGCTAAAATTCTTCCTTCATTATTAGCCCCCATAAAGCCACCTTTGCCTTCTCTTGCCGCTGTTCTAGCGGCTTGCCATTGTTGAGGTGTTGCGATTTTAGCATTAGGTTTAACTACCATTGTTATTACTCCCCCTTTTGCGCCATCTTCAAAAGCATAATGTTGCGCAACGCTCACATCTGATGATGTATAAGTGCCGCTTCCGTAGCCGCCTATGCCGCCAAAATAAGGGCCTTCCGCAAATTGTTCGCTTATTTGAGTTTCTCCTGAAATGTATTTAGCATCATTTGCGCTATAACTATCATAATAATCAGTAACGCCACGATAAGTAACAGTTCCTCCTTCAGCAACAATTTGATCAAAAGCCTCTTGATCAACCATTTCTGCTTTACCATCAAAACCTTGTCTGTGGGCAATGTCTTGTAATGTTGGATCACCCCTTGTTTCAGGAGACATGTCTTTGGCTCTAAGTTCTGCACCTCTTTTGGTTTCTGAAACTTGTCCATAATCTCTGCCTAATTCAGAAGTTATGTCTTTGCCTTCACCAGGCTCTCCAGCGCCTCCGCCTCCGCCGCCTGCGCTTTCTCCGCCTTCTCCACCGCCAGCGTTTCCACCGCCACCAGCCTGCGGGCCACCTGATCCAAAAGTAAAACGGCCTTTAGGGTCACGGTTTGGGTTGTTCTTTTCAATGTCACCATCAACGCTTTTGTTACCTTTGCCATAGCGTTCAAAGTAAATGCGTTCTGCTTTAGCGTCACCAAAAATAGCCCTTTGTTGCAATTCAAATTTGGGCATAGCGGCGTAATCATTGATTACACCAACTTCATCTAGGTTTGGTTCTTTCATTGTCATCTCCTTTAACGCACCCCTGACGGTCTCATACTAGGCTTCCAACGATCAAATTCACCAAACTTCTCGTAATACTCTGCGGCAGATAAATCCCAACCAAATGCTTCTGCATAGGCTTCAGTTAATGCATTTTTTTCACCCAATCCCCATTGAGCAAAAATTTCCGCGTAAGTTTCTTTAGTATTTTTACGGCTGTACTTTGAAAATAATTGTTTGTATTTACGCGTCAGAAGGCTTCTTACATACCCGCGTTTATTATCATTTACATAACTATCTGTGGTGTGGCCTAACTCATGCATAATTGTGTAAAGATTTTCAGAAACACTATTAGCCGCAGGCATAAACCAGCCCGCCCAATCTTTAGGTGGGTTTAATGAAGAAATAACATCACCAGGGGAGAACCAAATAGAGTCATGTCCTATGTATGTATAAGCCAAAGAAGAACGGTAACGGTCTTTATTATTGATAATTAAAGAATAGCCTCTTAAAGAACCGTCAGGGCTTACCCTTCGCCATTCAGGTAATTTTTCATAAGCAAGATCAAAATTTCTCATAAATTGTTTCATGTGTTCTTCTGTTACTGTTGTAACATCATTACCTAAAACAACAATGTTAGGCCCGCGTTCATAAATTGCTTGAGCATCTGCAACTTGATCACGGATAATACGCAAATGATTTTCATTTGCAGGCCCTAGCCCGCGTTGTAAACGAATAGCCTCCTGGCGTTCTACCCATCTATCTTCTGTTACTAATGTCCACTCGCCTTGTGGCACAACACCAGGAGTGAAAGGTTCATTTGCAATTGCGCCGTCAGCATCAATTGTTGGGCTTGTAACTGTTCCGCCTGTCAAATCATCTTCCATGCCAGGAATTACAGGTAGTAATACGCAACGGCAATGCGGGTGAGCAGGGGGTTGCGCGTCTCCTGATGCAAATGTTTGCCCAATAAGAATTACTTGCCCATCATTTTTTGCGCAAATGTCACACGGGTCAGACACGGCCCATTCCATCTTTTGCAAGCCAGCCTCTTTGTAACGCTCAATGCTTGAAAACGACATAGCGCGGTTCTGCTCAGTAATTGCAATAGTCAAAGCGCGGCTAGGGTTTGCTACATGCCGCCCAATCATTACAGCGGCACTTTCAGCATCTAAACCAGCGGCTATTGCGTCAGAAAGAGCAGTGCCTAAATTTGTAACAGTTTCTTTGTTAAAATTTTTAAAATAACTATCTGCGTTTACTGTTCGCAAGTATTTGCTAAAACCTTCAGTTGGAGTAATTCTTAAAGCGGTAGCCGTATCTCCTGGCCGCCATTTATCCCAATTGATTTCAATGTCATCAGCCTTGTTTGCTATGCGGGTTTTTTCTAACCATTCACTAGCGGCAACAGCGCCCAAAACATAAGCCTCCGCCCAGGCTTGCATAACGGCATTGCGTAGGGGTTCATCATTAAGGTAAACATTTAGCAAAACCCATGAGCGAGCGCGCACACGATCTTGCGTAGGGTTATCCGTTGGCTGTGGCATTGTTTCCTGGTATTTGTTAAAGACTCGTTTGAAGTCTGTTACCTGGTGCAGTGCCGCCCTAATCTTCACTGCGTTCTTTGCCGCTAAGCGCCCATCTGCCTTGAGAGCGCCCTCAATCATGTTAGATAAGCCTTAGCCAGCGCTCGCGCAGTATCTAAATCACCATCAAAAGCACAACGGTTGAGCGCATCTCCCACAATTGGATCAAGTGATTTGAATTCAAATAATCTTGCGCGCTTACCTTTAGCCGCCCATTTCATAAATGCTTTTACTTCAGTCACTTCATCTTCTTCAGGTTGTACTTCAGTAGAAGGTTTCTGCTCAAGAGGATTAGGAGTTGTAGGCGCATCAGGTTTTGCATCAGGGCCGCTTAATGTTGGCGCTGTTGCCGCACTAGCCGCATCAATCAATCCATCAGGTGAGAACAACAAAACGCTTGAGCCTGCAACCATAATTGGCATGTCTGCTTGAGGTGTATCTAGCAACGGCAAACCAAGTTCTGATCTGCGCTCATTGATTGACTTACCGCCTGAACGCACTTCAATCTCATTCTTACGCGCATTTTCTTCTGTGTCTTTGCGCTCTGATGTAAGCAATTTAAATTCAAGTTCACGCGGCATGCCTAAGTATGTGTAAGAAAGATTTGTAAGTTGCTTAGAGATCCAGTTAGCAAGAGGCCCAATGCCTAGCGCTTCACCGTTTTCTGCTTGTCCTTCTGAGAAACCAGCGCCACCCAATCCGCCCTTTGGTGAGAAACCAATTTCAGATGGTTGTACGCCAAAGTGTCCGCAAATAGAAGTAACTAAATAATCATCAAGTGTGTCCTTGAACTTCTCGCCATAACCTTCATTAACAACAGGTGTTAAACCTTTTGGCAATAGGCGAGCGCGCTTGCGTTGCTCTGTCTGCCCTGCGAGATCATCATTAAGAATACGCTCATAAGCAAGCAAGAGATCAGGGTTAGTTCCCCAATCTTCATCAGTTGTAAACATAAGTTCAGGCATAACACCATCTGTGTACTCTGCTCTGATCCATTGTTGGCGGCGCAAATAAATGTCAGCAAGTGGTAGCGCTCGCTCTACTGGGCTAAATCCATAAACAGTTGTTGAGCGGCGATTGCGAACCAAGTAAGCCAATTGATCAGATGTAAATTCACCGTCTGCCTTTGGATCTTCTTCTGTTGCAGAAAACTCTGAGCGTGGGAAACCGTAAAGGATCTGTTGGAACGCCGCGTTAGGTGACATTGGGCGCATACCGCGGTCATCAATAAGAGGCTTAATTGTTGAGCCATCAAGAATTTGGAAACCGTAAAGATCTCCGCCTACTGTTGGTTGTGGGTAAATAGCAAGCGCATCAATTACAAGAATGTCCTCAATTGCAATGTTGATCCAGTCATTCCATGTGTATCCATTTGCTTTGTCAGGGTTTTCCCAAAACTCACGCAAGCGGTTAATTTCATCTGTGTACTTTTCGCGGGCCTTAGCCATAGCGCGCACATGATCTCCGCCTGACTCTGCCGCAATTTTCTCTGATGCGTCTGCACCAAGAACAATGTCAAACTGTAAGCCGTTCATTTTTGATTTAGTTACTTCAATGCAACGGCGCAAAATGTCAATACTGTCACCAGCGGCGCGTAATGTTGTAAATGGAACTAAACGCGTTGGAACAATGTTGATGTTCTGAGCAACCTGGTACTCATAGCGGCGCGGTTCAGGGCGGCCAGTAGCGGGGTTAATTGGGTTAATCGCACCAGGGATAATTGGATTGCCTGGGCCAAATGGAACTGTTGAACTAAACGGTGCGCGTGGGAGTGCAACATTGTTGCCGTATGTTTGTTGCATTGCTAAACCTGATGATGCCATAAGTGCGTCAGTGCCAATTGTTGTAGCACCCGCAGGCAGGTTAGGGCCTTTTTCAATGTCTTGAGTTGCTAATGCTCTTGCGATACGGTCACGCAGACCCATGCGTATCTCCCTTGTTATGCCTCTTGTAAATCAGGCGTGTTGTAATAATAGCGATTTTTGCAAGTTCATGTATTGTAAGGTTTATGAACTTAGTAGAGAAGGCAGTTCAACACGGTGGCAAACTTGCGCCCCTGGTAATCCCTCACGGATTAACTAGCGGCACTGGGCTAATGAACCCATCAATTTTTATTGATGACAAAGGCAACATTCTTGTGAACTTACGCCATGTAAATTACACGCTGTACCATGCAGAAAATGAGCAGAAGTTTCCTAGCCGTTTTGGGCCACTGTCATACCTGCACCCTGAAAAGGATCAACGCTTAGTAACTGTTAATTACTTATGCCGCCTTAATGATGATCTTGAAATGACTCATCACGCCAAAGTGGACACTTCTGTATTAGATGTAACACCCATGTGGGAGTTTGTGGGTGAAGAAGATTGCCGCGTTGTGCAGTGGCTAGATGATTATTACCTGGTAGGAGTGCGCCGCGATACAACAACCAACGGTGTAGGCCGCATGGAGTACAGCCGTATTGAAATTGACTGGGATAATTGGGCAGTCAAAGAGGTTAGGCGTGTGCGTATTAAAGCACCTGCTCCTGATGCTTCTTATTGTGAGAAAAATTGGATACCTGTCCTTGATAAGCCTTACCACTTCATCAAATGGACAATGCCAACAGAATTAGTTTATGCCAACCCCATTAGCGGTGAGTGTGAACAGGTATTTGTGCGCCACACAAAGCCAGCGCCTAAAGATCAGCGCGGATCTAGCCAGGTCATACGGTGGGGCAGTATGTACATCTCAATTACCCATGAGGTAGATCTATTTAAGAATTACCTCAAGCAGAAAGATGCAATTTACCGTCACCGCTTAGTTGTGTGGGATCAAGAATTAAATGTTGTGGGGCTAAGTAAGGAATTTTCATTCTTAGATGCTCGCGTTGAGTTCTGTGTAGGCGCGGCAGTCCATAACGGCAACCTTTTAGTGTCTTTTGGTTTTCAGGATAACGCCGCATTTGTGCTTGAAGTGCCTGGCGCAGTAGTAGAAGATCTAATTATGGAGGCCCTTGCTTATGAGAATTGAGCAATTAGTTGTAGAACTATCCAAAGATCCATTTAATCCAGCGCTTAATTTTGATGTAGCAGTGGAGTATGAGAGGCAAAACCAAACAGCCTCAGCGGTTTCTTTCTATTTGCGCACCGCAGAATACGGCCATGAGTCACACCCCACCCTGGTTTATGCGTCATTACTTAAAACCGCGCATTGTTTTGATGATCAAAATGACCGCCAGGCAACCGTTAGTAATTGTTTATTGCAGGCTGTTGCGTATTTGCCATACCGCCCTGAAGGTTATTTCTTGCTTGCGCAGTTCCATGAGCGTTTAGGGCAATGGCAAGAGTGCTACACCTGGGCAAACATAGGATTGCACAATCAACTTCATTCACCGCTTCCTGTTCATGTCGGTTATGAAGGCAGTTATGTATTGCTATTTGAAAAGGCAGTAGCCGCCTGGTGGATTGGCCGCAAAGATGAAAGTATTCAAATACTAGGCCGTTTAAATGCAATGGACATAGATCCAGGGTACAAAGCCGCAGTGCAAAACAATCTTGAAAGGATAGGCAATGCTTCTATTTGATGTTGGGGCTAATCGTGGTGATGCAGTGCTTGCAGGGTTAGCGCAGGGATACCGTGTAATAGCCTTAGAAGCCGCTCCACGCGTCTATTCAGAGTTGGTTGGTAACTTCATCTACAACCCTAATGTTGTGCCTCTTAGAATGGCAGTCAGTGACAAAGATGGCGAGCGCTTAAAGTTCTATGAAGCAGATGAAGATGGCCTTAGTTCGCTCAACCAAGATTGGCTAACAAATGAACGCATGCCATACGCAGGAAAGTCTCACCGTGAGATTGAGGTAAACACAATCACCATTGACACCCTTGCAGATACATACGGCAATCCTGATTTGATCAAGATTGATGTTGAAGGTGCAGAGTGGCAAGTTATGAAAGGCATGACCCGCCATTACGGGGGCATGATTTGTTTTGAGTGGACATTTGAAACCATGCACCAGCATGAGGATCAGTTAGATTATTTGTTTACATTGGGCTACAGAGAAATGGCCGCGCAATACATTGTGAACCATCTGCAAGAGCCTCAAGAGTGGGGCAACATGCAATCTAACAATGTCAATCAATTAAACGCCTGGCATCAACTTACATCTGATGAATGGATAAACGGCGGTTGGAAAATAGCCAACCTACGCCCTACCGCAGATGTAGGTATGTTGTGGGTGCGTTAGGAAATGTCTCCAACAATTGTAAAGGTGTTTGATCCTGTACAAAGAATTGATGCAGAACTGTATTGAGCGCGTAATACAGGGCTTGCAGATCCATTTGATGTAAATGTAACGCCGCTTGCCACGATAGAAACCGCACCTGCGCCCGTACGCTGTACATAAATAACCTGTCCAGTACTAAATACTCCCGCAGGAACAGTAATGTTTGCAGTACCGCTCTGTGTAACCCACTTATTTACATCTCCTGCAACCAATTGATAAGCAGTTGATTGAGCATTAAATGTAACTGTAGGAAGTGATCCAGTAGTTCCCTGTGTACCCAATGTTCCTTGAGTTCCAGTTAAACCTTGTAAACCAATTGTGCCTTGAACTCCTTGAACTCCCTGAGTACCTTGAGTTCCCTGGCTACCTGTTGTTCCTTGAGTTCCAGTAGCGCCCTGAATACCAGTTGTACCTTGCGTTCCCTGAATACCAGTCTCACCAGTAGTTCCTTGTGTACCAGTTAAGCCCTGAGTTCCAGTAGTACCTTGAATTCCATCAAGCCCCTGAGATCCAGTTGTTCCCTGAATTCCCTCAAGCCCTTGCGTACCTTGCGTACCAGTAATTCCTTGCAATCCAGTAAT
>Ga0315909_10005232_pt1 | contig 14986 bp, 32 predicted proteins | sample LakEriMetagenome_11_FD_203527 | JGI IMG/M metagenome (GOLD analysis project Ga0315909, IMG submission 203527) | Freshwater fungal communities from buoy surface, Lake Erie, Ohio, United States - Buoy 2 MA125 | ecosystem: Environmental > Aquatic > Freshwater > Lake | place: USA: Lake Erie, Ohio...
TTACCACCTTGTTCGTAAATCCCATTATCTTCATCATCTAAAATACTAATAAAATCTTCAACACCTTTTTTACTTAATGAATACCCTGAGGTTTTATCTTTAAAACCATACATATTTTTTTCATTTGGATATTCTTTAACATCATCGAATTCAACATCTGACTGATGTGAAGGGATTTTATACCTATATTTTTTTCCTTTTATTAAATTTTTAACGTCAATTTCATCAATTTCATCTTTACTATTCTCAGATACATTTAAGTCCTCAAATCCATCATCCTCATTATCAGGATCATATACACCATGTGTGTATGATGGTTCATAATCCATAAAATCATCATCGTCGTCATCTTGTTCTTTATAAAGTTTTTTGTGCATTCCTTCAAATGTTCCGTAATCATTCCCGCCACCTTCAACATAGTCGTAATCGCCTTTTTTAAGATTTAAATCTTTAACCTTATAAATGTCATCTAAATGACCTGATTCTTCTTCCATTTCTCCTGAACCACATTGTTCGCAAACTTCTTCTTCCATGTGACCATAATTACATTCAGAACACATTCCATCCATAATCATCGCACCACATTCATCACAAACTTCTTTTTGTTCAACTTGTTCGTTAATACCCATGTTTGTGTATTTTTTAACCTCACCTTTGTTATTAACGACCAAACCTTCTTTATCACCGGCAAAATCATATACAGTTAATGGTTGAGTGTTTGATACTTTTGGTTGCATTGTTTGGTAACCGTTGTATAAACTTTTATGTTGATTTAAAATATCTGACTTTTCTGCGGCAGATAATTGACCTATTCCAAAATATCCTCTCATGTTTTTTTTATTTATAAATACAAACAAAATCCCAATTTTCATTTGACTCTCATAAAACTTAGATTTATATTTGTATAAAACAGGGTGAGTTCTATTTTTCATTTTGATAGTATCTTGGTACTTTACTTTCGCCGAATCACGAACTCTCCTGTTTTTTCTTATTACCTAAAAAAAATAAAATGAATATTGGAGATTATGACATTGATGAATTTGCTGAAGGTGCAATTATTTTAGATGGATTAAATGATGCGATTATTGGTATTACCGAAGAGTTTGGTAATGGTCCAAGAATCTTATACTCCAAAAATAAAATTCTCAACATTCTATGTGAAAGAGATGGTATGACTTGGTCAGAGTCAGAAGAGTTTTATGATTACAATATTTTAGGTCTTTATGCCGGTGAACAAAATCCAGTTTTTTTAATTACAGAATAATCCTTATCTTTGTCAAGTTAAAATTGATAAAGAAATGAATATATTCATATTAGATTTAGATGTAAAAAAATGTGCTCAATATCATGTTGATAAGCACGTTGTTAAAATGATATTGGAAACAGCTCAACTTTTATGTGGTGTTCACCACGTATCCGAAAGCGGTTATACCATACCCTACAAGTTATCACACAAAAACCATCCATGTTCTATTTGGTCTCGTGAGAGTTTATCCAACTATCTTTATTTGTGTGAGTTGGGTTTGGCGTTATGTGAAGAATACACATATAGGTATGGAAAACGTCACAAATCTCAGGATGTGATCGAGTGGTGTTTAATTCATAGACCAAATATTCCTGATATTGGTTTTACTGAACCGGCAAAGGCAATGCCTGACGAATTTAAAGTAAAATCAGTCGTTCAATCGTATAGGAATTATTATATGGGAGCAAAATCAGGATTTGCTGTTTGGAAAGGTAGAGAAAAACCTTTGTGGTTTGAGGAAAAAGTATTAGATTTGTCTTATGAATAAGAAACCTTGTAAAGAATGTCCTTGGATTATTAAAAATAATCATAATAACACGATTGTTAATTTTTCAAAAAAAACAAACAAATCTCACAATTGTCATATGACTGAAGGTGGTGGAAAAAATCTTTGGGATGTTAAAGAAAAAACAAAGTGTCAAGGTAGAAAAGAATATGAAAAATCATTTGTCTAATTAAAATAAAAGACCTATATTTTTCAGGAATTAAACGAATAATATGAATAATAAAAATAATAATAATTTGAACCCCTCTAACAAGAAATTATTCTTGGTCAGAGGGGTTCCGTAACCAGGCTCAGGAAAATCAACATTTGCCAAATCAATATCAAATGAATCGACAGGACATATTGAATCGGATATGTTTTTCGTAAAAGATGGTGAATATAAATTTGATGGTTCAAGAATAAAAGATGCCCATAATTGGTGTCAGGATGTTGTTGAACATTGGATGAGTTCTAACGAATTTGAAACAATTATTGTATCAAACACATTTACCCAAGAATGGGAAATGAAACCATATATGGATATGGCGAAAGAGTGGGAATATCAGGTTTTCAGTATTATTGTGGAAAACCGACATGGTGGTGTGAATCAACACGGAGTACCAGATGAAAAACTCCAACAAATGAACGATAGATTCGAAATAAAAATAAAATAAAAAACATATGCAGACACTTACATTCAACACAACAACAAAACAAGTTCAATTATTAGATGGACCAAGAGGATCTTCAACCATATTAGAAACTTTTGATAACGTATCAACAGTCAAAGTTAATGTGGCCCATTATGAAATCATGCAAAAAATGGATGAAAATGCTATTTCAGCAATTCCAGTAATGAGGGTTCCTATTTCAAACACAAACATGTTAATCATTAAGTAAAAAATGTAAAAAAATCCTCATCTTAATCGGTGGGGATTTTTTTATTTCAAAAAAATTACTATCTTTGTGTTATGAATGAATTTTTACTAACATTGAATCAGTATTATGAGGATGGTTTGTTATATAAACAAACACATCCAACCTTACCATTAACGATATGGAACTACACACCTGAAGTTCAATATGGTCAATTGTGGGATGAAATTACTTTGCAATGTCGTGGATTGATAGTGGACAATGAAGGTAATGTGGTTGCAAGACCATTCAAAAAATTCTTCAACACAGAAGAAGGTAAACATACTCCAACTCCAGAGTTTGAAGTGTTTGAAAAAATGGATGGTTCTTTAGGAATTTTATTTTATTATCAAAAAGAGTGGGTATTTGCAACTCGTGGGTCGTTTACCTCTGACCAATCAAAAAAAGCATATGAATTGTTAGAAAAATATCCAATAGAAAATTTGGATAAAAAAAATACATATCTTTTTGAAATAATTTACTAATAATTGAATTGTTTTTGATTATACAACATACTTATAGTAAATTACATTTATGGCTTATGTTTATATTCACAAAAGAACTGACAATAATCAAATTTTTTATGTTGGAATTAGTAGTGATACTGATTACAAAAGAGCATCTGATAAAAAAAATAGAAATAGGTACTGGACTTTTGTTGTTAAAAAAGTTGGGTTTGAATTTGAAATAATTGAAGATGGCTTGTCTTGGGAAGACGCATGTGAAAGGGAAAAATATTGGATTAAATTTTATGGTCGAAAAGATTTAAATGAAGGTGATTTAGTTAATATGACTGACGGGGGTGATGGGTTATTTAACCCATCAGAAGAAATAAAAGAAAAATATAAAAAGTTATATTCCAACAAAACTTTTATTGAACGATTTGGGGAAGAGAAGGCGAAAGAAATTGGTAAAAAAATTAGTAAATCAAATTCAGGAAAAAAAAGACCGAAACAAAGTCAAATAATGAAAGGTAGATATGTTGGTGAATTAAACCCTATGTTTGGTAAAAAACATACTGAACAATTTAAAGAAGATAGAAGAAAATATTTGATTGAAAATAATCCAGGTAAAAATAAAAGTGAGGAAACAAAAATAAAAATAAGTGGTTCAAAAAAAGGTAAACCGTCAAAAACAAAAGGAATACCAAGAAAAAAAATAATTTGTCCATATTGTGGTAAAGAGGGTGGTGAAGGATTAATGCACAGATGGCATTTTGAAAATTGTAAAAACAAATAAAAAAATATTTTATGGTAGGTAAAAATAGGATAGTTGTGGATTATGGGGATTATGAAGGTCTTGTGTTACTTGGTGCATTTAACACTGAAACGGGCAATGAAATCCCATACTCAGAACTTAAATTATTAGAAGGGTTTGATATCGTCAAAAAATACGATGGAATTAAAGATTACAACACTTTAAAACAAATGGTCGATAATAATGCCGAAGGGTTTGTTGTTCGCTTCTCAAATGGAGATAGAATGAAAATCAAAGGTGAAGAATACATACGTCTCCATAGAATAATGACAAATATATCAACAACTGGTATATGGGAAATGTTGTCAAATGGTGATAATGTAAATGAATTGTTAAAAGATGTTCCTGATGAATTTTATCAAAAAATAAAGAACTATGCGAATGAATTAAAGTATGCTCACTATCAAATCTCGGAACAATGTGGTAAATCTCACTATTATTTCCGTTATGGAAAATATAGTGATAAAGAAGTGGAACCAACAAAGAAAGAGTATGCGGAGCATGTAATGAAACACTCACATCCAAACCTTCGTAGTGTTATGTTTGCAATGTGGGATGGAAAACCATACGACAAAATAATATGGAATATACTTAAACCTGAATTTAAAAAACTTTAAAAAAAATATAAAAAAGACATGGATTTAATATCAACACATCTGGTTAAAACATCGGATTTAGGATCTCACGGAAATTTATTTGGTGGATCATTACTTAAATGGATCGATTCTGCGGTTGCCGCTTATGCTATGGAGAAGTGCCATACTCAAAACATGATTACAATATCATTAGATGAATGCGTATTTAAAAAACCGGCAAAAGAAAAACAACTAATTAAAATTTATGCGGATATGATTAGGCTGGGCAACACTTCCGCAACCTTCAAAATAGAGGCTAGAGCATTTAATGTTTTTAGAAGTGACGAAGTCATCATATTGGACACAAAAATGACTTTTGTTAGGGTAGATGAAGAGGGAGTTCCAATACCAATATCTGAACAAGTAAAAAGATTATTCAAGGGTAAAGAAAATAAACAATAATAATGGAATCACAAACGGCTGTTGAGTGGCAACATATTGAATTGTCAAAATTTATTTATGGAAAATCAGAATACAAAGATGCTAATGACATTTTAATTAAAGCCAAAGAAATGGAGAAGGATCAACACAAAATAAGTTATTTGGAATCACTGATGAGTAAATTTCAAACATTTGACCACTATTGGGACGAAAAATACGGAGGTAATAAATAATGTATAAATCAATTAAACTAAACAAAAGGTATGAAATCGCATTCAACACATTTCCTAAATCCGCAAAGAAAATCGAATTACGAAAACCAGTTTACAACACAGGTATATACAAAACAACTGATGAAATAAATCAGTTTGACACATATTTTTTCGTACTATATAGATTTAGAATTATGTTGTATGTGGCACATAAACATCAATGTGGAGTATCTAATCAAACATATTAAAATAACAAATGACACCAGTACAAGAATTTAAAAAATTATTATTAAGCAGAGCATTAATAACTAAAAATAACCCAGACTCAATTGAGTCTGGATTTAACGTAACATTTGATTTATCATCTCTTGAAATATGGATTGATGTCCTCTTACATAAAGAGGCAGATGCGATAAAAGAAGCGTTTTATTGTGGTCTTTATGAACCAAACAATTATGAAAGAAATCATGTTATCTACTACGAACAAACATACGGAGGTAAAAATGAAATTTAGAATAGTGGAAATAATTCATCATGTTGATGAGTTAAAAAATGATAAAGGGAGATCTGTAGTTGAATATATTATTCAAAAAAAGAATTTTTGGGGTAAATGGGTTGAGATTGTTCAGACAGAGGTGAACTCTAAGAGAATATCACATGAAACATACTCAGACGCTGAAGCATATTTGATGTCAGAGTATATGGGACATGGAATGTGTGAACATATAGGGAATGAATATGAATATAAACCATACACTTATTATATGTAAAATAAATGGAAGTAATAAAATTTAAAGTTGGTGATAAGTTAGAATCACTTGATTTTGATAAAGAAGAATACGGTTTGGAATATGTAACCATCACATCCATAAATGAAGAAAAGAAAGTATATCATTGGGAAGCAGATGAGATGATATTTGGATTAGGTGGTAAAATACATTCAGGGTATTTTTTTCATGAAGCAAAAGAATATAAAACAATGGAGGTAACAAATGAATAAACAAGAACAAACAATAGTAACAATATCACATTATGGTAGAAAATTCACAGCAGAATTACCATGTGATTCATCAATAGGAGAAGTTTGCGATGCTTTAAAAGGCTTATTAAAAGCAGCAGGGTATGCAGATGAAACAGTTAACGAACATATTAAAGGTGAATATGACGAGGTGTTTACACCATATGTATCTGATGACTTATCAGATTGGGACGCCACACTTAACGATGGATTAGAAAATGAATAAAGAATAACATGAAAGCAACAGAATTAAGAATTGGGAACATAGTGGATCTTGGAAATAGGATTGCCAAGGTTATTGATATCGGTCATTTAGGGTGTACTGTTTCGGACTTGGAAGAAACCCAGGACACAATGGAAGATTACGAAAGAGTAAAAGGTCTTATCTTAACTGATGAATGGTTTACCAAATTTAGATTTTATAAAGATGGTGAATATTGGTGTAGAGGAATATGGGATTATAAGTTCTGTTTCAGATATATGGATTGGGCTAAAAACTGGTCTTTCTATCAAGAATATACAGATAGTCCTAACCCAAAAGATGATGGGATAAAATACCCAATTTCATTTGATATAGAGTACGTCCACCAGTTACAGAACTTATGGTTTTCATTATTACATTGCGAAATAACAGATACAAAAGATTAATTATGAATAAAGAACAACAAGAATTATTGGATGAGGCTTATAAGAACTATACAAAATATCCACTAGCAACAATACACGACCATCGTACAAATATTCTTTATCAAAATAGGGATAAAGGTTGGTGTGTGTTAAATGGGCGTTCTATGGTATCTCCTCACCCTACTCGTCATTTGACGCAACAAGAATTCATCAACAAATGTAAAACCGATACAGTGTTCTCTGAAAGGTGGGGATTAAAGATTGAAGAACGAGAGTTGTTTAGATTAGAACGAATAAATGTTGCTATTGAGAAAAAAATAACACATAAAACCGCACACTTAACAAAAGACTTTGATTATCAGAAATGGTGCGATGAACAAAACATCCCAACCAAACTAATCACAATAACATACAACGATAAAACAATAGAAAGTTATGAAAGGAATATTAAATAGAGATAATGAGGGTATATGGGTAGTTAAGTGGTCTGATTTACATTCATTTGGACACGGAACACATTGGATGTTCACAGAGTTATCATCTGACTCAAATTCGATTCGATACATAAAAGATAATTTGATTATGGTTAAACCATTGGAAGAGGGTTTAGAGGTTGAATTTGAAATGGTTACAAGTAGATATGATAAAAATAATTTTGCGGCATTTAACTCGGCTAAACTTATATTTCCAGAAGTTGATATTTTTGAAAAAGAAGAATATATTAAAGAGTATGTCAAAGAAGGTGGTTTATTATGGTCAATAGATAAAATATCAACTATTAGGGATGGTGGTACAATTATGTTAATAAGACCACCTCAAAGTAAATTAAACCCAATTTACATCCATAAAGATTACTGGACATTACATAATGATTATCCAACTATTGATGAGAATATAATAACCGATACAAATGAACAATATTACATAATAGATAGGTTGCAAAGATATAAAAGAGATTGTGAGTTTAATTTACATCAAGTAAAAAATATAATTGAGAAAGTAAAGTTATGAATAAAGAACAAGAAGGTCTTATTGAGTTGGTTGGTCAAGAATATACTAAATGGTTTTATGATAATGCGGTTCCGTCTGTTAGTGGTAAACCAATATTAAATGGGGAAGGGATATTAACTAAGGGTAGATTCATCAAAAAAATCAAAACTGATGATAAGTTCTCTGAAAGGTGGGGATTAAAGATTGAAGAACGAGAATTGAGTAGGGATGAAAGAATTGATTTATACTGTAAAGAATATACTGGTGGGGTTAAAAATAATTATGAACCGCCATTTGATAATTTTATTGATGCTAAATTAACAACAAGGAACATTCCAACCAAACTAATCACAATAACATACAACGATAAAACAATAGAAAGTTATGAGTAAAGTAATATCGATAACCTTAACAAAAGAAGAATGGAGTAGTGTTGAATTATGGGTTAATTCCGCTAGTAGAGAAACATTTGAACGAGTATCTAAAGATTGGTTTACAGAATTATTGGGTATTATTAAACCTTTTTATATGTCTTTATATTTTTCAGATGATTTTTCAGCGATGAAAATACCTCACGATTCTGAACACACATTGGAAATTGAAAGAAAATATTTTAAATATTTGGTTTTCTCAATCGGTAGAATTGCTTATGATTTTGATGTTAAAACACAAACGTCACAAACGGCTTTAGAAATTGTGAAAAAATTAGAAGAACAAGGTGATGAAAAATGGAAAAAAGATAGATTCTAAAATAGAAAGTTATGAATAACGAACAACAAGAATTATTGGATGAGGCGTATAAGAATTATGGGCAAAAAATAATATCTGAAGATTTATGGATGTTAGTTGCTATTGGATGGCCTAGCAACCAAGAAGAATTCATCAACAAATGTAAAACCGATACAGAGTTCTCTGAAAAGTGGGGATTAAAGTTTGAAGAACGAGAGTTGAGTTTGGAAGAGAGAACTATTATATTTCAAAACAGCGAACATTCTAAACATATTAATTTAATAAAATTTAAAGATATTGGAGAATTAAATAAGGTAATACCAACCAAACTAATCACAATAACTTACAACGATACTAAATTAGAAAGTTATGAATAACGAACAACAAGAATTATTGGATGAAGCTTATAGAGATTATTGTGATTCGTTTAATGGCTCCGTTGTAGAGCCACATATAAAAAGTACATTTATTGATAAGTGTAAACATAGTATAGAATATTCTATAAGGTGGGGATTGATCATTGAAGAAAGGGAGTTGAGTACCAGTGAAAGAGGTGATTTATTTAGAAAAACATATCCATATAATTCTATAGATGATTTTGCACCAGGTGGTATGGAAGTTCAATCTATAAGTCACCAATTAAATACAAGATATGATAGGGCTAAAATCCCAACCAAACTAATCACAATAACTTACAACGATACTAAATTAGAAAGTTATGAATAAAAGAAGAGACCAAATAGAATCACTATTAAATATGGAAGACCCAATAACAAAACAAAATTGGATGGGTTGGGATAAAGGAGACTGTTCAGAAGTAGGGTTGTGCGAAATCCTATTAGCACAACTTATCAGAGAACATAAACAAGAGAATGGTGAGTGGTATGATACCGATTACGATAAAATAAAATTAAGATATGAATAATTTAGATAAACGATACACAGATTTATTACAGGACATTTTAGATAATGGTACCCGTAAAATGGATCGTACAGGAACTGGAACCATTTCAGTATTCGGAAGACAAATCCGTCATAAAATGAGTGAGGGATTTCCTTTACTTACAACTAAAAAATTACATTTTAAATCAATAGTATTTGAATTGTTATGGTTTTTAAGAGGCGATACCAACATCAAGTATTTGGTTGATAATAATTGTCATATTTGGGATGGGGACGCTTATAAGAACTATGTAAAACACTGGTGTGAAAAAAATAAATCACCAGAACAATTAGCTCCGTCTCAAAATGATTTTATTAATTTAATCAAAACAGATGATGAGTTTGCTAAAAAGTGGGGTGAGTTAGGACCAATTTATGGTAAGCAGTGGCGAAATTGGGATGTACCTAAAATTCTAACAATAGAGAAAGGAAAAATAGAAAATGGTATTGGAACAGAGTGGGGAAGTTGGGAAAGAAATCCAATAGACCAAATTGCAAACCTAATCAACGATCTTAAAACAAATCCAGACTCAAGACGATTAATGGTTAATGCTTGGAATGTTGCGGATTTACCCGTAACTGATTATAGAACGGATGACGAACTTTATCAAGATTATTTAAAAGATAGTGAATAGTTTCTATAGAGTTAGATATTTATATAAAAGGAAGTAGAGTCATATGGAATATCTAAAAATATATAATCAGATTATCAATAATGCCAAAAGTAGGACTATTAACGGATATACTGAAAAACATCACATCGTTCCGAAATGTTTAGGCGGTACTAATAAAAAGGATAATATCGTTTCGTTAACGGCTAAGGAGCACTACATATGCCATAAGCTATTATGCGAGATATATCCTGATGAAAATAAGTTAAAATACGCTTTTTGGCGAATGTGTAATGTTGCAAATAATGAATTTCAACATAGAACGTATACTGTTAGTAGTAGAGATTATAATAGGATAAAACAAGAAGTTGCGGAGATTACATCTAAACGAACTAAACACTATTCAGATGCTGTTAGGAAATTAATCGGAGAAAAGGTAAGTAAAAAGCTAAAAGGTAGACCTAGTGATAAAAAAGGAATACCTAATCCTAACCATTCGGAATGGATGAAAGAGAATAACCCAATGAAAGGTAAAACACATACCGATGAGGTTAAAGCTATGTTACGAGAAGTTAATTCTAAACCTAAAAGTGAAGAACATAAAAGTAAGATTAGTAGAAACTCTCCTAATAATAAAACGTGTGTTGTCGAAGGCATTACCTATAGAAGTGTAGCCGAAGCAGCTAGACAGTTAAGTATTTCAGAAAACACTGTTAGAGGTAGAGTTAAAAATAAAAATTTTAAAAATTGGAGTTATGAATAAAAAATTAACAAAAGAAGAGTTCTTAGAAAAGTTACGAACAGATAAAGAGTTCGGTACCAAATATGGAAGAAAGCATATAACAGAAGGAAAAATGGTACTTCCACCTTGTCATTATGGGTTTCAAGTTTATACAAGAGAGTTGAGTATGGAAGAGAGGCTTAAGTTATGTAATATAGATATTGATATGGATATTGATGAAGCTATTAAAAGAGATGATAGAGACATTATAAAGAAATACCTAGACTATACTAATACTCCAACCAGAGCAATCTCATTAATGTGGAATCAACGTTCAGTAGATACATTCTTAGGTTTACCATTCAACATTGCTTCTTATGGATTGTTATTAGAAATCATTGCAAAAGAAGTTAATATGGTTCCTGATGAATTGATTGGTAACTTAGGTGACGTACACCTTTACAATAACCACATTGAACAGGCTAAGGAACAAATTGGTAGAGATTATACATTAGAGGAACGACTTAATATGGTTTCTGAGGAAATACAAAATGAATTTAGTAGTGGTATAGTTAATTTACCTAATTTTCCAAACACTCCAGTTTGGAGTGATGATGGTAAAATGTCCTGTTTAGATGATTTTGGAGTACCTCGTAGAACAAGAGAACCATATCCATTACCTAAACTAATTATTAACGAAAATAATCAAATGAGAGTCGGTGGTGGTATTTTTACTTATGTAAATACAGATTTTACTTTAGAGAATTATCAATCACACCCAGCAATTAAAGCACCATTAAGTAATTAGGTTATGAATAAAACAAAAGAAAACAATCAAAATAATATCAAATACTCACCAGAAGAAAGGTTAGAGTTGTTAAAAATTGCAATGGGCAAAAATGGATATGAAATGGCAATAAAAGATTTGGCACCATTTGGTGGAGGTTTAAGTGAATATTATGAAATCTATAAAATCCCCTACTATAAAAAATGAAATTAAATTCAAATATACCATCCTTTAAAGGATTTGTTAAAAAATCTTATTTTACTAAAAATGTTGAAGACGATAAAGAGTTTTATAGTGTTTATGTTTTTGGAATTCAGTCTTGTTCAGGACAGATACTAACATTTCATGTTATGACCGACACTGGTATGTTGAGAAGTAGGGTACCTCTGTCGGAAATTTATACTAAAATTCCGACAAATGATATCCCCTTTAATTTTAAACAATTGTGGGATTGTTTTAGTGAAAATGTTTCAGTTATTGAATATGATTTTTTGGCATTTCACAGGGCTCAGATTGTTTTAAGAGACGGAACAAAAATTTGGGCAACATATATGTTCACAGTTGATTGGTATGACAATCCATACAGCAATGAACCTAGCGATTACAAATGTGGTCACATATTTAAATCCGATGATGGTTATTTATTATGCCAACCAAACAACCGACTTTTTTGGAGAGATAGTAATTGGATCACAAAACAACTTCCTGAAGATTTGAAACAATTTAAAGTCGATAATGAGTTAATTTCTGTTGAAAATAGGTCCGATAAGTGGGTAACCGAAGATGGCAATTCGTTTTATTATGATATTAAGAAGAGTTAGTCTTGTAGTTTTGGTTTTATTTATGATTGTCTCGTGTAAAAAAGACGAGACAATCCATAATGAACCAATAATGTCTCCTAAAATAGTTGAATTAGAAAAATACGGGAAAATAACACCCAAAAAAAGAAAATTTAAGTTATTTAAAAGAAAGAGATATAAAGGTTTAAAATACTACTCGAAAACTTCTTAATCAAATGATTAACTTCACTCAACTCAATTTCAATTCCATTAGATTCCATGTATTTTAATACTCCTTGAATCATTTTATCTTTTGATTCGTTTGCCATTTCTAAAACTTCTTGAAAATCTTCATTATCTTCTTGATTTTCACCATAATATCGATCAATCCAATCTTTTCCAGAATATAAAAATGGTTGGGATTGAAGTATATTAATAACACCAGAATCTCTTAATTTATTTAAAAATTCTCTTAAAAATCTCCAATCAAAGTTATCGAATATTTCAGGGTTCTTGTTAAAAAAATCATATTTAGGGTCAGAACTTTGTTCTTTAATTGTTTCTTCATCAAGTTTTATCCAACTATCCGTACCTGACAATAAACTTAGTTTATTACCATTATCCCACATCACATCAATGATAACACTATCATCCTCAAATGGATCACGACTAATTTTTCTTACGGTTCCATTTGTTCCCATAGGAACCGATGTCTCACCATCCATGTGAAGACACATAATTCTATCACCAATAGAAAGTTGGGGGTTTAACTCTTTTTTTACTCTACTCATAACAATAAATATCTTTCATATATTTATAAGTATATGGATTATTTAATTACCGAATCTCAACTTAGGGTTATTTTAGAAGAACAAGATAAGTCTAGTATTACCAATAAAGTAAAAGAGTTGGACTCATATACAAAAAATTTAGTTAGTAAATTTCAAAATGCGTATGGTATCAACTTAAATTTTCTTTTGACTTGGGGATCGTCTGTTGCCGGTTTAGTTATGCCCTTAGATAATTTTATTAGATCTGGTAATTTTGAATTAACCGATGATCAAATAACTTTAATATTAATTGGTGTGGCATTCACTCATTTAAATGGTGATGTAAACACATTTAAAAAAATATTAAATAAAATTAAAGATGATGGTTTAGAGGAAGTATTTAAAGAAGTATTATTTAAATCAAGAAATCTAAAAGATTCTTTTTATAATGTTTTGAAATCCGCAAATGTTACTCTTAAATCAACTTTTGATATACTATCTTATTCGTTTTTAATTCCAATTATCGGTGATATTCAATCATTAACCGATGGTGGTGATGATTTACAAACAATTGCTATGAGAATCTCTAAAAGATTAGTTGCATCAGGGTTAGTAGTTGTTGGTCAAATTGCGTTAACTGAGGTAATCAAAAAATTACTTAAGAGGTTTGAACAAACATTTCAGGTGTAAAGTCGTACATAGTACTATTATTATCTACAACAACTTCCATACCATCTATTTTATTTATCCAATATTGGGCATTAATATAAACTTCAATGTTTTTAATTTTTATACTTGGTTCCAAAACACGATAAATAATGTCTTGTAATCCATCTCTAAATCTACTTGAATCCTGAAGTTTATCGTTAAAAACCTCACCAAAATCATCAAACATTTTTTCATTAATATGTACAGGGGTATTATTATATTCAATCTTACCAATATTGTACATTAGAAAAATATCAATAAATTGATGAGCATCCATTAAATAAAATTTATTTCTTTTAGGATTACGAGAAAATGAAATTCCTGCACGAACATCTGAAACATCCTTATTATTTGATAATGTAACATATTTTACATTCTCGTTTAATGAACGAATGATTTCATCACAATCTTCATCATTTATATACACACCATACTCTGGCAGTTGTTTTCCTTCAATTAAAAAATGTATAAAATAATAAGGTTTTTCATTAATATATTTTGACATATCATCCATAATGGTCTCAACGTCATAAACAAATTTCTCAACAACAAAAGATTGACCTTTTTTTGGTAATAACACATTAACCATTAGTTTAAGGTTTGCATTTTCAGAATAATCTACCGATATAAACTGATATTCAAAACCATCTTCAAAAAATGGTTGAGACATTAAATATTTTCTATAAATAGGTAGTAGTCTTTCCATCAAGATAATTCAATAATTCTGTTTATCACAATTTCAGCTTCTTTGGGTGATAATCTATGTCTTTTTTTGTATTTTTCAAACCATTTTCTAATAATCTCTTCTAATGGTTTTCTTTCTTTTTTCGCTCTTCTTTTAAATCCTGCAATTTGTGCTTCTAATTCATGTTTTTGAGAATAATACCTTAAAGGTTTTTTAGGTTCTTTTTTTGGGATTTTATCTCCTCTCTCAAGTTGAATAATGTGTTCTAATTCATGTCTAATTAACTCATTAAGCTCAAAATGAATTTCTTCAAGAGACATTTTTTTAACTTTTGGGTTGATTACAAGTGAGATCGATATTGTTTCGTCGTCAGGTAAGTATTCACCATCAAGATCAAATGTACTTACACTATCGTCAAAATTTATAGAG
>Ga0315909_10005233_pt1 | contig 14983 bp, 27 predicted proteins | sample LakEriMetagenome_11_FD_203527 | JGI IMG/M metagenome (GOLD analysis project Ga0315909, IMG submission 203527) | Freshwater fungal communities from buoy surface, Lake Erie, Ohio, United States - Buoy 2 MA125 | ecosystem: Environmental > Aquatic > Freshwater > Lake | place: USA: Lake Erie, Ohio...
TGAAAATTCACGCAGATTTTGCAAAGCAATGGTTGAAGCATCAAAGGCAGGTGTGGTATACAGGTATGAAGATATTGTAAGGATGGGTGATAGTGGTGTCAATAGTGAATTTGCTGCTGCTGGTGAAAGTACCTATTCAATTTTCCTTTATAAAGGCGGTGTGAATTGCCATCATAATTGGTCACGTCAAATTTATATGCGCAAACGTGATGGCGGTAAATTCTTGCCTAACAAAGGCTTGAAAAATGACAAAGAAATATCCAACATGGATGCAAGACGTTTAGGATTTAGCTTCAAAGATTCAGTGTATTGGATGAAGGCAAAAATGAAACCGATAAACATGCCAAATCAAGGCAGAAAAAATTGATAACCTATGGCACAAACACTTTTAATAACCGAGGATTATGTGTACCAAAATACACAGATCAATGATTCAGTCGAGGCTGCTAAAATCTATCCATACATTCGCCTTGCACAGGACAAATGGATAGAGCCATTCACTGGCACTGAACTAATGAACAAGATTAAAGCGGATGCTGCTGCTGGTACTATTGCAGGCAATTATTTAATCCTGCTCGATGAATATCTACGTCCATTATTGGTGTGGCGCACATGCCATGAATTGCTGCCTAACATCAATTATAAAATTGACAATGGTGCAATCGCTCAACATAACTCAGACAATACAACTTCTGTTGGTATGAGTGAAATGAACCGATTGATTGAAGATGCAAAGAACAATGCAACGTATTATGAAAAGCGATTGCACGATTATTTGTGCAACAATTCTGCGTTGTTTCCAGAGTATAGCACAAACACTGGTGCTGACTTATCACCACGTTCACAATTGGGATTAAACTTTGATTTTTCAGGCAACAATACTGCAATGGGCAGACGTCAAACAAGATTAAACAGATACCTGCCATGAACAAATCACAACAGAAGATCAATGCAATCAAACTTGCAAAAGTTTTGCGCCAATATTTAGATAATAAATCACAACCAATCACAAACACCAACAGAAAAAAAACTGATGGAACATCTAAATGAAGTCAATCAATTCTTTGCCAAATTTGGTGCAGCAATAATGAGCGCCTTTGTGGCAGTTGTAGCAAAAATATCCAATGAGATTTTGATGCGAAGAAAGTTGTCATGGTTTGCATGGATTGCCATCGTATGTGTTTCTTTGTTTTGGGCATGGATGGCAGGAATGTATTGCGTGTGGATGAACTATTCACCATTTGCATCTTCAATGATTGTTGGCTTGTCTACCTTGCTTGGTGAAAAAATCAATATCTATTTGGCGCAGAATTACAAACTAATATTTGAGAGAATTATTTACGTTTTCACTTCAAAAAAATGAGCAAAAAAAAACCATTCAAAGAAACAAAATTCTGGAAGTTCGTAACTGAAAAAATCAAACCAGTTGCAGGTGATGTATTAGAAGTTGTTGGTGATGTTACTGGCATTGATGCCATCGAAAAGGTAGGCGAATTGCTAAATGATCGCAAAGAAAACGATACGCAGGTGCAGGCACTAGCACTTGAATTTGAACGCATGCGCCATGAATTTGAAATGGACTTCTTGCGTTTGGAAATGGAAACATTCAAACTGGAAGTACAGGATCGTGAATCAGCACGCACGCGTGAAGTTGAATACATGAAGGCAACAAATGGCAAGCGTGATTGGTTGATGGGTGCAACGGTCATCATTGCATTGGTGATGTACATGGGTGCATTTGCTTTCCTTGCATTTGGCCCGATCGTTCCTGATGCTAAAAAGGATTTGTTCAACATGGGTGTTGGGCAGGTGTTCACTTTTGCCGGGATGGCCTTTGCTTATTATCTTGGCACAACCAAACAATCAAGAATGAAGGACGAAACAATACGCCAAATCAATGAATCGCGTTAAGATCACACCAAACTTTTATCTGGATGAATTTATTGATCCATCTATCTATGCCACACGTGGTGAACGTTCCATCAACTTAATGGATTATCGAATTATAAAGTTTACCCAATGGCTCAGAGAACTAACTGGTGCGCCTATAATCGTCAATAATTGGGCAAGTGGTGGCCAGTATAAAGAAAGCGGATTGCGTAGGGCAAACACAATGACAGGCGCAAAATGGTCGCAGCATAAATACGGACGTGCCGTTGACTTGAAGTGTTCCACAATGAAGCCACGTCAATTATTTGATGTCATCTTGAAGTACGAAGATTATTTAATCAAAGAGCAACTATGCACCACCATTGAAAACACATTGTTTACACCAACGTGGCTGCATTGCGATTGCCGTTATACTGGCATGGATAAGATTCTTATTGTTAATCCATAGCGCACTGGCTAATTTTGTATTGCATAAATTTATCCAGTTCGTCATTGGATAATTGCACATGAGTTGCAAAGGCGTAACACAACAATCCATATTTTGCCACATGCCTGTATTGGCCATTTACAAATTCTGTTTGTATAGTGTACGCCGCTGCACCCATTGTGAATATGTTTTTTTAGAACAAACTGACTTGGTCTTTGTTGACTTTTTTTTGCCTAATTTTTACGTGCGATAGTGCTGGCCAACCTACCTTGTCGCCATAACATACGTAGTCCGGATATGTGTCTACTAAATATTTGCATTCCGCTTTTTTTTGGTCAATCCTTTGTTCAATTGTACCATAGGCTCCTGGCTTGTACCTTTCGCAATTAGGCAGCAGCCAGTTATTGTTTACCACACCGCCGAATGCTTTTAGGTTGATGGCAGTAAAACATGTGTCGTCGATTAACTGCACGTTAGTATCAAAACGCAAATGCGTTTTCTTTACTAGCCAGCAGCGCCCATCGGCCAGCGACCAGTATGAGTAATGCTTATCCCTGAACAATGGATTATCCGTAAGTGAAAAACCGCATAGTGCAAATCCTTTTTGTTCTGCTTTTTTTATAGTGTGCTGCGCAATGCGGTAAAACATTTCAGGCGTACATTTTTCTTTGAAGTCTTGCCTGATTTGTGGCTGATTGCTTGCGTTAACACCAATGCTATCTGCTTCACAAATATCCCAATAATTTTTGATGAATGTAACATCAATAAGGTCGTCAACCCAAAAACACGCCCATTCGCCATGCTCCATCATGTCTAATGCAAAATTCCTGTTGTTGGCAAGTCCTTTTGGTTGACCGCTTGCAATTAGCTGGCCATGCACCCTGCCGCCTTGTATAAACTTTTGTTTTTGTTCCTCGGTATGGCACAAAACAATGTGCGGAATATCTTTTAGGTATTGGCTGGTGGTTATGGTGTTAAAACGATCGTAAGTGAATATGAATGTTTTCATGTTTTTTATTATAGTGTTAGGAAACCTGTTTCTGATTGTTTGATTTGTTGAAGTTCTTGCGCTGGCTGTTTGCACTTGTGCATGTATTCGCGGTAATACATTACAAATGCAATGCGCATGTAATCTTTGCCGCATTGTTTGTATGGTGTGTTGCCATGCCATTTGTGTACGTCGGCAAATAATATGTCGCAATTGTGCATATCTATGGCAACGCGGTATTCTGGCAGGCAAAAGTAGCTGCCACTATAACTGCCTTCACGATATACAATAAGATTACCAAATCCATCCGGAAAATCACCTGAGTCTTTGTGCACTGCTGTTTGGAAATTGCGGTTGACGGTGACGGTGGTGAACGATGTTTTAGCTATCCTATAATTGGCATTTGTACCCGTTGCAATTGCCATTTGTTTTTTATGGTGCGCTGGGCAAAGTTCTTGGTACTTTTTGTCTATAAATTCTACAAAGGGTATACCCTGCTGGTATTTTTCAAAATGATCGCGTGCGAATGCAGTCTTCCTGCAATAGTGTACCATAGCGCCAGCATCCATGTACCCAACATTGCCGGAATAAACTTTGTTGCCTACGCTGATATTGGAAGTTGTGCCATCCTTTCTGACACGTTTATGGCTGCTGCCCGATGCAATACCGCGACCATCGGTTAAAACAATGGAATCCTTAAAGGCATTATACCCATCCTGCAACAATTGCAGCGGTATAGCGTTTTTGCGATACCTGAATAACAGGTTGCCATACATGTCGTATCCGTCGGCGTCGCTTGTTACTAGCAAGTCATACGAATTTTCATCCAAGAATGTGCCCTTCAAATGGTCTGATCCGTTGGATAGGTGGTTTTTGAGTTTATAGGTTTCCATATTTTTGTTCTAAAATTTTTAGCAGCAGGTCGGATAAATTGCCTTTTTGCTGGTATTCTGTTCCAAATTCTAATTTGATGCCAGCCTTGCAAAGTTTTTTGAATTGCTGCAATTCTTCTTTGCTAAAATAAAGGATGGTGGTTGTTATTTCGGTGTTATCCATCGCTGAATTATCAACACCCCAATCGTGCTCGAATAGTTCCATTTGTATTTATAGCCATTTTGTTAAACCATTTGCGCACATTGTTATAGACCGCGCACGTTGGTCTAGTGAATTTATCTGCTTGCGGATGACTCTGGCGTCATTTGTAATGTAATAGCCACTGCTAGTTGCAATTAGCGGTACAATGCCATTAACACGGATATAATTCACGCATTTGCGCAATTTACGTTCATTAAATGGTATGCGTATTTGGTTAATGCCTAACACTGCCTGCACCTTTGCAACAATCAATGGTGCTTTGTACTGATTTAGTTCGCTGGCGCATTGCAGTACCTGCACCACAATGGGCACAATGGCAATTTCTTCGTCTTTTAGGTTGGCAGTAAATTCTTCAAAGTTTGTAATCATTTTTTTGTTTGTGTTTTAGTTGTTATAAATTGTTTGACTAGTTGCTTAATTTCATCTACCAGTGCTAGGCGCACACGAAATGCGATGGTTGTGGTAGGGTGTGCTGATTTTTTGCGGCCAGCATTCTTGCGCTGGCCGCCATGTTTGTTTTTCATGCTTATAGCTGCGCTAACATTGATTTGTAATTTTTTACAGCCTGCGCAAAAACTTGTGATTCCATGTACATGCACAAATCTTTTTTGCTGGTGTGCCCTTTTTGTATGGCATCCAATAATACCATTTTAGTTGCCAGTTCTGTTTGTGTTTGGTTGCTGAGTTGGTTCATGTTGCTGTGTGTTTGATTGTTTGTATTGGTTTTTTATCTTTATAAGAAAGTGGTATTTATACATAACGTTACAAGTTGTAAGCGCGTGCGCAATAAATGCAAACGTCTATCCAATATAGCCCAAATGACATACGGCTGGTTCTGCATGGCTTGCTCTATTACATTCATTTCATTACTGATTTCTTCCTTTTTGGTGCGTAATTTATCTAAGTTAGGGTGCTCGCACAGCCATACAAGGCCATCTACAGGCATCAGATTTTCAATGCTTTTATGGTATGCTAAAACAGATTGGAATGTGTAAACCCCGTTGCGTGTTGCATCAAATAAAGTAGGGATAAAATTGTATGTGTTCATGTTGTTTGTGTGTGTGTTTGTTATGCGTTATTGTTGTTGTACTGGTTGCGAAATTGCACTGCATCTTTTTTTGAACGGAACGCTTTTAATACTTCTTTGCCCAACATAACTGAGTAAGAAGGCCATGTGTACGCGTTTTTGGTTTTGATTGTTGCTTTCATGTTGTTTGTGTTGTTTGTTTGTTTGATGAGGCAAATATACACCCACATTTGAATAATGCAAACTTTTTTCAAATTATTTTGAAAATAATTTGTAACTATTTGATTTTCAGGTTATTTATTTTGAACTTATACAACGCTATCAAGTCTTTGACTTCGGTTATGGTATAATGCACTGGCGTGTGTTTAATGGCATCCAATTGGTTCAGCCTTGTAGTACCTATGCGCTTGATCAATCGTTCTCTGTATGCCAGCAAATTGCCGCTCAGTTCCTTATTGCAGTGCCTGTTGCATTGCTTGTGTACATTGTCTTCATTGAATCTCAAATTTGGATAAGATCCCACTGAAAAAAAATGGCCTGCTGCGTATTGCACATTGGCCTTTGTTCCACAACTTATGCAGGGCAAGTCTTTATCCCGGATGCGGATGTAGGTGTTGAACACACGCTGGCAAATCTGAATGTAATCTGATGTTGTCATGGTGCGTGCTTTGGCCTGCTTCTTCCATTGCCTGTGTTCTTTTGCCTGTGCCTTCTTTGACCATGCAATAATGCAGGCAGGTTGTTCACAGGTTGCTTGCAGAGTTGAAAATCTTGGCAAGAATTTATCACCGCATACTTTGCATTTTTTCATTCAGTTTTTTTTATGATAAACAACTTTCACCCGACTGACAACCTGAGCCAGTCCCAAAATGAAAATCCATTTGCAGGCCAACTTTTTTTATATTTTCAAAAGTTATTTCGTTTTTGAATCGCATTGGTTTTTTTCGATTGCCGACATTTGAATTTTCTAATTCAGTAAACCACTGCATCTTCAATGGCTCATCTTCCCAATTTTTCCGAAGTTGTTGAATTGGTTTCCAAAAGCATCCTACGCAATTGCTATCAGGGGGAAAAACTAACCTTGTAGACTTTGCCCATTCGCCAACTTGAAAATGATCCACTTTATTATTTAGCAAAGGAAATCCACCTTCACGCCAGTTAAAAGTTTGCCATTTGTTTTTTCCGCTTGGATGCTTGCCAACCTTTATCTTTATCTCCGTTGTGAACCTATTTGCTCGCTCCAATTCATCGTATCGAAAGCCAACATTCATCACAATTTTTTCATTGAGATTTTTATACCACCAATCCGCAATTGGCATCATTTTCATTTCACTAGTGCAAAACCTTTGCATCATGTTAGGCAATGCTTTGCGTTGTTTGCACAATTGGTCAAATGACATTCCACTTACCCAAATTATTTCACGGCCAATTAGTTGCTCCAAATCTCGCATGACATAAAGTGTTTTATCACTTTCGCCGGTGGCAATAAAATCTTCACCTATTTTTTCAGAAACGTATTTCACTAGGCTTTCATCTTTTGGCTTGCAGTATAAAGCATCGATTTTAACAAGCGCAAAAATGTTATAGTCTGCTGGATAATGGTATGCCATGTATGACGATGTTTTACCACCTGATAAGCTATTGATTGTTTTCATTGTGCATCATCTTTTAATTCATCCGAAATTTCCATCAATCTTGCGCTCAGATAATCATTCACTGCAAAAAATTCGTGATCATTGTATATCTTCAATTTAATGCCTGCAACGTCCTTTGTTGGTAGTTTATCCCATTCAGATAACAATAGTTGACCTAAGTCCTGTTTGCGTTCCAATTTCATTGGTTCATTTACTTCTTTGATGGATAACTTGTCTGCTATTTCTTTTAACGACTGGTAAACTGCATCCGATTGTACAACTTCATAAATGGAATTGTTCTGTTCGATATCTCGTTTGCGTGCTATGGCAGTATCACGTTCAATCATGTATTTTCGCAAGAATCCAAAAATCATTGGTTGATCCAATCGGTTATAAAATTCACCATATCTGCCATCCAATGCAAGATTAAAACATGTTTGAAAATCTTCCAATCGCATCATGTAAAATTCATTTGATTCAACAATTGATTCAGCACAATGAATTAACTGATTGTTGTTCATGTTACGATCCACATTCAACAGGTGTGAAAACTTAGTCAACAATGCAAGCATCTTGGATGTGGTCATCATCTTGTCTTCCTTGCGTAGTCTGGCCAAACTCGGTGTTGTTAGACTGATATTTTGTTCTAAATTGCTCAAAGACTTCTGCTGGATCTGCCTTTGCTCCTTTGGCCAATTGGCCATTTGTTGATTTTCCATTGTTTGAATTTTGATTAAATTTATTTGCGTTGTTCATCCAGTTGCGTGCTGCTGCTTGCCAATCCTTCATTGAGTTTTTTCCGACCTTCCATCCATTTGCCGAATAGTAATTAAAAAATCCTTTTGATTCAGATTCAACTTTTGAATTTTGCCAAATATTGCCAGCAGCCATGTTGCAGGTAGCCATGAAATCATGGACTTGTTTCAATTCAGGAATTTGAAATTTTTCGACCTTCTTTTTCTTTTTACCTTCATCTTCTTTTTCATCTTCATCTTCATCTTCTTTTTCAAGCTTAATGCAAGCTTGGTTTAAGCTTGAATTTAACATAAGATTGTTTTTTTCTAAAGATCGAAATGCTGGCTTATGCGGATTGTAATCCTGTTTCAAAGTCACATAGTTTACTTCGATGTAATCCAACAACAAAATTTTTCCGCCACCCAAATCTTTGACATTGGGCAATTGCAAAAGTTGGTCAAAAGATATTTTTTCTCCTAAGTCAACTGCCAAGTAATCTTCATCGTAAACATAAACACCACAAGCATCTGATTGATCCCAAATGTAAAACCAAGCTTGAACTAAGCTTGAACTAAGCTTGCGGAGTATTTTCCAATTTGGTGAAATGAATTTTTTCATAAAAAGTTACACAAAAAAAATCCCACTGGGTTCGGAATGCAGCTCCTCGCCCAATGGGAAATTAATACTTTTTAATGCATTCAATCGCTGCATAATTGAATGCTACAAATATAAGTCAAAAATACATATCAATCTAGGAAATTATATCCCTATTTTGTTTCATTAATTTCTTGCGATTGGCATTCCGGTTCATCAATGCTTCCATGCGTTTCTGGACTAAGTCGCATCCGTTTACCTGCAATGCCGTTGCAATTTGACTTACACAATGCATAACTTCATCATTCATCATTTCAATTTCATTATCTATGGCCTTGCGTGCATGAATAATTGTTGCGTGATCGTAATTGCCATGAACAAAATTGCTGATCTCAATCAATGTATAACTTGTGCAGGTGCGCAATGCCCAAAAGAATGTTTGCCTTGCCCTGACGTGCTGCCTGTGCCTTCTTCCTGTTGCCCATTGCTGCATTGGCCCGTTGACAAGTTCGCACACATCACGAATGATGTTCAACTTTTTTTCGTTGCCAATTAGTTCTGCTAACATGGTGCTTTCAACTGGTTGCAAATGCTTGTCAACTTCATTGGACAAATAGCTGCGATATTGATTGCCGACTTTGAACAACACTTGTTCCTGTGTGCCTGTGCCAGATTGCACAGACACGATTCCAACTTTGATTGCAAGGTGTTCGCCTAACAAATAGTGCTTGTTCATTTTTGTTTTTTTATTTGGTTAAATAAATCAATCAATGACTGCACAACAAAGTACAAAGGTATTGTGATACAAAGTGCTTCTATTATCATCATTTGTTTGATATTGTAATTTGTTTGATGTTGATGCCGGCATGCTTGCATATTCTTACCACAATTCCAAATGGCATCACATCTGGATTCTTGTAGTATTTGCTTGCAGTATGCCTATGGATTTTCATTCGTTTGGCGAACACCTGCATTGTGCCATAATGTTCATCAATGATGTCGCTTATAGGGTGCTTCATATTTCACGAAATTCACTTACTTGTTTCATCACTTTGTAACCTTGCGATTTCAGCAGTTCAATTGCTTCTTGAATTTTATCAAGATTCACATTTGTATCAATGCGCACATTCAGCTTCTTCCATCTACGTAGTGATAATTGTATTGCATGTTGCTGCAGGTATTTCACATTATCGTGATTTGCAATCCATCTATTGTCATACCTGTTCTTACGAAGTTTGTTCGTAAATTCATTTGATGTGAATTCATTCGGCATCTGTGCGAATGTTGCTTCAAGGATTTGTTCGTTTGTCATTTCCATTTTAGTTGTTTAATATTATGTTATATAAATTATTGTTCATCCACTGGCGGCATTCAGCCACACGTTGGTAAATAGCATTGATGGCTTGTTCATCGCGTTCAATCTCGATGATATGCACACGTTCATTCACTGGTATATCATCATATTTGCCAAGCCTGTCGATCTCATTGCAGGCCTGTTCAAAGTCTGCATTTTGATCATCAATCAATCCCATCTTCCAATGCAGTTTGCGCTTTTCATCGTTGAGAATTGTGTCTGGTGTATCTACAAGGCAATATGCTAATTTCGCATTCTTTGCACCTGTCAATGCCATGTAGCCCATTAGCTGCCAGTAATACAATTTCTTGATGCCTTTGCCAATCACTGCATGAAAGGTGAAGATATCCCATGAAGATTTGATGTCAATAATTGTATCAGCATCGTGTATTGAATTGCCATTAAACAAGTCAGGTGTGCCTGCAATAAATTCATTGCTGATGCGATCTTCATTCTTAGCATGATACAACTTTGTGAATCTGGAATAAAGTGTGATGGCATCTTCTTCAACCTGCAATCCTTTTTCCATGTACTTTGTGGTAACTACCTTGCGACGTTTGTATTTGTGATCAATGTAAACTTCCAATAGGTGTGCCTTTGCGGTTTCACTAATTGGTTCTGACTTGCTGCGTGCTTCAGTCATAATGCTGCCAAGTGACGAACATCTGAATAATAAATTGTCTGCGTTCATATTTTTAATTTGTTTCAAATGAATCTAATTTGTCTACTGCATCCGCATTGATGCGATCTGCTAATTCTGGTGATAATGATTTCAATAATGCATGGACTTCTTCGGGTGTGGTGCAATCCTTCAACATCAAGATGGCACGTTCTTCTTCTTTGTCTACATCCACACCGGGCGCATCAACATATTCAATTTCCATCGTTTCTGCATCCTTAATCACTGCTTGATCAGCAACGATGGCAGTTTGCATTTCTATTGATAGCATTCCATAGGTTGACAACATTGCTTTAATAATCGTTTTCAGTGCCATCTTATCGAAGTCAGTTGCCCACGGCCCATTGTTTACTGATTTGCTGAATCTGGCAGCGTGTTTACGAACCTCATCAATTCGCCAATAAGTAAACTTCTCAAACCCATTGTTCATCCTAAAGAATGCAGCGTACCCAACAATAACTCCGTTCCCAAAGATGGTCATATCTGCATCAAAGTCCTCAGTCAATGCATTCCATGACTTGAATTGGTTTTCATGCACCGGCACTGCATTGATGCGCTGATATTGACCTGTGCGCATCGCAAGTTCAATGAAGCCTTTGTAGCCTAATTGGAATTGAGCAGCACCTTTATAAGGCACGATCCATGCCTTGCCTAGTGAATTATTCAGTGGCAGGTCTAAAACGGCTGCAGTGGCAGCCGCATTGTAAATACTGCCAGCATCTGCATTGGCTAGCAACTTATTATTGCTGACAATCTGCAATACCGATGTAATAAATTGTGGTGCTCTTTTTCCAAGCAGTTCTTGAAACTTCTTTTGCACGCTTGGCTGCTGGAAGAAATCCTTTGTTGTAATTTGTGTTGACATTTGATTGTTTATTAAGTGTTAGTACCACACTGATTTGGTTCGCATGGTAAATTCTTCTGTTAATTGTGATTCATTGCCTGTGCCGTTTATACGCACGATTGATCCTTTGAATGTGATTTCATACGTACCAAATGGATTCCTGCGAATAACAGGTCTGAATTTGATTGAATTCAATCCTAAATTGATATAGATAGGTGATGGATCAGCAATGATGGCTTTGAGATCTTCATTGCCTAGCAAACTCAGGTACACAATCATGTGTTCATTGGTTGCAATAACTTCACCGCTGGTTGGTCTACGCATAACCAATTTTGGATGGAATTGACTATGGATATAATTGATCCAATTATTGTAGCCAGATTGCGGATGCGCCACAATAGTTGACTGAATTTTGGGATTAGAAGCCATAATCACCTCCTTCTTCGCTTGATTCATTAACCATGTCATGCATTAGCTGGATGCCTTTAATGGCAAATTTCAATGCGGCAACATCTTTTTCAAATGCGTTTAATGAAAGTGTGGTTGTCCATGAATCTTCACTTTTGGCAATTTTTTCCTTGCAATAATCGATCATGCTGCATGCATTTTTCAGCATAGATTGCAAATGCATTAATTTTTCTTGATTTGTCATTTGTGTAAGTGTTTGAATTTTAATGTATGTTTGTTTCGTTTGATGGTGCAATGATATGTCGAAAAATTTGTATGTACAAGTTTTTATACAAAATAATTGAAAATAATTTGCAACTAATTGAAAATGAAATAGAAAAAAATTACAATAGTTGGCGAAAAACAATCCAAAACGCAACTAAAAACAAGGATCGTGCAGATAGCCTGTTGCATGAATTGCTTTTGGTTATACTGGAAAAGCGTGATAAATTCCAGCCAATGGTGGATCGTGGTGAATTATCTACGTATGTGGTGTATGTATTACTGAAACAAAGCAAAGGCAAGGCAGAACGCTTGCAATCAATGGATTTGCTGCCAGTCCATGAAGCAGACGATGAAGTTGACATGGCACGATTGATCGATTATGAATATGTTGATATGATGACTAGGCGATTGAATCAATTAGACCAGCAGTTGATTCGCGCACGTGCAATGGGTATTGGATACGAAGAAATCGAAAACGTGACAGGCATCAGTAATTTGGCTGCAAGGTTGCGTGTGAGCCGTGCAATAAAGAAATTAAACAAACAATTGAACAACAAATGAGTGTTCCGAGTGATGTAAAGAATGAACGAATGGCAATTTGCCGCAAATGCAAGTTTTTTGTTGAATCAACAGGCAGTTGTGGCACTTTGATTCTTGCAAACTTTAATCGACCAAAAGAAGATTATGATGTGGTGCATGAACAGAATGAAGTTCGATACTATCGAAAGAAGGTGAAGTTGTGCGGCTGCAAGATGGAATGGAAAACCAAATTCAGTTGGGCATCCTGCCCTGCAGACAAATGGTTTGCCTATGGCATTAGCCACGAAGAATTGGTACGAATCAAAGAATTGTTGCAGCAATACCAACATAAATCGTCATTGACCTATCTGGAAGCAAAACCATTGTTCATGTATGCATCAAAGATCGCTGGCAAAAACATCGATCCAACAAGTTGCAGCGATTGCCTACAACGCATCATCATTGATTTGAAAAATGCCACACAAGACATTCAAATTTGAAACAATTAAAACCACATAAAATGAAAACACACATCAAAATTGTTGATTCAGTCAACAGACCATTCAGAAAAGAAGGATCAGCCCGTAAGGTAAAAGGCTATCGTGTACAATTGATTGCAGGCAATGGCGAGATACTGCAACATTCAGAGCAATTAGAATCAGTCAATGCCGTTAAAAAACACATCGAAGCATTGGGTAAGGTGTTTGCACTAACCAACACTGGCATGCTTTATTCAATGGTGAAGATAAAAGATGCAACTGCTGCCAAGATTTGGCCAGATTTGTAATGAAAAATGCGATTTGTCCACCGATGAAATAGCAGTAAAATAAGGAAAAATTGAATTTACAAATTATACAATTATAAAAATGGAAGACAAACAACGTTTTTTGAAATTCCTTCGATTGCACAAAGGCATCATTTCACATGCTGCCGAACAGGCTAACATTAGCCGTCCGACACATTACAATTGGATGAAAACTGATCCAGCATACAAAGAAGAAGTTGATGCCATCAATGAGGCCACAATTGATTATGTGGAATCCAAGTTGATGCAGTTGATTGATGGCCCGACACGTGAAGTTGTCACTGAGTTTGGAATACAATCATTAAAGGATGCACCTAACACTGCTGCCACAATTTTCTACTTGAAAACCAAAGGCAAAAATCGTGGCTATGTGGAACGTCAAGAAATCACCGGTGCTGATGGCAATCCATTTCAAATTATAATCCCAAAAGAAGTATGATCAAGTTTTTCAAACGTAAACGCGTACAAACCAAAACCGATGGCAACTTATCAATACCCATTGATTTCACTGCAATTACACTTGGACAATACATCCAATGGAATACATCCAAGAATTCAGTGGATAAATGCGCTGCCGCTCTTAATTGCAGTCAGCAACAGGTGCGCAAACTGAATCCTGAATCCATCCAGCGTATTGTCACTGCATTTGATCAGTTGATCCAAAATGAAACACAATTGCATTTGAAATTCGTTGACCTAAATGGCACGCGTTATGGTTTTATTCCAGACATGGACATGATGTCGGCTGACGAATGGATTGATCTTGATGAATTTTGCAAGATGGTTTATGATCCTGTAAAACCACAGATTGAAAAATTAACCTGCATCATGGCAGTCCTATACAGGCCAATCAAAACAAAGTTAGGCAACAGATACACCATTGAAACTTATACAGGCGAAGAACAATATGCCAATGCTGATGACATTAACCAATTATCAATGTCAGTTGTAAATGCTGCACTGCTTTTTTTTTCGACTTTCGAAATCGCATTATTGGAGAATTTCCTAGAATCCATGATGGAACTTCAGCAGGAGAAGGAGATGATCTTGAAACATTTGCAACAATAAATCTTAACAAATGGGGATGGTTTCATCTGATCGAAATGATGGCAGATTATGACGTGACCAAATTTGATCAAGTCACGATGCAGCCGATCAGACGAATATTCACGCATCTCACATACATGCAAGACAAAAAGGAATATGATAAACAACAATTCAGGCAGCAGCTATAATATCTTGATCGATCGGTTGGAGGCATTTGCCAATGGCCACAAAATGATCAATCAATTCAGTCATGGATCAATCAGCCTAATTGATATTCCAAAAGAAAATAGGTATCCAGTAATGCACGTTGCACCGGGATCAATTACACCGATGCCCGGCATGATGGAATATTCGTTTGATGTTTTGTTCTTTGATTGTCCACGTGCAAAGGAAGAAAAGGCAGATTACCAACGTGAAGTGATCAGCGACATGACGCGTCTTGCATTGGATTTGATTGCTGAAATTATGAATGGCAACGTGCTATTCAATCGTGACGTTGAACTATCTGGCACATCAACCATTGATCCATTTGTTGAAGATTATTCACAGGTTGTAACAGGCGTCACGTTGTCGCTTGTTTTGCAAGTTTCATACGATTGGTCTGCCTGTGATATTCCTGCTGATTATGCAGTGGGTGGTAACAATACAGGTGGCAATGGCAGTCAAGTTGGTT
>Ga0315909_10005241_pt1 | contig 14971 bp, 36 predicted proteins | sample LakEriMetagenome_11_FD_203527 | JGI IMG/M metagenome (GOLD analysis project Ga0315909, IMG submission 203527) | Freshwater fungal communities from buoy surface, Lake Erie, Ohio, United States - Buoy 2 MA125 | ecosystem: Environmental > Aquatic > Freshwater > Lake | place: USA: Lake Erie, Ohio...
TGATTAAAGAAGTGGTGTGTGCTGATGTACCACCTCTTACCCTCGTCTATGATCATCTTTATGGTGCCAAGGTTCTTGTACTGCTGGATCTCATTGACTTTCATAGTGGCTTCTTTCTAGAATAAAAAAGCCCGGGGAGTCCCCTCAACCCGGGCAAGGGGATCCAATCCCCGGAGCAACCTTAACGATATCCCTTTTGACGTATCATCAGCGTGGCCACCCACATCAAGGCCACACCCACTAGGCTGACTGCTAGACTGCACAGCAGATCGTAATCCGTAGTGCTCTGCTCAATGCCGCCTACCCCGCCTGCGGCTAGGATGATACCCATGAATACAAAAAATGCTATGACTCGATCTGACATGTTCTGCTCCTTTGTTTAACTGTTTATAGTATAGCTTCTCCGGCCCAACCTGTCAACCAAAATTTAATTTAATCTGATTGATCTCTCGGACCCGGCCCCGAGGTTTCTTCTGCAGATAGAACGCGAATCCTACGCGAAAGATCTTAACGAAATGCAGTCCGCCTACTCGCTTGTATGAAATCATCTGATCGCTCCTTGATTGAAAGGGGACTTACGCTGTCGCTGCCCCGAAACTGTTTAATAAACTTCGTCTGCGTAACCGTAGTCTTCGTCTGTGCCGTAGCCTGCGCTGGCCATTGCTGAATCAAAATCTCCGTCCATGCTTTCGTCCGGAGCACCCCAGGCGCACTCACGTTCCTGTGCGTTGGTCAACTCCCAATCTTCCTGAATCTTTGCCTTGGCCAACTCCACGTCCCCGCCGCACAGTTCCAGCACATCGTTATAATCTGCTGCGTCCCAGCACTCGGCAACCCAGTGGCCGCCTGCTTCGTAGTTGTCCATTGCGAACTGTTGCAGTTGTTGGATTTTGCTCATTTTGGGCTCCTTTGTTTAGTTCACTGCGTTTGTGCAGTGTCTAAAGTATAGCGCAGGTTGTCCAATTTGTCAACCAAAATCAGCAGCGATTTGTCTGGTAGGGTTTTCTTTGATTTTTAGGGAGGTGTCCCGCGCACATCTTTTCAGCGGCACGATCCCAGTGCGGAACCTGAGCGATCAAACTTTCTCCAGGCTTTGGATCCCACGGGCGGTCACGAGGATCTCTACGATTCTCTGCCACGATGGTTTCTAAGGCTGCACAGCCTGTTAATGCACAGAGGATGAGTGCTGTACCGCACCACCTGCCTGCTGATGATCCCAAAGTAGCTTTCTGGTTACCAGCGTGTTGACCTTGTTCTCTAGCCATTTCAGTTCCTCTTCTGTGAGTGTGTCAGTGTCCTGCTCGCCCTGCAGTACCTTAATTATAGCTTGGGTTTGATCCTGTGTCAAGCTGTGATATTCACTTTCAACCCACTGAGTCAACTGCCGTCCCAGCTGCTGAGTTCTTCCTATCTTGCGCCAATCATTCATTTGAGGTTGCCTTGATTAATTCATTGCCCTCGACTATGACCAAACGCACATTGTTCATCTTGCTCTTGAGATCATCTATAAGGCTGTCACGATCACGGCCTTGGCCAAGGAATGAATCATCATCCTTGCGAAAGGCGTAGAGCTGACCTTGGTGCTGCTCTAGAGTTACTTCAATGACTGTGAGTTCATCTTCGGGGGTGGGTTCTGTCTCGAGTTCATACTTCTTCATCTGAGCCTTGAGCTGCTGCTCAGTGATGCCCATGTCTCGCATTATGGACAACATGGTGAAACGAGAAAATGCGGCATGTAGTCTCCATCCTATTGCTACGCCCAGGACCAAGACCAAAATCGTTAGAGTTGCATCATCCATAATATTATTTAATCTATTTGTGTGTATAGTGCGGGCAGCGGGGCCTTGGGCCCCAACTGCCTCAATCCAGCCTAGAACCAGCGTAGGCTTGGAATCCGTATTTCTTAAACACCTGTGCTGCGGCCTCTGCGCCTGCTTCCAGTGTGTCCACATTCTGGCAACCAAACTTACTTGGGTTCCACATCTGCAGTCCCCCTGAGTAGGCTGGGCGGATATCGCATTCTTTCAAGGCCTTGCCCAACTTGGTATTTCCCTTGACGCCGTGGATGGTAACCCAGGCGAAGCCACAGGCAAACTGATCCTGACCGCCCAACCTCTCTTGGAAGAACTTGGCTGCTGCCTGATGGGCTGCGGTCTGTGCCTCTTGAACCACTGCAGGGATCTGCTCTGGAGTTACTGTGATCATTGTGCGGTCTCCTTCATGATGGTCTGTGTCTTGCCCACGGCCTTGTCAATTGCTGAGGCCACGCCCGAGATACCAACTGTGGCCACGAACATGCCTGCCACGAACGCTATCAAGATTTTCATCGCTCACTCCTTGTTGTCTAAGTGTTTACAGTATACTACCTTGCCTGCCCTTTGTCAACCAAAATAAAGACCCTGCTGTGTGCAGGGCCTTTGCTTAGTTAATTTACAATTATAATGTTATTTGTTGCTAGTTGCTGTTTTGCTGATTGTAATGCTTTGTTAATTGCTTGTGCTTTTTGTTGTGCAGTGTCTGTAATATTGCAAATGTCCCCGGTAGCGTAAACTGCGCTGCGTTGTGTTATGTGACTGTTATTGCAGAAGCTTACTAAAATGCGTAGTGTTTTTAGCTTTTTGTTTTGTACAATTTTAGCAAAAGCTTTTTGTGCAAGTATTGCGTTAGCGTAAGTTTGCATTGTTGCGCTCCTTTTTGTTTAACAGTGTGTATATAATAGCACCAGCTGTCCAAAAAGTCAACCAAAATGTTCAATAACCCGGCGCAGTGCCGGGTTATTGCTAACAGTTACGCATACAAGTAATTGTCGGTGCAATAGTGTACAGTTTTATAAAACTTGCTTTGTGCGTCGGTGTACATGTGCATAATTGTGTCGCAAAGTTGGACTGCATTTTTATTTTGCATAAACTGTACAAGTGCTGCGTAAATTGTAACAATGTCGGTGTGTTGCTCGGCGCAGACAGTGTTGTCGGCGTTGACGTCGACAGTGCGTAAGTATTTTGCAATGTCGGCTTGCAAAAGTTGTACAATAATTGCTACGTCGGCGTTAGTAACTTTTTGCATTGTTAGCTCCGGTAGTTGCACTGCGTTTTGCAGTGTTTAAATTATAGTACCAAAACGCCGGACTGTCAACCAAAAAATTAGTTGTTAAAAAAGCAACCGGGTCAGTTGGGGGGCGTGTGCCCCCCTCCCCTTACTCTGCAGTTACCACGCTGCCTAGTTTGATGTTAAACACAATGCTGTCGTCCCCCGCCCTAAACTCGCTTGCCAGTGCCGCTGCCTGCGCCTCATCCCTAGTAATCTCTACACCGTTGCGTGTGTAGCGTGGCGCTTTGCGTTCCGCAGTCTTGTCCATTGTGCATCGCACATAGTATTCGCCCTTGTGTGCGATAATGTAGGGGAATACAGCCCACTCGCCCCATGGCAAACCTGCATTCTCTGCTGGCAGTTCGCCAGTTGCTCGCTTCTCAATCACTTCCTCAATCTCGTCGTATACCTGTCCGATGATTGCGGTAAACTCTGAACGCTTAACAATAGCGTCCTGTCCCTTGCGTACCTTCAACATACGCTCCGTGACAAACTTGACTGGCTGTTGCTTCTTGCTCAACACCAAGTCCAACAGTTGTTGTGTGTTGTTGTCTGTGCCCTGAACTACTAGTTGTGCTATTTGCATTTGTTGCTCCTTAGTTGCCTGCGTATCGCAGTATCATTAGTATATGGCCAGCACACCAAAATGTCAACCAAAATATCAAATGTCCCATCAGTCCGTAGGGTTATTCATCATGTTCGTTCATCGTCATCATGCAGACATTCTAACACCGTTCGTCCATTTGGTCAAGCCAAAAAAAAGCCCTGAGCACGTAGCCCAGGGCCTGCCAATCCCGGGAGCGAATCGGGTTAGGCAGCAACAGTTGCCGCAGCAGCAGTACTTGCTGTAGCTGTGGCAGGGTTCTTCTTCGCGGTGTAGGCGATCGCAGCTTCCACAGCAGCATTGCCAGCACCAAAGCCACGAGCCACGAGTTCTTGAACGATCTCACCTTTGGTCATTGGCTTGCCAAGATCAACCAGCTCAACACCAGTGTGTCCGTTCTTGGCCAGAATCTTGATACGCATCTGGTCATTGGCGAAACGCAGCTTGGTCTTGCCGTTAAGGGTTGAAACACCTGCTACACTAAAACGCTTGTCAGTCGACATAATAATTACCTCTCTGTGTGTGAATAAAAACTACCAACCAATTTGATAGCATTTTGAGTATACTACCAAACCATTTGTCCGTCAACCAATTATTTTTCCAAATTGTTTGGAATTGGCAACAATTGGATTGTCACGGACTCCTTCTCATCAAGAGCGGCAATGAACTCGTCGTCGTAGATTAAGTCCTGAAGGGCTAAATCCAATAGTTCTTCCACCCTGCGATGATCTGCATCGCCCGCCCCACCGCATTCGATGGAGAAGGCAAAATTAAATGTTCTTGCCATGCTGTTTCCCTATATAGTCGTATATAGCAGCGGGGCCTACTGGTCCACTAACTTCAAGGCCTCGCCGCCTTCTTTGGTCCAGCGATAGAGATCCTCATCCATACGCTCTTCCTCTTCGTATTCAGCCAGGCTCTCGCTGATGGCAAAGAACTCATCTAGATCTTCGGGCAAGGTATCCTTGGCACCCTGACTGTCACCCCAATCTGAGTAGCAGTCATCACAGCCGTTGTCCCATACACCAGCAAAGCACATACCTGGTTCGTAGTAGTATGCACGAACTGTGTAGCCCTGTTCAACCAACTCCTCATAGACTCCTGTGGGAGGTGCCCAGGCTGAATCAAAACTTGCAGTCATCAAGTTACCATCAGGATGAATATCCAAGGTGCCATCCTGGCCACCTACATCCCATTTAGTTCCCCAACGGCCAGACTGGAATGAATACCAATCACTGTGACCAAACTTCTCTATGTTGCTCTTAACTCGTGCTTCGTGTGCGGCCTGTTCGTCTCCTCCCACACTGCCTGCCACGGTTTCAGTCAACTCCTTGGGTGTAGGAATCACATGGTGACAGAACTCGCCACGCTCGTAGGCTTCAGCCAGCGCCTTGATCTTGGCAGGATCCTCATGACCAATTTCTATAAAGTTGTTGCACCAATTAGGCATACTAGGCTCCTCGAATCATGTTTAACAAACGATCGTTCTGTGCGTCTTGATATTGACGTTGCATCACTGTGTCGAAGCGATCAATCATACGATCCTCAATCCTCTGTGCATTCATGTCAAAGATCTGACTCACGGTCTTGTAGATCTTGTGCTGTGCCCACGGAGTAGTCTCGGGGTCCTCTAGCACGGCCATTGCACGACGAATGTAATCAAACTCTTGAGGTGTCATAGTTCGCTCCTGTTTAGTTAGTGTGTATATAATAACACACACTAACCAAACTGTCAACCAAAATCTTATACAACCTTGACCTTGCTATAGCCTGCGGACAACAATGCCAGAGCATCTTGTGCAGTTGCTGCCATAGTCACTACACGCTTACGGTTAATATGGCCAGTAGTTGGATAGTAACGACCACCGCCATTGCCGATGGCATTGAAGTTACCACTACCAGGATTGAATCGATTATTGTTTCCCAGAATCCAACGATTGAGGCGACCGTCCTTGATTGATCGAAGGTGATCACTGTTTTCGAGAATGTTCATTCTCTTAGACATATCCTCGCTCCAGTAACCAAGAGCGTTGGCCACGTCTTTAGTATAGCACAGGGGATGAGCAGCGACGTATTCGCAAATCATCTGATTTTGACTTTTCATGGGTTCTCCATAAAGTGTTGTTTAGTTCAAACAGTATAACAGGGGGTTGCCCCCCTGTCAACCAATTTATGCCTCTGCAAATGCCTCCAACGCTGCCTGTGCCGCACCGTCCAGCATTACGCCATCTTGTGCTTTAATCTTGTCTGCAGTTACCTTTATGCGGTATGCGTCCATCTCTGCAGTCTTTGCTTCCATAGCAGGCCACACTACGTCTTGCGGGTTAAGGTAAGCACCTGTGTAGTCTACCTTGTCCTCTTTCAGTGTAATCTCGCCTGCCTTAATGCCTTCAAACACCATGCCCCATGTAGGCTGTTGCGGACGGCCAGTAGGGCCAAACAGTTCCACTGCCTTTGCCTGCAGTTTCTCTGTTGCAATTTCATTCAAGCGACGGAGAAAGTAATTGCGTTGTTCCTGTTCCATAATACGCTCCTAAAAAGTCTGTCACTGCAAAATTGCAGTGTGTGTATATTAACACACACTGCCCAATCTGTCAACCGTTTTATGCCTCAAAATTTTCTACAATCATAATACGTCCAGCCAGCAAGTCTTCTACCAGTTGCACTGCTCGCCGCTCTGTGCCGCCAATGTGCCAGTCATAGTGCCCCATGGGAGTGCCATACTCTTTCCAGTCGTAAATCGTTGCTACTGTGCCGTCGCTAAACTCAATGCACCACTCCTGCGTGGTCTTGTCGCCACCGCCCATCCCCTCCCCCAGCAAGTCCTGCAGCTTTGCAAAGGTGGTTCCTACATAGCCCTGCAGATGTGTGCCGTTGAACTTTTCTGCAAAGTAATCGTAAACTCGTGCTTCCATGTTGCGCTCCTAGTATGTCACTGCGTTATTGCAGTGTGTGTATAGTAACACACACTGCCCAAAATGTCAAGTGTTAAATTGTGCTGTACTTTCTGTATTCCTTGCCACCCACGTTGCTGTACCACAGCCCGTTAGTTTTTTTGTAATAACCCTGCTTGTACCAGTTTTTAATCTGTGTTGCGTGTTGCTGTCTGCCCTGCTCTGCAATAGCTTGTTCCAACGTCATTGTAGCACCTGCTGCGTCTTGTGCTGCCTGCTGTGCTTGTTGTTGTGCGTGTAGTGCTAGCATAGCTTGCTCCTTAGTTGCACTGCGTTATTGCAGTGTGTGTATATTAACACACACTGCCCAAAATGTCAACCAAAATGTTTATACTTCCATGCTTGCAAGTTCGTCTTCTTGCATACCCTGCTCTGTAAAGCGCACACCAAACCCTAGTGCATCACTAATAGCACTTTCAAATGCACTGTCTGTGTATATGTCCCATGTGCTGTTGTGCGTTACATTAACCATAACGCTTACATTGTCGTCATAAGCATTTGTCACAATGCTAATGCCTGTCACACGCACTTGCCTGTCAGCCTCGCAGCCCCACAAGCCGTCGCCAGCTGTCCAAACAGTAAAGTCGCAGTCAAAGTCTTGTGCAGTGTAGTCGCCGTCAACCTCAAACCGTGTAAGTGTAAGTTTTTGCATTGTGTGCTCCTGTGTGTCACTGCGTTAGTGCAGTGTGTATATAATAGCACCAGCTGTTCAAAATGTCAACCAAATTATTCTGCGTAACCGTCTTCTTCCCAGCCCTCGTAGGTGGCATTAACTCCCGCAGAGTTTACATCAGTCATCCCAGCAATCTCGTCTGCTGCTTCTGCTGTGTCTGCTTCAACCTGTAAAGTATATGTTACAGTCTGTGTGTAATAAAATTTAGGCATCTCTCGCTCCTGTAAAATTAAACAGCGTGTGTATAGTAACACACGCTGTCCAAACTGTCAACCAATTTAGGCAGGCTCTCCTGAGCGACCTTGATGAACTCGGGCAGGTCCGCCGGCAGGCAGGTGGAGTTCGAGATCAGCTTCCATGACCACGTAATAGGCTTTGAGAACTTCTAGATTGTATTCATCGGGATTGGCCTTGATCGCCATCAGCTGCTCTGAAAAGGACTGATCTTTGGCATAGGCTTGAATTCTAATGATTTCGCTGGCTTTGGAAATGTCCATTTGTTCGCTCCTTTGTTGCTATGTGTGTATTATAGCACTATGTGTCCAAAATGTCAACCAAAATAAAAGCTGTGGCATTTCTGCCACAGCTTCCTTAGTTGCTAAATCTTAATTAAAACTGTAAATTACGCCCTGTGCGCTCTCGCTTTTTACTACGCCCTGCTTTGCCCAGTCTGCTTCAAACTGTCGCAGCTCCTTGCGCTTGCGGATAATGGGCTTGTCTACTTTAACTGCAATTTTAGTCTTGCGGTAGTTAATGTGTATGCCTTGTGCGCTAAACACTTCCCCCAGCACTAGCTTCATACGCTCTGCGCGGAGTTTTTGCTTGTCTGTATACAAGCTAGCGTTGGCAATATTGCGCATACTTGCATCCTGCGCTGCCCACCACTTAACAGTTGCTTCTTTAGTATCCAGTTGCTTATAACGCATAACACGCTCCTTGGGTTACACTGCACATCGCAGTATCAATACTATAACACCAGTTGTCCAATCTGTCAACCAATAAAAACCCAGTAGGCAGTAAGGACAACGGCGTAGATCACAAGTGCGGGGATGACCTGTGACATTGTGTCACTGACAATCCATTCCGCGTATTCTTTATCGTTCATGTGGGGATATCTCCTGTATGTATAGATTTAAGAAATGCAGTTAGTGTCCTACTACGTCCAACCATTAACTTCACTGGCCAGTTGTAGTTGACATGATAGTCCGTAAGGGTCATGACCACACTGTGTTTGACTCCACCTTTGGGGCCAAGTACCTTTACTTCGTAGCGTTCGCGATGATTCCACGTTTCTTTCTTATTGGCTGACTTAACTTTAGTGGCAATGATAGTTTTGCCATTGTGAGTTGCTTGATACCCGCTAGAGGTAACCTCATGTGGAATCTGGTGCAGCATCTCACTGAGAGTGATCAGAGCAGCACGTTCTTGCTGCCTCTTGAGACGACCACCGATGCTGACTAGATCACTGGCTGTTAGGCCGCTGAGTAAGGCCATTGTGAGTATGCGCTCACGTGCATCTTTTTGCTGTTCAGTTAAACGTGCCATCGTGTTCATCCAATAAACGTGTTACTACTTTGTTCTTTCTAGTATATGTCTTTTTGACTTTCTTGTCAACCTTTTTGGTCTTAGGTTCAAATTCTCTAAAGACATAATACTCTATCAAACAGTTGCGAATCATAATCGTGAGATCCAGGCCGCTGTTCTCAGGGACAATGAATCTGACCGGACATTTACCCCAACCTCCATATTCTAGAAAGTCGTAGTACCACTTCCTATGCTGCTTGTTAGCGGGGTCAAAGGCCACAAGCGGCCGGGCGAGGTATTCTAGTTTGCTCATGCGCCCCAGAATGGACTATATGGTTCGTCACATTCTACCTTAAAGTTCAGACCAGTATCTGAAATCAGCTGCTGTACGTGGGGCATGTCGTAGTCGTTCATGACATGAATAGTTTCGCCATTCATATAGACATCATAGATGCCCATGTCCTCAAGCGAAGATAGGATCTCTTTGGGTTTGATCATTTGTACCTTTCAATGCATTCATAATTCGTAGACGATCAAGATGTTCCCTAGTCGTCATTGGTTCAACCACCTCACGGACTGCTGCGCTAGTTGCCAACATGCCCTTGAGGAACTGTTGCATCTCCTTGGCCACCAGATGCTGCGATAAGTTGTTGCCTCCGTTGTAAAGGCAGTACAATCGCTGATAGCCAGGGCGATAACTCTCTATGTGATAGTTGGTCCCCAGGCTATCGTTCACCTGGGTAACCATCTCACGTATACCGTACTTGTTAATCCTCATGGTCATACCAGTTGCGAGGAAGCTTGTCTTCTTGCTCATCCAAGTAGTCGTTGTACTCCTGCTCGTACTCCTGCCACTCTTCGTCCGTCATATCGTAGGTTTCAGGGTTGTTGAAGCCATCCATATTAGTCTCCTAGACTGTGTTGAACATGATCACAGTATACGACAGAGTCACGACTCTGTCAACCTATTTCACTTAGAAATCCCTGCAGCTTGTTCTCGGGAACATTGCGCAGCAGTTCTTCGATCGCAGTGAGGTCACCGCTCTCAACATCAATGAGGATCTGCTCGAGGGCAGCATCAATCAAACCTTGATCTAGTTCCATGATGATTCCTTTCAGTCTGTGTGTGGAGGAAGGTCGTAGTCCGCTGGGTCTGCGGGAAACCTAGGTATGTTGTTGGGGTCCTTCATACAAACTCCTATGTTGTTTAGTGTTCGTATTATATGATAGAGTCACGACTCTGTCAAGAACTTTATTTGAAGCCCATGACCATGTAACGGTTAAAGCCCCAGTCAGGATATTGAAATCGTTTAGTACCTGTGAACAGTTGTTCCTTCAAAGGCCATGCAGCAGCAAAAGCCTCGTCTGACTCATAGCTGGCCACGTGATCTTCATGAGGCATATCGTTCCCTTGCAGCACTGTGAATGTATTCTCAGGGATGTTGTCGAACCACTGACGTGACTCTATGTGCTCTACGCTGGTGTTGATTATAATACTAGGCTGATGTCCCAATGCCCACCAGTTGATGTTGTTGACGTCGTGCGTAACAGCTGAGAACTCTCCCTGCCAGTGCCACAGACGATTAACGTGTACCGCGATAGATTCGCATTCAGGATCTATGTCCCAACTGCGAACATGCTGGATGGGGATTCTACTTTGTGTGCGTAGGATGAAATTGGTAAGTGCATACCAGCCTGCGAAGATCTCTATCCTATGGCCCTGCAGCGGGGCCTGTATGTCATTGATGGAGAGTACCTGACTCAGCTTCTCAGCCAGCCAAATCTTACTGCCAATTTGACCGGATGAGAAGCTGTCCCAATTCATTAGGCCTTCTCGTCGTAGATAACAGTCTGACCAAAGGGTGCTTCGTTATTACTGCCCTTGACAATGAACAAGGTATCGCAGTAGTCTTCATCACCCCAACCACCGCAGGGGTAGCCGTCTGTAAACATAATGAACTTCTTGGGCTGGATGTCGTTCTCTTTCATAAACTGCCAGTTGGCTTCAAAGTCCGTACCACCACCGCCTTGGAGATCATAAGTCAACAGTTCGTCGCCGTTGTCCTGCGTAATCTTCTGCGGATTGTAAACGTCTGTGTCAAAGCACCAGATGTGAATGTTGTAGTCTGAATATTGATCCATGATGCCCTTGACTTCACTCAAGAACACCTTAGCATCAGCATCGCCAATTGAACCACTCATATCCAATGCAATGGCCACGTCAATGGTCTCATCGTTCTTCATGCCTGGAAGGATAGCGCCACTGTGCATTGACTTACGATTAGGGCGAGTAAAGGAGTAGTCGTTGCGGATGATGCTTTGAATGTTCATACGGATCAACTCACGCCAGTTCATCTTAGGCTCAGTGAGGTCTTTGATCAAACGCTGAATGCCCAACGGAGTCTTACCTGCACCTGCGGCCGCGGCACTCTGAACCATAGCCTGCTTGATCTCATCGCGAATAGCCTGTGCTTCTTCTTTGGTAAGAACTGGAGCACCCTTGCCATCCTTACCATCTTTGCCTGCACCCTGACCTTCGTGCTCTTGCTCGTTGATATGCTGGTCCAACAATTCGCCCAACTGATCCAGACTAATGGTCTTGACGTTCTTCATCAGGTCGTCGTAGATCTCTTCCCAGGCCATGCCGCGATACTTGTTGTCTTGGCAAATCTTAACTTCAGTGATACGCTCGCCAATGCGGTCGTCTACAAGGATCTGGTTCACTGCGAAGTCTTGTGCGATGTTAGACATCTGACGATCACGCGAACCTACACGACCAAAGTGATCAAACACACAATGGCAAATCTCATGTGCGAACAAGAACTCTAGTTTCTTAACGCTGAGCTTCTCAACGAACTTGGTGTTGTAGTAGAAGTTGCGTCCGTCAGTTGCGGCTGTAGGGCACCAGTCGTCTGCACACTTGATCTGCATACGAGTTGCCATGTTACCAAAGAACGGTTGCTTCAGCAGAAGCCCTACACGAGCGGTAATGAGCTTTTCAACGATTGCGGGATCTTCTTTCATATGGGCTCCTTTGTCTAAGTATGTATATTATATGGCCTAGTGCCTATTCTGTCAACCAAAAAAGGTGAGTGAGGGACCCTGAACAAGTCCCCCACTCTAGCCATGGTGGAGGTCTTAATTCTCCATGGCCTTCAAAACATACTTACCGTATTTCTTGTGGAACTCATCAAAGTTCTTCATCTTTGTTGCGTCCAACGGCAAGTTGTAGTTAGTAAGGGCAGTCTTAGCACCCATCACAACCAACTCTGTTGGGAAGTTATCCATCATGTAGCGGAAGAAGCAGTCCGCCTGACTGTCCCAATTAGTAGCCTTCTTGTCTGCTTGATCTTTGAGCTCGTAGCACAAGCTCACAGTCAAGGAATACATGGCTGACACTTCCTTAATCTGCAGGTCCTTAACCTTGCCGCTAAGGATGTCGGGAGCCTTAGGCAGTTTACCAGCAATCTTACGATGTGCCATAAACTTAACAGCCAAGCCGTCACCAATAGCACCTGCAACCAAGTCAGTGAGCGTGTCAGTGTCAGTGTCATCGTCCTGCAGGAGATCGCTGACGAACACCCATGAACGAGGAGTTGCAAAAGCCTTAGAGCTGGACTTGGGATCAAAGTCATACAAGTCCTGCTTGGCAAAGCCTACATAACCAACAACCTCAGGATGGATCTTGTTAGCAGTAGCCCACTCTTGGAAATCGTCAAAGTCAACTTTGGCTTCCAAGTGCAGGAAGCGGTTGGCCAACGGAGCAGGCATACGATAGGTAACACCCTTGTCGCCATCGCGGTTACCAGCCGCTACAATGTCCACGCCCTTGGGCAGGATGTATTGTCCTACACGACGGTTCAGAACCAACTGGTAGGCGGCCGCTTGGACTGCGGGAGGAGCGGAGTTGAGCTCGTCCAAGAAGATGATTGCACGGCTGTCTGGGTCAGTGGGCAATTCTGCTGGGGGTGCCCAAACCATTGTGCCTTGTTCTGCGTTGTAATAAGGGATACCTTTGATGTCTGTAGGTTCCCAGAGTGGTAGACGAATATCAATTACTTCTCTCCCCTCGGAGTCGCCAATCTGCTTGACGATGTCACTCTTACCAATACCGGGCGGGCCCCACAGGAACACCGGACGGCGCTTTTGAATTGCTTTTTGAATTGCCTTCTTGGCCTTCTTAGGACCAACCTGGCGAATAGAATTATCAGACATTTAAGACCTCCAAAAAAAGTGTTTTGCTACTTGCTACTGACTGTGTCGTTCAGTTCATATATTATGCGTTCAAACTGCTGTCTTGTCAACGACAATCTTCACATAATTCAACTGTGTTGTATTGTCGCCACGCACGTTCTTGATCTTACCCTTGATGGTATACTCACTGCCCACGGGCAGCTCTTTGTTGAACCAGAAGTCCACGAAGCTGTTGTTCATACGAGCGGTGATATGATATTTGTTGTAGTGAATGCTATAGCGTTGTTTGATTACCTGAATGTCACCCTCCACACGCTGACCATCAGTGCCTGTCAGCTGATCGCTTTCACGGATCTGATCCATGAGCTGCTTGTTGGCATGATCCTTGAGCATGACGTAGGGGAGGCAGCTGACCACGCTGAGCTGATAGCTGTCTTTGGCCGAATCAAACTCCTCACGCTGAGTCAGCTTGAGCGCAGTGGTCTGAAAGTCGTTGATCTTGCCACTGAGCTGCAACAGAAGGTAACCAGTGAAGTGACGGCGAACTTCGCGGCCTTCAATGATATCATTCTCAGTTACGGGATTGGGTTCTTTGCCCATCAACCAGAACTTGACCAAGACCTTGTTGCAGCGAGTCTCGATCTTCTGAGTCTCAGTGTTGTAGACGTCGCTCTTGAAGTAGCCGCCGTTGATACGGTGTGCTGCAACTGCTGTACCCCAAACAAGATCTGCTGTTAGCATTATCGCTCCTTGTGTCTAAGTATGTATATTATATGACCTCTTTTGGATTTTGTCAACCAAAAGAAAAGCCGCACTAGGCGGCTCAAAGAAATTCCCCGGGAGCGAATCGGATCTTTTACTTTGTGTAGTTCCTCTTAGGCGAACACGTTAGCGCGGCTACCAGTGATGTCACGAGCAGAAACGCTGTACTGAGCGCGGCCGTCTTTGTTCTTGTGCTTGCGAACAACAAGACCTGCTTGACGGAACTCAGTCATACGAGCGCGGAGATTCTTGATACCGTAGGTGCTGTCAGCTTGCAAAGAGCTGAGGCTGTTACCTGTACCGCGGAGATGTGACTCCAAGAATTCCTTTTGAGTAGTTTTGATAGTTGTAAATGGCATTTTAAGTTTCCTTTGTTAAATGGCTAACATTCGTTAGCGTCCTGTTATTATGCACTCTTGACCATCCCTGATCAAGAGTGCATTTTGCCAATTTACTTCTTAACAGTAATATCTGAACGAATAAACATACCAATTACCAAAACAGCCAACCACGTCCAGAAGGTGAACGGAATGGCCAGAGTGGGGAACAGTGTGTTCAATGCCCAAATAACTGCCCAGGGGAACAGTACTATCAGAACCAATAGGGCAATAATAAACCCTGCGACACCAAGCTTGATCATAATTAACTCCTTTTCATAACAGTGACTTCTGCCATGCTCTTCCAATTAGTAGGAAAGCTCTTGCGCAGATCTGCACATTTTAGCACAGTTCTAAGGCTGAGTTCACGCAGACGATTCTTGTTCACGTGAATAAATTCTAGGATCTCGTCCTTGACACAGTCTTCAAACTCATAACTATCTAGCATTCCGTCCTGCGTGATCTGCTTGATCCTGAGCACTTTCTCACGCTCAGTATCCATTTGGAGATCAATATAGTGACAGCGTGACTCTAGTGCCGCCAAGTGATCCTGAAGCTTCTTAGAGCGAACATTCTCAAACTTGATGTTAGTGATAAAGATAGCGCCTGCTTTGAACTCAAACTTGTCCGGCACTCCCTCTGTGCGCAGTACACGGCTGTCAGTGTTCCACGAAATGGTTCGCTTACTGCCACTGTCCAAAGCCGCTTTGAGGATGTTCAAGCTTAGGTCATCTAGTAGCACTGAGTCGCAGTCATCAAACACCACGACATTGCCCTTCTCATGGTACTTGTAGAG